>Ga0307375_10000805_pt1 | contig 36639 bp, 39 predicted proteins | sample TR1MG_FD_202531 | JGI IMG/M metagenome (GOLD analysis project Ga0307375, IMG submission 202531) | Soil microbial communities from Risofladan, Vaasa, Finland - TR-1 | ecosystem: Environmental > Terrestrial > Soil > Coastal area > Acid sulfate soil | place: Finland: Risofladan, Vaasa | collected... | reverse complement strand
AATCCACATTGCCTGACTACATAACAGCACAGAAAAAGACGGCACACACGCTCTTATTGCTTCATTTTGTTCAGGTTTTATCGTTTTAAGAGAGAAACAATCGGAGGAACTTCAGTTTAAACTCATCGGTCCTGGCAATGAGGCTCAGGATCCCCGGGGTGATCTCGATGGTGTTGGTTCGCAGCATGAACCAATATTACACCCATTTACGCCCATTTTTGAGTCGAAGCCATTGATCCGATTCGCGGCCACCAGCCTGGGAGCTCCCCCCACACTCCTAAGAAAGGGCCCGCGACCCTCCCCTTCGATCCGCGCCTTCACGCGCAGGGATACCGTTCTCCAAATTCGGCGTCAGCGGCCCCACTTCCGATATTTGTTTGTCATTTCACTCCTACTGAAAAATCGACTACTACTACTCGTTCACATTACGCATTATTCATGCGGGTGTGTCTAGTTGTTAGTCATAATATGCGTTTTGCAGGAGCCCCAGACACAATGGACCCAGAACGAATAGGCATTAGTGCGCCACCTCAAAACAAAGCCACATTGACCAGCTGTCACGGACAGGTTGTGTATAGAAACCCAGTGACCATAAGGCATGACGATGGCACAATGGCTCGGACGGACACGAAACGCTAAGAAAAAGAAGCAGTACCACTGGCTATAGTGGTTCCGTCACGCGTCAAATAAGCGGGGTCTTTAAACACAGGATAGCCAAGTTAGTCGTACATATTCATAATATGATCATGCCTTTCAGAGGATCTTCACTTGCCCACGATAAGCACATTTTATGGGATGCTTATAAAGATGTTTTTCGACGATCATAATCCGGCCCATTTCCATGTCCAGTATGCGGAGTTCAAGGCAGTCATCGCCATTGAGTCTTTATCCATTATCCGTGGCCACCTGCCACGCCGTGCTCAGGAACTTGTGCTAGACTGGGCGGAGTTGCATCAACAGGAACTCTTAGAAGATTGGGCCTTATGCCAGTCTAAGCAGCAACCCAAGCCAATAGAGCCTTTACGATAAGAGGAGACCGTCATGGAATGGGATGTAGTAGAAGTGCAAGCGGAACCACCATTGGCCCTAAATGTACGATTTGCCGATGGAACACAAGGGTACGTGCGCTTCGAGCCCAGCCACCTAACAGGTGTTTTTGAATCCTTAAGGGACCCTCTGATGTTCAAACAGGTACGTATCGAGCACGGCGCTTTAGCATGGCCTGGGAATCTCGATCTCGCACCTGACGCCATGTATGACGCCATCAAGGCGCATGGAGAATGGATACTGCGCTAATACAATATGGACACGGCACGCAGAACTATCCACATAGTGTCACTTAGCCATCTGGAAGATGTCGCTCACGTCTGAGAGCGACATCATGTAGTGTTCCCCGCGTATAGGGGAATCCCGCCGATCCGATTGTACTTTCCCACTGTGGCCATGACTTAACGGCGGCGGATATTGCGAGCATTAAGCGAGCTAAAGAATCATGATCGGAATGGAAACGGAGGCAATCATGAGCAAACAGAATGGCGTGGTGTCTCGCGCTATGAAGTAGGGGTCGCCGAACGGGGCACCGGCCGGAAGCCAGCAGTTGAACATCTGAGAGCGGCGATGGAGTCGCCCGATAATTCCGACAACTGCGCAGGTAGCCTACTCCCCCTGCGTACAGTGGCGAAAGCCTATGGTGGGCTGGGTGTGGTCGCCACCAGGACGGACATCAGCCGAAACGCTGAATCGCATATTGTCCTCCAGCAACCCAACCCCGAAGACCCTCTTTGCTTGGCCATAAAGAGCAAATCTTAAGGCCCATAAAACCCGGCACAGAAATATTCATGGCAGGCACACTCGTCATGCCTAATTCGCGTACTTTACACGACGATCACGACAACCATGCGCCGCATCTACTCGTTCCTAGCCAATGAGACGGCGATGGTTATTGAGCAGGCACCACAACTATCGGCGTGACCCCTAAACGTTTGGCGCGGCGCGCAAAGCGGCGATCATCGAAGCTTATAAACTCAATGCAATGGCTACTGGCCAGCAGATGCAGCGCATCGGCGAAATCCAGCCCCTCTGTGTGCCAGACTAGAGCATCGGCAATGCGCGGCCATTCTTCGACGCTCACATTGGGAAGCCCAAGCAGATGCCTGATGACTCGTACGAAATCTTCGGCAGCGAAGCCATAAAAAGCACGCAAGACCCATTCGAGCTCAAGGATTACCGTCAGGGGCACAAAAATCTGGGAGGATTCAGTCAGGAGACGATGGGCAATCGGGCGTTGCATAGCGGCCTCGGGATCTGCCTGGTCATCCACATAGAAACGCGCCAAAATGTTGGTATCAAGGGCGATCATCGTCGAATTCCCGCATGGCTTGGGCAACATCGAAATCGGCCAGTCGGCGCTTGCCAGGCTGTTTGCAAACCAACATACCGAAGCCGTCTTCAGCCTTGGTTTGAACAAACTGACGCCTCACCTCAGCGTGGATGATATGACCTTCCAGGCGGAACTCGAGTTGGCAGCCGGGTGTGATGCCCAAGCGACGACGTATCTCCACTGGGATAACGACTTGGCCTTTATCGGAAACAGTGACGACTGGCATAACAGCACACTCCTCTTACGTGGTAAGAATATTCTAGCACAAGACGCTTCTCCGGCAACAGACTCAGACAGCCTCACCCATAGCGGACCGGTCTGGGAAGGGGATGAAGCCACGAGCGAAACGGACGCTTTCACGCCATCACGAACAGTGATCCTCGACCCGCCTCTCTAATTCTCGGTGCGGTGATAGAGCGCCATGTAGGATTCGTGGCTCAAAAGCGGAGAACGAGCGACCGCCAACACATCGTCCAAATGCGCGAGCGAACTCATACCCACAAGCGTCGTACCAAGCCCGGGAGTCGAGCGATTAAACTGCAAGGCCCGTTGGGCATTATTGGCCAATCGCGGCATCGCCTGTGTCAAAATATCCACGGGTTGTGCGGCTAAATGGCCCTTAAAAAGGCCATGGCTCGCGACTGTATAGAGCTTGAGCAGTAAGGCCGCCTGCAGAGTAGAGGCCTCGCCGCCTTCCCCGGTGACCTGATTGAAGCGCGAAAACCCGTCCAACATCACGGCATTAAAGGGCAGTTCGATCAGCGCGAAATGATGATCGCGCTCTTTTCCTATGACCTCTTTGGCGGCCTTCTCGGCGAGCGCCACGAGCGAGGCAAGCGATATAAACAAGGCATCGTCGGTGGGCACGCGGAAGGCATGAAAGCTCGATACGCCGTAGGAGCGAATAGCGCCCTCCTTTACCGCCCGCTCGAGCTCCACAAACACTTCGCCTAGCTTTGTGATAACGGCCGCCTTGCCCGATACCGGGATATGGACCTCCGGCTGATCCACAAAAAAGGCATCCAAGGTCTCGACCCCAAGGAGATCACGACTCCTATCGATCTGAGCACGGAGATAACGACCGCTTAAGACATGCGTGCCAACACACTCTTCGGGAAGCGCCAACCCCTTATCGATAATCTCGGCCTCTACATAGGCCTTCGGATCCGCAGGCGCGCTGCCTGTAAAGTTCACAAAGCCGCCCTTGGACATGAGCCAGAGGGCTTGGCGATCGATGCCCTCCGCTACGGCCCGTCTCAGACCCATTCCTATGGCCGCAAGCGAACGGCCATAGCGATAATGGGTAGCGGTATCAATCACATTGAGGCCGCTTGTCACGCCCCGATAAATAATGTCTGCGATCACCTCATCTACCGCATCGGTGGCAGCGCCCGGGAAGGTCCCAAGGCCGATGGCGCTCAACTTCACGCCACCTTGAAAATCACTGTAATGACCGCGATCGAATGCCTGACCTTGGCGGCGAGCATAGGCCGTCGTGGCATCCGCAGTCGCCGCCCCCACAAGACGGCTTGCACGATCCGGTTTTAGGAGGCCCATAGGCGCCTCTTTAAGCCGCTGTGATGAGAGAGGGATTGGATCAAGTCATGAATCATCGGGCGCACGGGCCGCTCTTCGCCATACTCCAGCCGATCACGAAATAAACCCTCGTAGTAGGGCTCCTCTTCGTCCTCATCCCATCCCACGGCTTGTAACGCCGCACTCGCAGCCTTTGGGAGCGCCACCGGCAAATCGCGCCCCGAGAGCAGGGCCCATACTCCAGTCCAGGCACGCGCCAACAAGAGCGGATGATAACCTCCCCCGCCGGTTGCGAGTACCGGTAAGCCCGTACCCACGACTCTTTCTACGATCGCCAGAAATCCGGCCGTAGACAACAAAAACCGGCCCAAAGGATCGCCAAACAAGGCGTCCGTACCGGTCTGCAGAACCACGACATCCGGACGGAAACGATCCACCACCGGGTCCCAGAGAGACTCAAAGACCTGCCGATATTCGGCATCACAAGTCCCCTTAGGCAAGGGGACATTCAGCGTCAAACCCAACGCCTGCGGACCCCCTTCGTCCTGCAAAGCCCCGCCATGAAAAGGATAGGCGTAACTCGTATCCATATGCAAAGATACCGTCATCACCGAAGCGTCGTCCCAGAACGCCGCCTCCACACCATCGCCGTGATGGGCATCGATATCGAGATACAAGACCCGCCGGCCTTCATCGCGCAACCGCAAAATCGCGAGCACGACATCGTTAAAGTAACAAAACCCGCGCGCCTGATCGGGGGCGGCATGGTGCATGCCGCCTGCGGGGCTAAAGGCATTGCGCCCCTTCAAAACCCACTCGGCCCCGACAATACTCCCGCCTGTGGCCAAGGCCGGGGTATAAAACATGCCGGGAAAGGTGGGGTTTTCGAGAGTACCCAGCTGATGACGCACCCGATCTTCGGCGCGCACACGACCAAATGCCTCGGCCCGTTTGAGGGCCTGAACGTAGTCAGGCGTATGAAAACGCGTCAGTTCAGAGACGCTCGCCGCCCGCGAAGGAACGAACTCCGTCTCATCCAAGGCGCCGTAGGCCGCAATCAGATCAAAAGCAAGTGAAACGCGAGGGATAGCCAAGGGATGATTATGGCCGTAACTCGGCCTTCGGTAGTGGGCAGCACCCACAAAGACCGCAGACCGCGTCGGGGCGTAGCGGCAGGGTTCGGGGATATCGGCCGTCATGCCCCTACAATCCGTGCTCTTTAATGGCGCGCGTACGCATGTAGAGGTAGATATGACGGATGGTCCGGACGGTCATGGCCTCGGGCTTTACCGGCAGCGCGTCCTCACGCCCCGACGCCAGACAATTGCGGTAATACACGAGCTCACGCACATTGTCCCGAATCGCATTTAACGAAGGATCACCCTTCACGAAGGCCTTAAAAACCTCCAAAGGGTCCGAATCATCATGAAAGCCATCCAAGGTATGCCCGGCCGCCTCGGCAAACGAACGCATCAAACGATTCGCAAGACCAATCGCCTGATCCACCGTGGGTTTAAGAGTGAGCCCCCCGTTTGACAAGACCCCTTCAAGCCCACGGATCTCGCCGTCCACCTCGCGCATCATTGCCTCTAACCTTAAGGTCGCCATGCCGCGCTAGACCTCCCGTCCGATAATTTGTAGAATCAGTCTATCTTATCACGCCGCCCCACACGGGACGGTGTTCCGGAGACTCTGAATGAAGAACCTCGTGAAATTGGTACGTCTCAATAACCTGACCTATAACGCGAACCGCGACCCCCAAATCTACCGTCGCGTCCCCAAGAAACCCTTCCGCATCCAAGCCCTGCTCAACGGGGACGGCCGCGCTCGGGCCCAGGTTTTAGTGGACGGCGAGGACAAAGCGCGCTGTGATCAGCAGGTCAATCTCCCCGACACGTTTACCTGTGATGTGGCATTCAATACACCAGGCATCCGCATGGCGACCCTCATTATCGAAGGCGGCGGTCAGTCCTTTCGGCAGGACTTGCGGCTTGACGTCATGGAGCACGATTGGATCGGCTGATCTACCAGGCGTACTGAGCGAGAAATTGCGGCAACATAGTCACGATCTGATCGCGGGTATAAAAGCGATCGGCTCGTGACCGCCGCATCTCGTCTTGGGTATCGGAATCCCCACCGCAACAGAAGACCGCGATCTGCAGCAGATACTCCATGCGTATCGTCCGGATTACGTCGATGGGATCAAAAACCGTGACCTCATCCAAATCGAGCAACAAAAAGCGGTAAAGCAGGATTTCGTTCCACTCACCCACGTCGTCCAGGGAGGTCACCGAGACCATCTCCCAATCCGCGGGTACCTGGGCCTTGAAGGCCGCGCGCAGACCCTCGTCTGTGGTCATCACCAAAAAACGGCGCTTGAGTCGGGCCGCAATCGTAGGGGCCGGCATCTTTCTTAAGTACCTGCCTCTTCCTCGTTGTTACCAGGTTGGTAAAATTTGTCGAAATAAAAATCGCGACGATTCAGGTCCTCATAGAGTGCCGCCCGTTCGCGCACCCCAGCCTCAACGATCTCTGCCATAAACGCCCCCTGTTCCGCGTCCAGAATAAAGATGCGGCCCACCAAGTCCTCATCCACATTCAGCAATTGGGCGCTTAGGCCCTCAGGGAAATCGATATACGTAAGATAGGACCGGGTCTCCGGGTCCTCGGGATCCAAGGGCATCATCGTCACCTTGCCAAGCCACGCTAAGCGCGCGGTCTGGTTGAACTGCCGAATCTCGAGTTTCTTGCCCTTGCGGTACTTGTTGAGCTCGTTCTTGATTTGACTGACGTCGGTAATCTTTATGGACTTCATGGGGGCGCCCTGCCTAAAAGAACCATTCTAAACTCAGGGCCCTGGAAGGGAAAGCGATAGACGGGAGAGCCCCGTCTATCGCGCGCCAATTAACGCTTACGGCCAGCCACTTCCCTCAAGATCTTACGAATCGCGGCCGGGGCCCTAATGATGCCCATGAAACCGTGCGAGCCCATCATCGCGGTATCGGGAAAATTCACGGCAATACGGTAGCGCGGGCGCAAGGCAATCACCCTGCGGCCAACCACCATCATCTCATAGGGGAGATAGGCATAACCCCGATAACGATGCTGATCAATGAGATGCAGCATATGATGATCCCCGCCTATACCCTTCGACTTAATCCCCAGACCAAACACCGTTGTGGGTTTCTTTGTTCCCGGCACAGTCACCTCATAGACCAGGGACGCGGTCGCCACGTTCTTCATGAGGTTGGTGCGAATTGTGTTCACAGCCGCCGCATGATCCGGAAATTTCCGAACTCGGTAGACATTATTGAAATACGGCATGAAAAGGGCGTAATGATAGCTGCCGGGCTTCAATTCATCGCGCGTCAGACCGCGATGCGACCCAAAGGGCTTCTCGGCGCCTAAGGCTGCCTTCAATGCCGCATCGGTTCTGAGCAAGGGACTGAGGCCGTAGGCCACCGCCAGGTAATCCGGATTCACATAGGACACTTGCAGCTTGCCGTGCAGCTTCGTCACCGATATGCGCTCGACTGCCCCAAACGAGCCATTTTTGGCATGCGCCGCGGCATTCAAAAGTTCGGGATAAGTCGCACAAAGAATGGTCGCACGCGCAAACGGCACATATTGCCCCACCACGGTGAAACCGTTTGCCGTAAGCGCTGCCCGTGTCGCCGCCACGGTCTGACTCATGGAAAGAGGGGTGGAAACCTCATGACCCAAAATAAACGGCTTGTAACGCACGGCCGCCATCACGCCCGTACTTACGACAAGCCCCGCTGCCATACACAACCCCAGCCACTGTGTTTTACGCATCAATATCACCCCAGGTTATTATCTTCAATAAAAAAAGGGGCCCTAGAGCCCCCTCATATTTAGACCAGTTGAGCGGATAGCGCTCTTCTTTTTTTTGTTAGAACTTCCATCCCCAATTGGCCTCAAGCTGATACTCATGCATGCTGATCGTGACGTTCTGTGCGCCACCGTCCATGGGATTGGGGCCCGTGACAGATTGGTTAAGCCCATACATGGCAGCCACAGTAACATCCTGATCAGGCGCTGTGTGCACAGTAAAGCCCGCCGTGACGTGACGCTGAATGACGCCCGGGGCCAGGACGTTGAAGAGCACCTGGGAGGACGGAATCGGCTGCGTGTTATAGGCAAAACCAACGCGCCAAGTCAAAGTATGACTGGTGGCGATCTGATAGCCCAGCTTATAGACTGAGACGTTCTGCCAACCGAATCCAGGACCGTTCGTAGAGCCAAGCTTGCTCCCCGTCAGGAGGCTATTGATTGGGTCAGCAATCGCCGGCACGTCGTTGTAGTAGATGCGCTGGAAATCGAAGGCCACGACCTGCGTCGATGTCGGCTTGAACGCAAGCCCTATCACGCCGTTGGCCGGTATATCGAACTGCCCCTGATTCGCAAAAAGACCCGCGTACTTAGTGAACTTCGACATCGTCATGCGCGGCGAGTAGGCAAGACCCACGTCCACTCCCGGAACGATACGGAATTGGCCACCGACCTTGTAACCCACTCCGTCTGAGGTCGAGGTACCGTTGTTGGTAAGGGCTGCGGAATTGCTCGAGTATGTCGCAAAAGCCCCCAAGCCATCGGCGCTAAAGGTCTGTCGAGCCGCAATGATACTGAAACCGACTGAGTCATGACGCAAGAACTTGCGCGCATAGGTCGCCTGCACGAAAAGCTGGGATAGATTCACGCCAGTCTGCCCACCATAGAAGGGACCAGAATAGGTGGCCGTCGGCTTGTAGTTCGTGCTCATGCCGCCGTTGCCATACACCGCAATACCGACGTAATTGTCGTGGCTCAGGCGCTCGCTATAACCAATATGCGGAATCAGGAAGAAATTGGTGTTGCTGCTATAGGTCCCTGTCTGCGCGTCGAAATAAGGCGGCATGGGAGGAAGGCTGCTGGCAGGGACATTATCAGTCACACTATATTTGCGAAGCGGCCAAAACCCTGCCACACCCAAGTCAAAGTGATTTCCCACAAAGGCGATACCGGCTGGGTTGGTGGCCTGAATCATGCTGTCTTGGGGTAGAGCGGCACTGGCGCCGGCCATGCCGTCGCTTAAGCTACTGTATCCCAACTGAAAATATCCGGCCGTCGTTGCCAGTGCCGTTACCGGCATAGCCATGGCGGCCGCAATCGCGGATACCAGCGCCCATTTCTTTGTACTTACCATGATGTCCTCCTATGGACATAATTCAAGAGGTGCGGCTAGGCCGCCGTTGTCCGCGTCTTTTGTTATTTTTGTCGTTAGAATCATTATAGGTGGCCCGTTTGGCGCGGACGGACTGCGCAATATTCCCTAAGCGTCCTCTTCCTGTCAATATGTAGGCATAAAGGGACCAGAAATTAACGCGACCTTGCAAGCGGAAAGGCTGCAAAATAAGCCTATTGGAACACTTCAACAAAGATCATTAGGAGATACTTATATGCATATCCGGCCACTTCTGGGATCAGTATTCCTCCTTGTTGTCGCAGGCGTGGGTGCCGCTCAGGCCTCGGGATTTGCACTCTCCGAGCTCTCCATTGCGGGATTAAGCGAAGGAGACGCGCTGGTCGCCAACACCACGACTTTGGGCGCGCTTGCCTACAACCCGGCGGCCATGGCCTTTCACAAGGGCGGCTATAATGTGGGCCTATTCGGGATCTCTGATCACACCGAGGTCACGCCCACGGGCGGTAATGGCACAGTCGTTGCCACGACACCGCACTGGGAGACGCTCCCTAATCTCTTTTGGTTCCAAAAAGTCGCATCTCACATGCGCTTTGGGTTTGGCGTGAACGAACCCTACGGGATGCAGATCTCGTGGCCCGCCCAAACCTTCCCGCAACTCGCCCAGGCGCCGGGCTCGGCGCTCGCGCCCACCTATACCGGGCTGCGCCTTTTTGACGTGAGCCCGAGCCTCTCCTACCGCTTGGGAGCTATCGCCATCGACCTCGGGGCCGACTACTACAATGCCCACCGCACGACCCTCGGGACGCCCACCACCACCATCAGCGGCTCGGGGGAGGAGGTTGGCGGGCATATCGGGTTTCTGGCGCAATTGGGACAGATCGGTCTCGGCGCCAACTACCGATCGGCGTCCAACGTCCCGCTCGATGGGACACTGGATCAAACCGGGGTCTCAATACCCATCAATGCCGTTTTACACTTGCCCTGGCAATTCGCCCTAGGTGTTCACGACACGCTCACTCAAAAGCTTGGCATCGAGTTCGACTTTAATCGGACGGGCTGGAGCCGGTTTACCAACATTGTCGTGACCCCGGCCCCGGCCGCGGGCATGGGCGGGGCCAGCCTTACCACCAGCAACTACAACTGGCAGTCCGCGAATAGCTATCGCGTGGGTCTCGAGTACGCACTCAGTGAAGACGTTCAGCTACGTGCGGGCTATGCCTACGATGAAACCGGTGCCACCAACACCGACTTCTCCGCACGCATCCCGGACGCCAATAGGCAGGATATAAGTTTCGGGGCAAGTCAAAAACTCGGGGACTGGAGTCTGAGCGCAGGCTACATGTACGTGCACTTCAATACACGCACCTACGCATCCAGCACGCCGCTCACCACGGACCCCAACGGAACGAGCGCCTACAACGGCACCTATAGGAGCTATGCCCAGCTTTTCGGCATCAGTATCAGCCGGCGGTTCTCCTAAGAGCTGTTAATCGCTCCCGTACGGCGGCCTCGAGACCACAAGAAAGAACGCGAGAAGGAAAGGCCGGAGCGAGAACGCTCCGGCTTCAGGGACTATAGAGTGCCAATATCCTCGCCCGCCATCTGACGCTTCACGATCTCGACGTCACGCCGGTTCAAGGCAAAGGGGAAGGAGCGGATGTCGGAAGGGCTCGAATCCCCATAGGGGCGGTTGCATGCCGACACCTCTTCATCGTCCTTGCCCGGGCAACCCGAGGTCTGAAACGGCTTGCCGGAGGCAATCAGGGCCCCGATATCCTCTTCACTCATCCCAAAATCCACGACCCGGCCCTCCTCATCAAACCGCATCTGGCTGATATGGCCCCCTGCGTAATCGATGATAAAACGCGCCAACTGCACGCGCCGCCACTGATCCTTGGGCGCAGGGGCCCAATCCTCCATCAAGGAGCCGCGCTCGGGGAAGAACGCAAACATGTGGTTGTGGCCGCCCATGTCGGTAATCTTTTGGGCGACCGCCAAAATCTCCTGCTCCGTTTCGCCCATGCCGCAAATCAAATGGGCCCCGAATTTCTCCGGCCCAAAGACCTCGGCCGCCCATTCCATGGCCTGCCAATACTTGTCCCACTTATGAGGACTGTCGACCGCCTTGCCGCGGGTCCGATCAAAGATCTCCGGCGTCACCGCATCAAGCGCGATCGTGAAGATATCGGCGCCCGCGTCCCGAAGCGCCACGAGATCGGCCTTCTCCATGGTCGTCGGGTTCGAAAGAATCGAGACCGGAACATGGGGAACGGCGGCCACCCACTGCTTTAGCAAAATCATGGTGTCGCGATCCGACTCGGGATGCGTGATCATGGAGATGCACATCCTTTGAAACTGCGACTTATCGGTGCCGCCTTGCATGCGCTCAATGACTTCTTCGTAGCGCACAGTCGGCCAATCGACACGAATAAAATTGCGATCCGCATAATCACGCGCCTCCTCGCGATGCCGGGCCAGCCCACAGTAGGCGCAATTGGCACGGCAACCCTCAGCGTAGGTCACAAGCAGATTCAAACAGTGCGTACACCCGGTTCTGTGCATCTGACCGGGGACTAATCCTAAGGTCATGGCGGCCGCGGTCGACATCTGCACGTACTCCGGAGAGCGCATTGCAGGGGTCTTCATATGATAATTGGGCCGATAAAACGTGACCGGTGTAATGGAGTCGGCAGTGGTACTCATCTCTAGTCTCCTCGACGGAACTTAAGCTGCAAAATATTCAGAAAACGCGATCCAGCCCCGCTTATGGGTCGCATCCAATTGAGCCTCAGGCGTATGCCAGCGCTCCATCAACCACCGCCTGCGCACGATAGCGCGCGTAAGGCTGTCTTCAAACTCATCACGCATGTCGTCTGCGTAGCCCTCCAAGGCCTGCGCATCGCCGCCGATAAACTGCGCCGCCGCCTGCCCCGCCCGCTCCCCTGACACCACAGCGCTCGCAATACCCGCGCCGGTAATGGGGTGCGTAAGCCCCGCGGCATCGCCTACAAACAGAATATTTCCCTGAACCAAGGATGCGCGCATCCCGCCCACGGGAATCGCGCCCCCGGTCCGGCTCAAAATCTCGCGGCCCACGATTCCCTGCTCGGCCAATGCCGCGCACAGCCTGTCCAGCGGGCCCTTGAGATCGGCGGCAAGTTTGGGATCGGCGCCGATACCAACGTTTGCGACCTCGCCTTTCGGGAACAGCCATCCATAGCCGCCCGGGTAATCATCCGACAACCAGATATCGGTGTCTGTGTAGGGACGCAACAACGGCAGACTGTACTGACGAGTCTCCACCGTCGGCAAGGGCGGAAGACCCACGCTGCGCGCGATGGGCGAATGCGGCCCGTCAGCGGCGATCAGCACCCGATATTGGGCCTGCTCAAGGTGTCCGTCCGGGCCGCGCATGGATGCCACACAGGCCCTCTGATCCAGGCCCTTCAGAACGGTTTGCACGCGCAACAAGGCACCCGCCTGCGCGGCCTCGGTCGCCAGGGCCTGATCGAACGCCGCGCGATCTATCATAAGCCCCGGGAAGTCCGAATGTTCGCACGCCCCCGAAGGCAGGATGCTGCGCATGCCCGTTATCCCTTGTACAAGAGCCGCACGCGCATAGCGCCCCATCGGCAATGGCACAAATTCCGCGCACTGCACGGGCTCTCCCACCGTGCGGCGCTTATCGATCGCAAGAACCGAAAGCCCGGCACGCGCCGCCACACCGGCCGCCGACGCCCCACTAGGCCCCAGACCCACGATCAGCACATCGAAGGCATCACTCATAAGGCTTGCGCGCGCCTTGATCCCAGCGCCTCATGGAGTACCGTCATGAGGTCATCTGGCGTAAGCAGCAGCATCTCGATCTCGTGGCGCGCAAAAAACGCAGCGACTATGCCATCGACCTGCTCTAGCGATACATCCCGTAAGGCCGCCTCCAAATCGACGATTGCGCGTTGGGGATGAATAAAAAAATCGCCCGTGATAAACGCCTGCTTTAGTCGGCCACGAACGGTATCGACTGCGAGCATAACCCGCACAAGCCCCCCCGCGGTCTTACGTAGCGCGCTTAAGGTCGCGACCTCAAGCCTCGGTCTATCAGTCTCAAAGACCCAGGCATCCCCCGCCATTTCCGTCGCGTAACGAGGAAAAAGCTCCTGCTCGGCCGCACTTAACTCGCCCTTTTGTATCTCGACACCAAAGCCTTGCGCAAAGGCCTCCGTCAACGCGGCTTGCACACCGTCAACCGATGGCGCGCGGCCCAATAAGGCGCGCAGAGTGGTTATCCGCTCACGCGCCGAGGCTATGGCCTTATCGGACAACTTTTCCTGCGGGATACGCAAAACCTTCAGCATCCTCTCGACATCAAAATCGATCAGCACCGTCCCCTGATACAGCAGCGCGTCCCCATCGAACGCCCCACCCGTCCCGCCGATCTTGCGGCCCTTCACCTCAATATCGTTACGCGGACGAAACGCTGCATCGACACCCAAGGCGCGCAGTCCCGCCACCGCCATCTCGCACACCTTGCGCGCAATAGCCATCATGTCCGCGGTCGCAAAGGTTCGCCGATTGACGTAGAGCTCCCAGCCGATCTGCCCCTCATCACAGTACAAAGCCCCGCCGCCTGTGATGCGCCGCGACACCGCAATCCCGGCCTTACGACAATAATCTAATTCCAATTCTTGACGTGCGCTCTGATGGAAACCGATGAGTGCCGAGGGTTGAAACCGCAGAAATCGCAGAGTATTGGGGGCACCCGCCTGGCAGGATTCCAAAAGCGCCCGGTCAAGGGCCATATTCTCAGCCGCCGGCCGAAGCCCGGTATCCAAAAGACGCCAGGGCGCGCTCATGCGCTACAACAACCCGATGGGCTCTCTCCGCCTATGACCTTGACGCGCCCAAACACCGCTTGACGACGAGCCGATTCGCGGCGGGCACGTTCGTGTTCCAGTATCCGGGGGAGATCAATCTCCAGACCCGGCTCCGAACCGTCCAGGGCCATGACTTCGTCGCCCACGGCAATCGAACAACAGGCGGCCGTCACGCGCACGCGCCGATCCAACCTCGCCGCCAACTCGACCATGCCATCGCTCGGATGCGCCATCCCATCCACTCCCGCCATGACCGCATAGGCGTCGATGACGCGTTTTACCGATCCCGCCGGTCGCGCGCAACCCAGAAGCAGCGACAAATCGGGCAAGGTCTCGCGGGCATCTGCAAAGAACTGCCCGATCTCATGGGGATCGGGGCTGACAAATGGCCGCAATTCGCTTGCGTAGGTCGGCATAACCACGACCAATACCAACGCCGCCGGCTTATGGCGCGCCACGATCTCGAGCGCATTCCACTCGCCCAGAAGCTGCCCATAATGCAGCCCCGCGACGATATGCGGCACAACCTTCATGGAAGTGGCGGTCAGGGCCTCGAGGGCACGCTCGAAGTCGTCCGTGGTACGCCGCAAATGATAGACCTGGGTAATGGTATCTTGAGCGCCAATGACATCCATCATCGCGGCATCGATACCGGCATCGGCCATGCGCTGGGCAATCGCCTCGTCGACAAGTGCCGTGTGCATGGCGATACGAAATTGCGGGAACTCATCTTTGATGCGCCGGATCGTGGAATAGTAAGCGTCGTATTCCACTTCGTTGCGATGGTTTGAGCCGCCCGTAAGCAGCATGCCATTTGCGCCATCGGCTACCATCGTGTTCACGGCCCGCCACAAATCCTCGGGCGAACGCGCGGGGATCATGGGCTCCAAAATCTTGGCCTTACAGTGATCGCAGTTCAGTTTGCAGTCCCCACCCGTAATCGATACGGCGGGCCACGCACTTTTGCCACAGCCTTTCAGCTCGCTGCTTTCGAAACTTTTAAAAGTGGGGGTATAAAAATGTATGGGCGGAAGCGGTCGCTCACGCGAAGTCATCCGCTCGATAAGAGTTGGGTCGAACGCCAAGTCTTCCAGCGGTTCGACCTGTTCGAGAATTTCCGACCACGCGCTCATGGGCATCCTCAAAAATGCATAAGGCGCGGGGTCACCGCGCCTTAGCCTTAACAGCCCTTGAAGCCTTCGCTATCCATCTTCGCGTCAAAGGCCTTGGCCGCATCACCGCCGACTTTCAAGGACTTCGAATCGGAGTCCCAGTCGGTAGGCTTCATTTTCACAACCCAGCCTTCGCCGTAGGGATCTTTATTGATAAGGCCGGGCTTATTCGACACCGCCTCGTTTACGGCCAACACAGACCCCGTGACAGGCGCCTTGACCGGCCCTACCCACTTACCGGACTCAACCGTCGCGCACGACTTGTCCTTCGCGATCTCCTTACCGGCCTTCTTAGGCGTATACGCCACGATCTCTCCAGCGAGCGAACAGGCATAGGACGTCAGTCCCACCGTCACCGTCCCGTCAGCCTCGCGCCGGGCCCACACGTTGTTATCGACGTTGTAGCTCAAGTCTTCCGGAATATTACAGCCGCGTACCGAACCCATTAGGCAAAGCCTCCCGTTTAGTCCAAAATAACCCGCATAATACCTACCGATGACGGGCGCGTCTCAATCCCCAGTGCGTCTGATCATAGAACTAGCTAGAAACACAGCACTTTGTCACAAGACAGAATTAGGTCTGCAAGCGCCCCGCCACCGGAGCACTCATCGACCTCCTCGATAATATCCGTTTTGTCGTCGATTTTATAGCCTGGAAGCGCAGGAAGGCATAGATGCAGCTTGACCCCTGCGGCCTTGGCATCGCGCATAAAGTCTATGACACGCTTGCCTCCCTCCATGGCGACGAGATTCTCCGCGATACCCTTCTTCACGAGATTCACACCCTCCATGGTGAAGAAAATCCGCACATCGGCGTCCATTGACGCCAAAATCGCCCCTAAATAGAACGGGGTCGCGCAGCGATGCGGCGTCGACGGTCCGCTGGTCATGACGATGAGAACGGACCTCTCATCATTGTCGAGGTAGTGGCTATCTGACATTATCTCACACCCCGCGTGCACTTGATGTCTTCTCTAAGGCAGCGCTCGGTATAGCCACGCGCTGCCTCTTCGCCTGTCACAAGCGCGCCCAGCACCTGATCCGCCGGGGCCACCGGCCGCACGCGCGCCACCCACGCCTCGTAGGGCTCGATGTTCAGAAGATTGGGGTCTTCCAGAACATCCTTATTGCCCTCCTCGATCACACAATCGAAGACGTTGGGGATGGGGCCCGCCCATTTGCCGCTTTCAATCGTAGCAACGGGCTTGCCTACCGGGCGCAGCGTACCCGGGCGTCGTACCCGGGCGTGCAGAATTTTTCCGGCGATGGTCTGCGAGATGTCGGTCATGCCAATTGTGATAGTCCCGTCCTCTTCGCGCCGTAGCCAGATCTGAAACTCGCGATCGTAGTACAGCTCGGGACGAAATTCACAACCGTTACACTCCACTCGCTAACCCCCAAGGCAACAGTCCGTTGCGAGCCGTCCTAGGCCACTCCCTTTTCCTTAAAGAAGCCCATAGAGTCGCTGATATTTTCGTGGATACCCACCTTGCGAGGCGACAGGCCCATCGCAAGACCCAGCATCTGCGTGAAATAGACGATCTTGACGCCGGTCTTGATCCCGAACTCCTTTTCCGCCCGGATCTGGTGCATCTCAAGACCCGAATGACAGGTGGGGCACTCGGTCGCTATCACCTCGGCACCCGCATCTTCGGCCGCCTGCAAGATATTCAGCACCAACTGCGTCGACGTATCGGAATCGGATAGGGTATGCGCCCCGCCACAACAGGCGGTTTTGAGCGGGAATTCGACATTCTCGGCGCCGGCTGCGGCCAACAAATCATCCATAAAATGCGGCTTGTAGCTCGACTCCGAGCCCGGGCCTTGGTCCTTTTCCGGGAAGATCTGACGGGGCCGCGTGTACATGCACCCGTAATAATTGGCGACTTTGACCCCTTTTAAGCTCTTCGACATCTTTTCCTTGATGCCTTCGGGACCCAACTCCTCCATCAACCATTCCAGCAGATGGACAGAGCGCACATCGCCCTTATACACCGGATCGTCAGCCTTCCGTGCCAAGTCCTGAACCGTTTTGAGATGCTCTTCCGAACTCGCCAGTTCGTACTCGGTCTTTTTTAGGTTGTGATAACAACCGTTACACGGCGCCATCACGGTGTCATAGCCCATCTTCTCGCCTGCTATGGCGAGATTACGAGCGGACATATAGGTCTGGAGCATGGGGTGAATATTCTTCACCTCCATGGCGCCGCAACAACTATAGTCCTCGAGGTCCTCCATCGTGAGCCCGAGCTTGTCGACCAACACGCGTGTCGACTTGTCGTAAGGCCCGCCGGAACCCTCCAATGCACAACCGGGATAATACGCGACCTTAGACATGAACGGCCTCCTTTGGCATGGTGCGCGCCTTGCGCGCAATCTCTTTCTGCTCACGAACGTACTCGCGGAGGACATCGCCCGTCCGACCCCAAGACTTTGTGCGCGGCTTAAACACGAGGTGCCAACCCATATGGATCAAGAACGTCACCGGGAGATGCTTTGTCATCCGTTTGCCGAGCTCAATGAGCCAGGGCGGCATCAAGGACTGGTTGGTCTTGCGCAGGAAGTTCACAAGCACGCGCGTATCTTCAATGCGTCCCGTAGCGTAGACCTGGCTCAAGAACTCTTCATCAAAAATTGATGACTTGCTCTCCGGCGTATGGCCCTCTTCCTCAAGCCAATGCGCCAAGGCCTTCATCACCCCTTCGGGTTTCACGTCCTTTGGACAGATGTTCGTGCACTTGTTGCACGACACGCATGTCCAAATAATATCCTTGTCCTTCAGGATCTCGTTTTTTAACCCCAAATTCGTCAGGTAGATCCAATAGCGGGGATTAAAGTCCGTATTCTGCGCATAGACCGTGCACGAGTTCGTGCACGACCCGCACTGCCAGCACCGATGCACATTCTCGCCACCGGAGAACGTCTGTATCTGGCGCGCGAAACTCGTATCGTAATCCGTCAAATACCGGGGCAACACCATCGTGTTCCAGTGTCCCGATACATCGACCCCATCCAGCACCAGATTATCGCTGGTTTGGATACGGTCCGCATCGATCAGTGATTTTTCATGAATAGCCATGTCAGCTTATCTCTCCAGATTGCGCCTAATGCAGCACCTTCTTCACTCGCGATTGCGTGCGTCGGGCCGCGTCGATCCCCAAAAGCTTCCTTACGAGTTCGAGAGGGTCTTCCTTGCCACCAAAATCGGCATTCATAAGCCCCATGCCGCTCGAAAGCGCCCGCATATAATCGGCATAGGCATGCGCGAAAAACATATCCACGACGAACTCAGGATCTCGATACATGCCGTTTTCCGCCATGCGCTCGGCAACCCATCGTCGCGCCGCCTCATAGACCCCGGGCTCGGCGCCCAGCAAGACCTGGCTCAACGCATCGCCGCCGGCAACCAGCTCGCGCACCGCACCGGCATGCGTGTTTTGATCCCAGACCCAACGCGTCATCAGCGGATACTGAACGGGCGCCCGAAAATGCAACATCTCGGCGCCCAAATCGGTAATCGCCCGGCGCACCTTTTTCTCCGCCTTAGGCTCCAAGCCTCCGACGACCGGAATGGCGTCCGTAAAGGCCGCCATCCTGTCCGCTAGCGGCCGGGCCCCATACAGGAGCTCGCCTATGGCGTCTTTAAGCCCTTGTATGCCGAGCGCCTCCAACGAGGGCCACACCCTTTTTCGTGCCGGCATGACCGTCTCGACAAGCACTTCCAGCTTATCGAGGTCGAGACCACCAAGCGCTGCGCGACTTAAGGCGCTCGCGAACAACTCACGCTTGGTGTTAAGCGCTGCGACAAAGGGGTCGATGCCGCCGCCTTCCCCGATGATCTCGAGGAAACGCGCAAACTTCTGGGCAAACACGCGTCCATCGAGGCTCACGGCGAGGGCAACAGGCTCTACCGTCTCCGTCTCTTTCTCGTTTCCTGAGTCTGCCTCAGGCGGTCTTTTGAACCAGAGCATTCATATCCGCCACGGCCCGCATTGCTGCCGCCGTTCCTTGCGAGATCGAATCATCGATCGTTTCGGGCCCTAAGGCCGCGCCCACCGCGTAAATCCCGCGGCGCGTCGTCCCGCAGGTATTGGTGTAGTGTTCGGCCCGGTCAATAAAGCCATGCTTTTCGAGTCCCACGCCAAACACGCGCGCGATCTCCGGGTTGTCCAGATTAGGGTCCATACCGATCGCATGCACCACCAAATCCATCGGGATCACGATCGGCCGCTTGACGAGGGTATCCTCGCCCTTTACCAAAAGCCGTCCATCGGGGGCGCGCGTGACTTCCGCGATGCGCGCCTTCACAAACTTGGTCTTGAACTCCTCCTGGGACTTCCAGTAGAAGCGATCCTCGTACAGACCAAACGTGCGAATGTCCATGTAATAAATGAACACGTCCGTTGTAGGCGACAGCTCTTTGATCTCCATCGCCAGGTTGGTCGACACCGTGCAGCAGATCTTGGAACACCACTCGCGCCCGATCTGACGATCGCGCGAACCCACGCACAGCAAAATGGCCACACGCTCGGGTACGCGTCCATCGGAGGGGCAGGCAATCTTACCGGCCGCTACCATTTGTTCGACCTGGGTCGTCGTCACAACGTCTTCGTAGGTCCCAAAGCCCCATTCGGGCTTATTGATCGAATCGAAGTGCGTAAAGCCCGTCGCCAGCACCACGGATCCACAATCGACGCTGGCGCCATTCGACAACGTAGCCGTGAACTTCCCGACCTCGCCCGCGAACTTGGTGACCGTCGTCTCTTTATAGATCTTGACGTTCTTCGCGTCTTCGACACGCTTGACCATCCGCCCCATGGCGTCCCGCGCCCACTCGCCGGAGGGCACGAGCTTCGCGTACCCGGATAAGATGGGCGTGCCGCCCAACTGTGCGGCTTTCTCGACCAACACAACGTTCGCCCCACTACCGGCCACGCCCGCGGCGGCCGCCAAGCCGGCTGGTCCGGCTCCTACTACTAGTACGGTATTTTGCATCGCTTACGCCTTGCCCCCCAGAGCCAACTCAGGATTGTAAAGATACTCAATGTTGCCCTGCTCCACTTGCTTTAGATACTTCTCAAAGTCGCCCTTGGCCTTGTTCCAGTCGATACCCATCTTTTCGACCAGTTCTTCACAGGGGCTTGCATGCCACTGGAGCTGTACGATCTTAAGCGGGTCGGCGCCGCAAGCAAGCGCTGCCAGCTGCACGTCGGCCATGATAGGGATCTGGAAGTTTTGCCCATGCGCCTTGCCGATCCACTGATTCTTGTCCATGGTCGTGATACAACCGGTATCGTTACCGATCATCACATCGGCATTCGCTTCCTGACGGGCAACCTTGATCTTGCGGTCCATCGTAAACGAACGCGTAAACTCGCGCTCGGAAATGATATGGCGGAATCCAAACCCGCAGCAGTCATACCAAGTCGAGTAGTCGATAACCTGTGCGCCGAGAGATTGGGCGATAGCGGTCCCAATCGCCGTACGATTCCCATTCAGCGTCTCGGCATCATACACGGCGTCTTCGTGCACCATTTTGTAGTAGTGGCAAGCGACATGCATGGTGACGCGAATGTTCGACATATCAATGGTCTGCAATTCCGAAGCGATGCGATTGCGCATCACATGCACCCACTCGGAGTAGTGCACGATCTCTTCGGGAATAACGAGCTTGCCGTCGACGAGACGTCCGAGCTTGCCCAGAATCTTGGTGACCTTTTCGCGCAATTCCGAGGATTCAATGAGGTATTTGCGAATTTCTTTGTAATTGCCAAAAGAGGTGCCGCAATGAACCAGGGGGAAAAAATGCCCTAATTCAAAACCATGCTGCTTACCCGACACATAGGCTTGATGGAAATTCCGTAGGAACACGGCCGCCAGCGACTCGACATTGCCGATTCCCGACCCATGGTAGTTCCAGGCGGTGCAGGAGGTCTGATCGGTTTCATCGAGATAATCCTTGCCGGGCACAAAACCGAACTTGTTCATAAACCACAGCAACGAAGTCGGATATCCGGGGATGTTCCCGCATTGGCCACAGGACTTGTGATGCCACAACTGCTTGGTGGGAATCTTTTTGTCCCAACCAAACAAGGTCTTCACTAACTTGGGCTCGTGTTGGTCGTTAATGCGATGAACGATAATCTGCCCATCCTTCTCCAACTCCCACATATGGTCGCGGATGTCATCCATCCGGCCACCCAAATCCACCGTTCTGCGGTCGACTTGTTTGCGGACCCACTCGGTCGCCTTAGCGGCATCGGCGCTCGACAAATTCGATTGCTGGAAAAACGATCCGTGGCCAGCAATACCCTGCCCATCCGTATTGTGGAACCCAGGCTTCATGGTCCCTGCCCCCGCTCCCTGGGCTGATGCGTTGTGGTTACCAGGACTTTGTTCGGTCGGTTTCATAAGGTGTCTCCTTCACGGCTTTTATGCTACTTCAAAGACATAAGACCAGAGTTCGAACGGCAGACATCAATCGCCTTTTTGGTCTTCCTGGGCTTCTAGCCAATCGCTGTAGTCCTCGCGCTTCTCGTCGATAAAATCCTCGATCACGTCAAAGAGATTCTCATCTACGATCTGCAACGCATCCATAACACCGGTCATTTCCCAAATCGTATACATTTCGACCGATGTCTTTAAAGAGACTTCCCACGCCGTATCCGTCGTCTGCAGGGTGCGCACGGGGATGGCTTTGCGCAAGATCTTGAGATCCCCCTCGACTTTTTGGATATTCGGGCCCCAATCGGGGAAGTGATCGGGCTGAATCATGTCAGGCGACAATTGATTGCCCGTGGTGATGAGCTTCAACATCACCCGCCCAAACGGCCTCAGCACGTCTTTTGCCGACTGCATGCCGTGCTTAATGGACACCTCACGCATGATGGCAATGAGGCCGCCGGGCGAGTTTTTGAAAGGACAACGGGCCGCGCAGGTCATGCACTGGGCGCAAGCCCAGATCTTTTCCTGCATGGCGTCGTAGATTTGTTCAACATTCTCTGTCCAAAGCAGCTGGACAATCTCGCGGGGGCTAAAGTCGTAGAAGTGGGCGGCGGGGCACGTGGCCGTGCAGACACCACAGTTGAGACATCCGTTCAATTCATGATCGTAACGAAAATCATTACGGATATCTTCATAAATCTCGCGCATTTCGGCATATGTCGCCATACCCACTCCTTCGACACTTCAGAATATTAGCTATTTCTTATACTATACCCGACACGGACGGTATAGTATACCCCCAGCAAGCGATTCGCCGGAAGCCCTACATGAACAAACAGATATCCGACTCGCCCGCAAACTCGAAGAATGTCGCCGCCCCGCCCATTTCGATACCTGGGATGAAATCGCTGGGATTGAACCCAAAGAGATCCACGGTCATCTGACAGCCAATCATCTTGACATCGGCCTCGGCACACAGGTTCCGCAGATCTTCCAGGCTTGCCACGCCCTTGGACTTCATTTTCTGCTTCATCATCATAGTCATCATGCTCTGCATGCCAGGCAAGGCCTGCAGCAGGATCGGCATGGGCATGGGCATGGGCATGCCGGGGTTACCAAGCGAGGTCACCTTCAGATGATCTAGGCTTTTGCGAAGGAGTTGCAAGCCGTAGAAGGTAAAGAATATCTGCACGTCGTAACCGAGCGCGGCCGCAGTCGAGGCCAGAATGAAGGGTGGGTAACCCCAGTCGAGAGTACCTTTAGTGGCGATAATGGCGAGCTTTTTTGTGGCCATGAATGATCTCCTGTTGACGAGTAGTCAACTATGCCTTTTTACGAAGCACAAACGTAAATTCGCCGTTTGCCTCACCTGATTCGACTAGTTCATTGCCAGTCTGCTTGGCAAATGCCTGAAAATCCTTGATGGCGCCGGGATCGGTCGCTACCACGCGCAAGGTCTGGCCGCCAGTCAAATCATTCAACGCCTTTTTGGTGCGCAAAATCGGGAGTGGGCAGTTCAACCCGCGCGCGTCCAATTCTTTATCGCAATTCGCCATAACTTCCTCCAATACACGAGTGTGAGAACTTATTTTATGAGTGGACATCTGCGCCGACCTCTCTTAGAGATCAAGCGCCACCGCAACTGCGTACACCCAACCCCGAATCATGACAAGATCCCAAGGTCGCTTACGGCAACGCCACTACGGTACGACACTCCGGGGCGCCTATAATTGCGTGGGCACCTCAAGCGGGAGGCCATTACGCACCCACGCCATGATGCCACCACGAAGATTATAGAGTTTGTCATACCCCTGCTGATGCAAGTAGGCGCAGGCTTGCGACGAACGCCCTCCGGACTGGCAATAGAAAACCACGGGGCGTTCTTTGTCAAGCGCGCCCGTATTTAACGGCAGCAAGTGCAAAGGGATCGATCGCGCACCACGGATGCCTCCCCGGGCGACCTCGGCCGGCGTGCGCACGTCCACCACCAAAATATCCGCGTCGCCACTCCCGAGAAGCTTATGGAGATCCATAGCCTCCAGGTCCTGAAATGCGAGCATAAAAAAGCGCCCTCTCTATAAAAAGGTAATTAAATACTAATGGTTGCACAAGATGTTGCGCTTTTCCGCGGGCATGCGCAAGACTAGACTGCGTCCAAATCCGCCAATTGCGGCCCTGGATACCTCCATGCTAGAGTCGCGCCCACGCTTAATGCCGGAGGCTAAAGCCTTGAAAAAAGATGACTTCAAGCCGGACACCCGCTACACGGTTGCCTGGCGTGACTATGATGGCAAAATACGGCCCGCGAACCTTTACGTGTACCGCCTCTACGACCAATTTATGGTCGCGCGCAAGACCGACCACAGCGGTTTTCTTTATAAAATCGGCTACGATCAGGTCTTAAAGATCGTTAAAGAGACCAAAGTGAGCGCAGAGCAACAGTTTCGGATACCCGATGCCGTCCTCAAAGAGACATCCTGGACCGATCGCACCGTAATGGAACGTTACTCATCATCACCTGCTGCCGGTAAGTAAACGAGGCCCGCGTGCATGGGCAAGCGGATCGGACTAATAGCACTTGCTCTACTGGTACCTTGCTCCGGCATGGCCGAGATCGGCAACCTTCCCGACCTCGGCCATGCCTCGGCGACCGTTATGTCCCGCGCCCAGCAAACGACCTTCGGTGAGACCTTTCTCCGCCATGCCCGCAAAACGCTGCGTTTTGTTAACAATCCCGAGGCCTTAGCCTTTGTGCGGCAACTCGGCGGCAGGCTCGTGGCCGCAAGCCCCGACCCCCAGATTCACTTTCATTTCTATATTGTCCGCAACCCGGTCGTCAATGCCTTCTCGGTCCCCGGTGGCTACGTCTTTCTCAACACCGGCGCGATCCTCGCAGCCCGCAACGAAGACGAACTTGCGGCCGTCATGGCGCATGAAATTTCCCATGACACGCAGCGCCACATCCCGCGACTGATCGCCTTATCCAGAAAGCTTTCCTGGGCCGCACTTGCGGGTATGTTGGCCGGCATTGCCCTCATGAGCAGTTCACAATTTGAGGGGGGAGCGGCCGCCATATCGTTCAGTTCCGCAGGGCTTGCCGCAGAGACCCTAAAGCATGAGCGCGGCTACGAATCGGAGGCAGACCACATTGGCCTGCGCACCATGGCGCAAGCCGGCTTTAACCCGCGAGCCATGGCGACATTTTTTATGCGCTTAAAGACCTACAACCGTTTTATCAGTATCAATATCCCTGAATCCTGGCGGAACCATCCGGCGACCGACATCCGCATCAGTGAGGCCGAGAACCTGGCGTCCCGCTACCCCAATACCCCGATTCGCGACCGACCCTCCTTTGACCGCCTGCAGGTAACGCTTATCGCGGAACAAGGCGACCCTCGCGAGGCGTGGGCACGTATACAAGAACTCCTATCAACCCGACACGACCCGAGCGCACGCCGCTACGGACAGGCGCTGGTCGATCTTCGCCTCGGGCATTTTGCCGCCGCACGCAGCACCCTCACGAGCCTAGCGCGCCAAGCCCCCCAGGTAGTGGCCTACCGGCTGGCGCTTGCCCATCTCGCGCTCGACACAAATCACTATCAAGAGGCCGTTTCCGCGCTTGCGAGGGCCTCCCAGCTGCGTCCGCACAGCCTTTGGTTGGCCGCCCTTTACGTGCGCTCGCTGCTCTCGTCGGGCGCCACAAACCAAGCCCTTAAACTGGCTAAACACTTGGTCAGCCGCCATCCTTATCGCCCTTCGGTTTACCGCCTCCTCGCCCACGCCTTCGGATTGCGCCACGACTACCTCCATGCGCATGAAGCGCTCGCGGAGGCCCGTTACCTGGTGGGCGATATCCCGGGGGCGCGCGCAGAACTTGGCCTTGCCAAACCCTTTGCGACCAGCGCCTCGTCTCAAGGACGGCTAAAGACTTTAGAAATCGCCATTCACGATGGCTGGACCGTACCCCCCGCCTTTCCTTAAGCCTAGGCACTAGGCCGTCACCCATAAATTTCGCCCACAAACGCCATCCTGACGATCGGCGATTAAAGAACATTCCCTTGACGCGAGGCCAGATCAGTCGCTATGTTTGCAGACGGGGCCCGAACCTCAACAAGCGCCAGGGCTTATAATTAAACGCTTATATAATATTCGACTAGGAGGAAGCATGGGTATTAAGACCGCGTTACACGCGGCGCGATGGATTGCGATCGGTGTCAGTATACTGATCGCACCGATTGCGATGGCCGCAAGCCGCGCGCCCACGCCAAAAGAATGCGCCGCGCACCCCACGGATTCCGCTGTTAAAGGTGGCTGCATTGTCATCAATCGCGGCCTTGGCAACTGTATGGCCTGCCACGTCATCGCCGGCACCACCATGGATGGCAATGTCGGCCCCGCGCTTAAAAATATGCGCGAGCACTTCCCGAATAAGGCCGCACTGGCCGCGCAACTCTACGATCCGACGATCAAAAACCCGCAGACGGCCATGCCCCCATTTGGTAAAAACCACATCCTGACCAAGGCGCAGATTCGTGAGGTCGTGGATTTCCTTTGGACCTTATGAACATTCACACGAGATCACACCATGAATCTTCCACGTAGAACCTTCTTAAAGCAGGCGTTCTCAGGCACCGCCTTGGCGGTCGCGGCGGGGGCGGGTCTTTTGCGTCCGACCCGGGCGCTCGCCACGACCTGGCCCTCGTGGCCCAATGCCGCCTTCCATCAAAAACACTTGCCGGTGCTGTTACGGGAGCTCTTTGGCCATCGGCCGATCGTGACAGGCGGCCTCCATCTGCATGCCCCGCTGGAGGCCGAAAATGGCGCCGTGGTGCCTATTGTCATGGAGAGCCACGTCCCCCACGCCCAGATGTTGGTGCTGGTGGTGGACAAAAACCCCTTCCCCTTGGTGACGGTAGTCCACCTGACCCCGGATGCGGTGGGCTTTTTCAATGTCCGCATCAAGATGGGCAAGAGTTCGGCGGTGCGCGCCTATGTGGCCACCCCGGAGAAGGTCTATACCGTCACCCGTCAGGTGAAGGTCACGATCGGCGGCTGTGGAGGCTAACGGAGAACTTATGCATATCGCCACCAAAATGAAGACCCGCACGAGCCACGGTATCACCGAGGTCCTCGTGCTCATCAACCACCCCATGGATACCGGCCTTGTGCGCAGCAAAGTGACCCACAAGATCATCCCGGCCCATTTCATCAAGACCCTGACCGTGGCCGTCAACCACAAGCCCGTCGTCGTCACCGACATGGGTATTGCGGTCTCTAAAGATCCGCTCATCGCCGTCAAGCTCACCCACGCCCACTCAGGAGATCTCGTCACAGTCGACTGGATCGATAACGAGGGGATGACAGGGCATGCGCAGACGCATGTGAGCTAAGGAGTCGCGGGCGGACAACGCCTAGCGGGAGACCGGCGGGTGGTCTATGCACGCTCGACCGTAAAGGTAACCTTGTGCCCAGTCGATACCCAGGTCTTTGATTATGGCCGCGGTATCGGCTGTCTCTATCCCCTCGGCAAGCGTAATCAGTTGTAATTCTTCGGCAATCCGTTGTACGCCCTGAATAATCGTCCGCACAGTAGGTTCCTTGATGCGACTGATAAGACTGCCTTCAAGCTTTACAAACGAAAAGGGCAGATCCGCAAGGTACTGAAATGACGAATAGCCATGCCCGAAGTCGTCGAGCGCCAGTTGCAGGCCGGCCTCGACAAACGAGAGAAGCATTTCGCGTGCATGTTTACTGTCTCCAAAAAGTTCACGTTCCGTAAGTTCCAGTACCAGCGAGCGACGCGTATCGCCTTGATTGTGGCAGGTTTCGGAGTATTTGCGCACAAGAGCCAAAAGTTCGTAAATGGCCTCCGGATGACGGAGCAGGTCCGCTGAGATGTTGACAAAATGGATATGCGGTGCGCTGCCTTTTTGCGACTCAATGCAGCGATTCAGGGTGGCTCGGATCACGCTTTGGTCGATTTTGTAGGTCAGCTGAAGGTGTTGCGCGACCTCAATAAATTCCTCGGCTGCGAGAATTTTGCCGTTCGGCAGCACCATGCGCGCGAGGGCCTCTTCGGCGACGACTTCACCAGTCTTGAGATTGATGATGGGTTGGTAGGCCGCGATTATTCTCTGTTCGTGAAGGGCGGTCTCCAAGGCCGCACCCATACCCAGGACGCGGCGTTGCACGATACTGGCCCTGACGGCGCGGTTGCGTCCCGAGCCTTTTGCGTGATAGAGGGCAGCCTCGACGGCGTTAAGAAGTTCCGTTGCGCCGTTGCCGTCCTCGGGAAAGCTTGCGACCCCAAAGCTTGCCGTGATGTGTATGCGACTTGTCTTGGAGAGAATAACCAGCCGCTCAATACGGAGTCTCAGTTTCTCGACCAAGCTATCGATCTCGTCGGCATCGTCGACCACGCAGAGGAATTCAGGTCCTCCCCAGCGTCCAATCGAGCTTTGTGCCCCTAAAGCGTCCCGCAAGACTTGTGCGACTTGGCGCAAGACGCGATCGGCAAACGCGCGTCCGAAGCTGTAATTTATGAGCCTAAATCGGTCGACGTCGCATAAAACGAGTCCAAAAGATTTTCCGAGATCCATGCGCGTGGCAACGGTTTGTTGCAGCACGGCACGGCTTGGAATACTGATGGAGTCGCCCTGGTCGGGCATCGACATAGTAGAATCCTCTTTTCGGTGAGTGTCGCACGCTTTTATAGTAATCGGCATAAGTTAATGTATGCGCGCGCTTCTGTCCAAAGGAAAATCGGATCCGGTTGCGATCCGGTCGCGTGTTCGCGCCCGCGGGATGTCTGCGCCCTGCTGTGCGAGGCGGGCGGCCCCTAAGGCTGCCGATTGCGCTGTTACGTTTGTTACGGGCACCGCGAGGATTCGTTCCCGTATCGCGCGCCATGCGCCATTGTGGGCCCCGCCACCGGTCGTAATGACTGCCTTGATGCGGGGAGCCCCGTATTCGGCAAGGAGGGCGTAGCCACGGGCCTCAATTTCGGCCAGACCCTCTAAGAGTCCTTGCAGAAACAGGCGATCATCCGCGGGTCGCGGCGCAAGACGCGGCGCCAGAAGCGGGTCATTGATGGGGAAGCGCTCGCCACGCCCGATTAAGGGGTAGTAGTGGAGGTGAGTGGGCCTATCCACCGGGATCTCGGTGGATAGGCGCGCGAGTGTGGGTGCATCGAAGTAGTGGGCCAGGACGGCACCACCGCTATTGGAGGCCCCACCTGCGAGCCAAACCTTATCGAGCTTATGGCTATAGATTCCGTACTCGGGGGCGACCACGGGTCGGGGGCTTGCAAGCTTTAAAACCAAGGTTGAGCCAAGCGAGGTGACCCCGGTACCGGGGGCGAGTGGGCCCAGCGCTAGCAGTGCGGCAATGCTATCTGTGGTGCCGCTTATGATGAGCGGGGCATAGGGGAGCTTAAGCCTGCGGACGAGCGGTTTTTTGAGGTAGCCGAGAACGGTGCCGGGTTTCACGACCTCGGGGAGTCTGGCCCGTAGGCCCAGACGGCCCAAGGACTCGTGCCACGCGCCATCAAAGCCGAGCTTCATGGCGTTGTGTTCATCGCAGTACTCAAATTGGCCGAGAAGGGCGCCGGTAAGCCAGGCGCTTTGGGGTAGGGCGCGCGTCTGTCTCGTTGTCGGGTAGTGGCGCTCAAGCCAGAGCAGTTTGGCGATACCGCCGTGCGCGCCGAAAGCCGGTCCTGCGGGTACGCCGGAAGCACTGACTTCCTGGGCCTCAAGGACGGCCCGCGCGTCGTTGTATGGCAGTACGGGGGTGACCGGGCGTCCGCTCGATTGGGCGCATATAAGAACCGTGCCCGACGTACCGTCGACCGCGATCGCTTCAACCGGGATACCGGGCGCTTTGCGACACAGCATGCAGACGAGATCGAGCGTGAGGCGAAGCCATGCAAACGGGTCCATGGCGTGCCCCACAGGCCAGCGCCGCCCAACGAGCGCATAACGGCGGCCGTTTTCGTCAAGGGCACCCACACGTACCCCGGATGTGCCGAGATCGATACCGAGGAAGAGTGCTTTAGGGGGCACGATCCCAGGTCACAACGGGTGGGAGCCCCGCAGGCTTTCGCCCATAGTGGGCCACAACGCTCGTATAAAGGCCGCCGCGGACGTTAAATCGTGCCACGAGCTCCATATAACGAGGATTTGTCGCCGCCACCAAATCGGCCAGGATCTGATTGGTGACGGCCTCATGGAATGCGCCCTCGTTGCGGTACGACCAAATATAGAGTTTGAGCGATTTGAGCTCGACGCAGGCCTTATCGGGCACATAAGTCAGGAGCAGTTCGGCAAAATCCGGTTGCCCGGTTTTTGGGCACAAACACGTGAACTCCGGGATCCGAATGTGGATTTGGTAATCGCGTTCCGGGTGGGGGTTAGCAAAGATATCGAGCTGTTTGGTCGGTTCGGTAGGCATTTCTGTCTCTAGTATGCTAGCTTTGCAGGCCATTGTAGCCTATCGCGATTCCCGATGCGTCTGAAGAAGATCAAGCTTGCTGGTTTTAAGTCGTTCGTAGACCCCACCACAGTGCCGGTGGCCGCGAATCTTGTTGGTATAGTCGGGCCCAATGGCTGTGGCAAATCCAACATTATCGATGCCGTCCGCTGGGTTATGGGGGAGAGCTCGGCCCGTCATTTGCGGGGCGAGACCTTGGCGGACGTCATCTTTAGCGGTTCGAGCGCCCGCAAACCGGTCAGCCAAGCCTCGGTGGAGTTGATTTTTGATAATAGCGAGGGGCGGGCCGGGGGCGAATACGCGCGCTATGCGGAGATTGTCGTGCGCCGCGAGGCCTCGCGGGACGGGGCTTCGGACTATTTTCTGAATAAAACGCGCTGCCGCCGAAAAGACATCACGGACCTTTTTTTGGGTACCGGGCTCGGCCCGCGCGCCTACTCTATTATTGAGCAGGGCATGATCTCGCGCATTGTCGAGGCGAGACCGGAGGATTTGCGGCTTTTCCTTGAGGAAGCGGCCGGGATTTCTCGCTATAAAGAACGCCGACGGGATACCGAGAACCGATTGCGCCATGTACGCGAGAATCTGGCGCGTTTGGATGATACCCGCGGCGAGATTGATACGCAGCTTGCGCGTTTAAAGCGTCAGGCCGCTGCCGCTCAGAATTATAAGACCTGGCGAGAGCAGGAGCGGGAGCTGCGTCTCGCCCTTGCCACTGCGCAATTCGCCCGGTTTTCCGAGGATATGGTGCGCGCAGAAGAGGCCGTGTCGGTGGCAGCGACTGCTGTGGAGGCAGAGATTGCCAAGCAAAGGGCCCTTGAGACGCAATTAGAAGGCCTGCATATCACCCGTAATGAGGCGGCCGATGCGGTGCGTGTGGCTCATGAGCGTGCCTATGGTTTGACTGCGGAGGTCGCGCGGCTAGAGCAGCAAATTGCGCACGCCCGCGCGCTTTTGGCAGAACGGCGTACCGAGCATCAGAATGTTGTCGGTAACTGTGAACGATTAGGGCGCGAACTGACGGCGGACCTTGAGCGCGAACGCTCTCTGACGCTGCAATTGGAACAGCTGGACCCCGTGCACCAAGCTGCGGTCGCAGATGAGCTACAGGCGTCCCAGCGATTGCGTGAGGCAGAAGCGGCCCTTGATGCTTGGCGGCGGGCTTTTGAGGCCGCCGGCATCCAGGCGCAAGGTCCGATTCGGGCCAGTGCGAGCGCCCGTAGTGAGCTTGCGAGACTTAAGGCGCGTCATGAGGATCTTGCGCAGCGCGTGAGTCGGCTTGAGGGGGAGGCGCGCAGCGTTGTGGCCGCGAGCAACGAAGGGCTGGTCTCATTAACAGAGGCCCTGACTTTGGCAGATCGGGATTACCACGATGCCAAAGAGCGCCTCACCGGCCTTGAAGAACGCCTGGGGACGCAAAGGCAAGTCCTTGAAAGGGCGACGCAACAGTTGGCCGAACAGCTAAGTACCGTCAAGGCCGCAGAGGCACGCCTGTCGTCGCTTGGCAGTATGCAGGCCCAAGCCTTGCGGACAGGCCATGAGGTGCTCAGTCGTTGGTTGCGCGAGCATGGTCTGGCCGATGCCCCACGCTTGGCCACAAAGATCCAGGCCGAGCCGGGCTGGGAACGCGCCACGGAGCGTTGGCTCGGTGTGAAGTTGGCGGCCGTATGTGTGCCGCCCGGCACTATTACAGTTGAGCGCGTCACGGCCCTTGAAAAGACGCCCGTTGTCCTGTTTGAGCAGTCCGTAGACGCTGATGGAGCCGATGCCCAAGGTTTGGGTGGTAAGGTGCGGGCGCCATTTTCCGTTGCCAATCTCTTTAGCGGAGCGCGCCCAGTCGCCTCGCTCGCACAAGCGCTTGCCGAGCGCGCCGCGCTTGCAGTCCACGAAACGCTTGTTACGCCCGAAGGAGTCTGTGTCGGACGGGATATTGTGAGTTTTGCGGGGGAGAATGACGAGCGGGCCGGAGTCTTGGCGCGGGAACGCGAAATCAGTGAGTGGTCGAAGCGGCGTGACGTGGCGCGCGCAGCGCTTGGTGTGGCCGAACGCGCGGCCGATAGTGCGCGCGCTGAGGTACAGGTGCTGGAGAGTCAGCGGGCAGAGGCGCGCCGGGCACTGGATCTGTGCGCGGATGTGCGCACCAAGGCTCATGGGGCGGCCGAGCGCGCCCAGGCCGAGGAGCGCAGTCGGGCCGCACGTCATGACCGCCTGACGGCGGACTTAAACGAGTTGAAAAAAGAAGCCGCCGCATGCGCTGAGGAATTGGCCCATGCGGATACCCATGAACGGGAGGCGCGGGAAGCGGCGCAGCAAAGCGAGGCTGCCATCGCGGCCTTGTCAGAGGATCGACCACAACATCAATTAATCCTCGAGGCGGCACGCACAGACCTTAGGACCCTAGGCGACAAGCGCCATAAGCTCGAGATCGAGCAACAGCAGGCGAATACGAGTCGCGAAGGTGTGCGCGAACGGGTCGGCCGAGGCCGCACGGAACTTGCCCAGCTGACAGAACGACGCGAGGCACTGGCACGGCAAATCGAAGAGGCCGATGGTGCCGAAAAGATTCCGCAACAGGAACTTGCCACCCTGCTCTCGGCGCGCGCATCAGCGCAGTCGGCCCTTAACCTTGTTCAGCAGGGGTTAGAAGAGCAAGAGCAGGCGTTGCGTCGGGCTGAACAGGGCCGGCAAGCACTAGAGGCGGCGGTTCGTGAGGTGCAGGATCGCTGGAATCAAAAGCAGCTTGCGGCGCACGAACTCAAGATACGCCGAGACGCGCTCGTGGAGAGCCTGCGGACGCAAGGCGTGGAGGAAGACCTTGCGACGCGTGCCCAGGCGGTCGATAAACAGGAGGACGTGGCGGCACTGGAGAGAGAGCTTGCGGGTTTGAGCGAACGCATTGCCCGTTTGGGGGCCGTTAATCTTGTTGCGATTGACGAATACGCGGAACAACTGCAGCGCAAAACCTTCCTGGATGCGCAACATCTCGATCTTACTCAGGCGTTGACGTTGCTTGACGAAGCGATTCGTAAAATCGACCGTGAGACTCGGGGACGGTTTAAGGAAACCTTCGAACGCGTAAACGAGGAGTTCAAGGCGTTTTTCCCGCGTCTGTTCGGGGGCGGCGAGGCCCATCTTTTGCTAAATAGCGAGGATCTGTTGGAGACCGGGGTGACGGTGATGGCGCGCCCGCCGGGCAAGCGCAACAGCACGATCCATCTGTTGTCGGGTGGGGAGAAGGCATTGGTGGCGGTGTCGCTCATCTTTGCCTTGTTTGCGTTGAATCCCGCCCCCTTTTGCTTTCTCGATGAGGTCGACGCGCCTCTTGACGATGCCAATGTGGGGCGGTTCGCGCAGACGTTAAAGGAGCTTGCAAAGCACAGCCAGCTTCTGTTCATTACCCATAACAAGGTCACTATGGAAGCGGCCGAGGTGCTGTTGGGCGTGACGACGGTTGAGGCAGGTGTATCGCGACTCGTGACCGTTGATGTAGAGGAGGCGCTTGACATGGTCGCTCGGCAGTCCGCGGGGGTCTGAGATGGATCTGCAGGGCGCGCTGATACTATTGGGCTTGCTTGTGATCTTTGCAGTCGGGCTAAATGCCTATGATCGGGGCCGGGTTAAGCATAGGCTCCTGGGTCTTTTGGAATCGCGGTTTGGCTTCGACGGTAAGTCGGCCGAAAAAACCGGTAAGGGGACCAGCCCACAATGGGCCAAGGGTCGCGTCTTGCGCCCTCAGAGTTCCGCTACCGAGGCGGTCTTGGAAGACGATGCCTCCAAAGAAGAGCCTTTTGGGAGCATCGATTTTATTGTGTTCCTGCCAGGCGAGAAAGCAGTTCTTCGCGACGCCGCGCTCGGTATTTATAAGCAAAATGAATATGTAATCGATAAGCCGCACAGACTTTATGGGCAGCGGCGGGGCACGCACTCGTGGAGTAACCTTACCAAAGATAAGGACGATACAAGTTATGATTTGTTGGCTTTGGCCTTGCAGTTGGCTGATCGATCAGGCGCTGTCAATGAATCGGAACTGAATGCCATCGTCCAAATTGCCCTGAAGTTAGCCGACGCATTGAATCGGCCTACACGTTTTAATATGAGTTTTGAGCAAGCCCTGGAGCGCGCGATTGCGCTCGATAAGTTCTGCGCCTCTTTTGATGTGATCGCTACGATCAATGTGGTTGCGGATTCTGGGGCCGCATTTCGGGGTCCTGCTATCGAGCGCGGGGCGCAGGAGGCGCGCTTGGAATTTGGAAGGCGCAACATTTTCCATCGAAGAAATGAGCGCAAGGAGGGCTCTCGCCACCTTTATAGTTTAGCGAACCTCTATCAGCCCGGATCCTTCGACCCCTTGCGCCTCGATGTGCTCCAGACCCAAGGCCTTACGTTGTTTATGTCCGTGCCTTGTGTGCCAGATCCCGTTGCGGCTTTTGCGGATATGGCGGAAACGGCCAAGACGCTGGCGCGGCGTCTGGGCGGGAAGCTCTTTGATCCAGACCGTAAGCCCTTGACCGAGGCCGGTCTGACAACGATCAAGGGTCAGATTCAGGACATTGCGGAGCGCATGGCAACCCAAGGCATCGCGCCTGGGACCATCAACGCCGTGCGTTTGTTTCCGCCATGATAGCTGCGGCTATTGTCGATCGCGCCGCGATGTTGCGAGCCACCCTGAATTACCATAACCATCGCTACTATGTCCTTGACGATCCGGAGATTGCGGATGCGGAGTATGACCGCCTGTTCGCGGAATTGGCGGCATTGGAGCGCGAGTATCCAGAATTACAGACCCCGGATTCGCCCACGCAACGGGTCGGGGCGCCAGCTGGCGAAGGCTTTGGTCCGGTCGTTCATGGGCAGCCTATGCTTTCGCTTGGTAACGTTTTTAGCACGCAAGAACTGGCAGATTTTGATAAACGGGTGCGTGAACGGCTCGGGCATGATCTCGTGACTTATGTCGCCGAGTTGAAGCTAGACGGGCTTGCCATAAGCTTGCATTACGAAGACGGTCTTTTGGTACGCGCAGCGACTCGCGGTGATGGGGTTGTGGGTGAGGATGTGACGGCCAATGTGCGCACTATTCGAGCCTGTCCGCTGCGTTTGTCGGGCCCGGGCGTGCCGCAAAGCCTCGAGGTGAGAGGGGAAGTCTACCTTCCCAAAGCGGGTTTTGCGGCGTTGAATGCGCGCCAGAAGGCGCAGGGTGGGCGAGCGTTTGCCAACCCCCGCAATGCGGCGGCCGGAAGTCTTCGGCAGCTGGATCCCGCGATTACCGTAACGCGTCCGTTGAGCCTCTCTTGTTACGCTATAGGCGCCATTGTGGGGTTAGAGACACCACCGTCTCAAGAGGCGTTGCTTGTTTTTCTGCACGACCTCGGGTTTCCCGTGAGCGCAGAATGGCGCGTGGTTGTCGGGTATGAGGGCTGCCTTGCGTACTACGAGGATATTGGACGGCGGCGCGCTGAATTGCCTTATGAAATTGATGGTGTTGTGTATAAGGTCAACAGTATTCAGGAGCAGCGCGCGCTAGGAGTGTTGTCACGGTCTCCGAGGTGGGCTGTGGCGCACAAGTTTCCGGCCGAGGAGGCCCTGACGCGAGTCGTTGGGATAGATGTGCAGGTAGGTCGAACAGGTGCGTTAACGCCTGTGGCGATCTTGGAGCCTGTGAGTGTAGGCGGGGTAACGGTCAGTCATGCGACGCTTCATAATCCGGACGAATTGGCCCGTCGTGATGTTCGCGTGGGGGATTGGGTGGATGTCAGACGGGCGGGCGATGTCATACCCGAGATCGTGGCGGTCAGGGTCGATAGGCGACCGCCGGAGGCCCAGCCCTTTGTTTTTCCCACTCATTGCCCGGTTTGCGGATCGCCGGTAATACGCGAGCAAGGTGTGATTGCGCGCTGCGCAGGCGGCCTTGTGTGCCGCGCCCAAAGGCGACAAAGCGTCCGGCATTTCGCTGCCCGTCGAGCGCTGGATATCGAGGGTCTTGGCGATAAATTGATTGAGCAGTTGGTGGATTCGGGGCGGGTTGGAACGGTCGCCGATTTGTATACGCTTACGGCCTCCGAACTGGCTTCGTTAGAGCGCATGGGCGAGCGTTCTGGCGCCAATGTGTATGCCGCTATTCAGCGAAGTTGCGATACTACACTGCCCCGGTTTTTGTATGGTCTCGGGATTCCTGAGGTCGGCGAGGCAACGGCGCGGGTTCTAGCCGAATACTTCGGCGATTTAGATGAGTTGATGGCAGCTGACGAGGCCCGCTTAATAGAGGTTCCGGACGTGGGGCCGGTGGTCGCGCATGCGATTCACACCTTTTTCACAGAGAGCCACAATAGAGCCGTCATAGAGGCGCTCAGGGCAGGCGGGGTCCATTGGCAACCGCTGAAGAGGCCTGTGCAGGGGCCTTTGTCGGGGAAGACCGTGGTCTTGACGGGGACGCTTGTGAGTATGACGCGGGAGGAGGCGAAGGCGGCGTTGATGGCCCGGGGCGCGAAAGTGGCAGCGAGCGTTTCGCGGCGTACGGACTTCGTGGTGGCGGGACGTGATGCTG
>Ga0307375_10000804_pt1 | contig 36685 bp, 49 predicted proteins | sample TR1MG_FD_202531 | JGI IMG/M metagenome (GOLD analysis project Ga0307375, IMG submission 202531) | Soil microbial communities from Risofladan, Vaasa, Finland - TR-1 | ecosystem: Environmental > Terrestrial > Soil > Coastal area > Acid sulfate soil | place: Finland: Risofladan, Vaasa | collected... | reverse complement strand
TGATACTGCTCTATGGTAGCCTGTCTGCTTTCTATGTGCCCCTTTCGCATCTCCATAGCGGAACCAACCTTTGCCCGTTCATCCTCTAACTTTCTTAATTCCACCTTCGCCGCTTGTATTGCATCGGTCGATTTTGTCCGCTGTTCACGCTCAGCCTTTAGTATCTCGGCCTCAACCATCCTTAGCTCTTTGTCTTCTGTGCCACTCCGCCGCCGGCTTCGAGATTCGCGAGCTCCTGGGCTTTCGCGGTGCGCACCCCTCTCGAATCCTCGATCTCTTTTATCAGGCCAAATCGCATCAGATGGGTCATTAGGCATACTCATCTGCCAAATCGCCTGCAATCTCTCTGGCCTGACAGCCTCAATGAGTTCGGCAAGTATTATGTAAGGTGGCCGGCAAAGAACTAGGTCCGGGAATCCAGTATATCGAGCAATCGCCCCTAAACGTTTACTAATCATCTAATCCCCGTCCGGTCTAGGCTTACACGTACAGCACAGCCAGCCGGCCGGCCCCGGCCAAAATAAATCACTACCACACCTACAAGGTTCTATGGGATAATCGGGGTAGCCTGGCTGTGCCGGCCTTGCCATTTCAATATCGTCTTTTTGACATTTGACAATAGTTTTGTCAGATACCCTGAACTTTTTATGTTTCTCTTTAATAAGGGGAGTTTCAGTGACTTTGACAAAACTATTGTCAGTTTCGTCAGTTTCTTGGCTATCTTCTGGTATAGTGTCCATTAGCTCTCTAAGTCGAATCTCCTTCCAGATTCTATGTTTACCGTCACTACTAATCCCTTGGTCAAAACCCCTAGCTAGCATTAGCCGTTTTACTTGGTGGGTATTCAGTGAATCGAGCCCACTTCCAGTACACCAGGCTTTTAGTTCGGCACGAAGGCTCTTATTGGTGATGGTGGCTCCATCCTCCATAATACAGCACTCGTCAATGAAGATGCCTAGAATATCGTTTTCCTTGCGGTAGTCACTCGTCGCCTGGGTGACGGCCTGTGGGTCCCGCAAGCCTTCCTTTTGATAAGCAAGGCATCCGCGCACGGCCCAGGCCAGTATGCCGGGTAGTTCGTCCAGTAGCTTAAACTTCAAGGCTTCGTCCTTTTCTTCGTCTGGGATATGTACTATGAAGGGTACAATCTTCAACCTTCGCCATGCTGCTATAGAATCGTCCCGAATCTCTGGCCGGTAGTTACCGCTAAGCCAAAGGTGGTGTGTTGGTTGCCATTCTATTTCGTGTTCGTACTTGCGGTCTGCCGTGATAGTCTCAGCGCCGGTTAGTGACTTCACTAAAGACATATGCAACCTTCGCCCTTCCTCGATCTCGCTGGCTGCCACGAATCTCTTACCGCGAAGGTTGGCCAGACTTTCCTTTGGTCCACCGCTACCCTTGCCCTTCATTTGCATAAATACATCGGGGCTAACCCGGTGTGCGTAACACCCTAGCAAAACCCGAACCGTACTGATAAACGTACTTTTCCCGTTTTGCCCTTCGCCATAGACAAAGAACACGAGCTCGGTTCGGGTGTCACCAGTCAAGGAATAACCTACACACTTTTGAATGTAGGCTATAAGTTCGCTATCACCCCTAGTCACCCTGCCCAGAAACTTGTCGAATATAGGACACGTAGCTTCGGGGTCGTACTTCGTAGCTATGATATGGGTGATGTAGTGCTGCTTATTGAAGGGTAGTAGCTCACCCGTCCGTAAATCTACCGTTCCGTTGGCGCAGTTCAATAGCCAGTTGTCCTGGTCTATTTCCTGTACGCCAATGGGAATACCGGACTGTGATTCGGCGCGGGCGATCATGGCAACTATCCTATGGTTGCTCTCAGATTGCATGGCGTGTTTGGCTAGTTCCTTTGCCTTCGCTGTGTCCGCTTCCTGCGATGCTTCGATATAGATGTGCTTGACTGTCTTGGTTGCGTAGTGGTTAATCTGTGCGCCTAAGTCCTTTTGCCATACCTTGTGAGTCCAGACATACCAGCATCTTTGCTCGTAGCAATAGCGAAGGCGATCACCAAATAGCCGTACCAGTCTAACAGCGTTGCCGGTGTCTGTGTTGGTAACTGGCATAGCTTCGTCAATCTCAGCTTCTATATCTTCCGATGGTCTGTCACCATCACCCCCGGTAGTGATAGGCTCTACTAAATTACTTGCCAGTTCTATGCCGCAATCACGAGCCTGTGATAGTAAGTCGTCAAAAAACTCTGTCTTGTCGTGGTCGTCTAGCCAATCGCTTATGTCGTGTACTGGTAAGTATAGGATTCGTACCCGTCTGGCTATCCCCCGTAGGTTGGCTGCTATGAATAGCATATGGCGCTTGCCAGCTACGTCCCCGTCTGGTATCAGTAGCACGTCCCTGCCCCGTAGCGCTTCGCCATATTCGGGGTTCCATGCCTTCAGCGACCCGGCTCCCTCGACACAGGTGGTAGCAACGATCCCTAGTTTGTCTCGGGCGTTGCAGGCATCCTTTTCGCCTTCAACCCACAGGACGATTTGCCCTTCCTTGACGCCGGCCAGCACCCTGGGCAAGTCGAATAGCACCCGCCTTACTCCGGTCATGCAGCCACGCCCGCCTACCCATCCCGATACACCGTTGGCACGTTCCTGCTGGAAGCTCTTGGGATCCAGACGCAGCTTCCGGTACAGCGGCTTCCCTTGTTCGTCGGTGTAGATGTACCGTGCCACGACTTGTCGTGGCGTGCTATCACCACTACGCCCTCGTGCCTGTAGGGGCTTGCTACCGTCGTCTAGCCAAAGGTGGCTCATTGTCAACCCCAGGGTCTTAACGACTTCAGCGTTGTCGCAGCCACCGAAGTCTTTGAGCAAGATTTTGTTGCCATCCAATGTGATACTCAGGGAAGGATCTCTATCATAGTGCGCTGGGCAGATTGCCTTCCATCGGTTATTGCCGGCGGGCTCTACTCCCTGCAAAAGGACCAGTAGCTCGTCGACACTCTTGAAGCGTGGTGTATCCACTGTCATTCTCCCTTACTCGCCAAAAGTCCTTCCGCAGTTGGCTGGGGGCGAGACCGGCCTGGGTGCCCGGTCTCGCCTGTTGCCAAACAAAGGAGGAGATAATGAGTCCAGGAAGCAATCACTCAGTATGAAAGCGTCATTCATAAGCACCTCCAATAGTGTATAGTTCTCGTATAGCATTATGTCATCTCACTGGGGTGGTGTGGGGGAGTGTGGCGACCTCCCGCTGCCCGTTCAGGTTGGGAAGGGTGGTAGCCATGTACTTCCTTAAGCATGAACCAAACTCCAGTCGTCTAACCTTAACTGCCTCAGTCTCTGCGAGACAAGATTTGCTCCGTATTGCTGTGTGAATATGTGGATTCCAGCCACCCACTTCATTTTGTCGAACTCTATGTCTAGGTCTGTGATCGGCCAAGGGAAAGTGGAGCAGCGCCTTTCCTGCCTCTGGCGCTTGATACCTATCCACTCTCTGGCATTGCGTGTCTGTAGCTGGATTGCAAAGCCATAGTGGCTGGGCCCTAATCTAACGGCTAGGTCTACGGAGCTGGACGTGTCTAGGTGCTCAGATTTGTAGCACGCATCAAACTCCCCGCTTTCAACACAGAGGGCGAACAATTGATGCTCTATGAGGAACGTGTTGTAAGCACGGGCGCACCTGGCTTTCATGGCCTCGGCCTCTGCTCTGGTTATCTGGTCTACTTCGGCTTCGTGACATAAGAAGAAGAAGTCCACATAGCCTTGCTGCTCAGGCACTGCCTGTCCTCTGAAGCAGATGTCGTAGTAGGCTCCCACCATAGTCGGTTGCGTAGTAGCGAACTGCGGCAGGCGACCAGCCGCAGCAACCTCTTCCCTTCTCGGAACCCAGAGACGGGTTTGTTTTATCACAGCGTTTTCCACTTCACGGCTCGCTATGTAGAGTAGGTGCCTGTCTATTTTCATTCTTCTTAAAGACGATTATGCTTCTCGTCAGCTTTGCCATACGCCTCTCATTTCGGAATTGTTGGATATGCCCTGGATGCAATGATTGGCTGGTAAGGCCGCAATGAATTTCCCTTACTGGGACAAGCCCAGCCTGCTTGAAGAAAAGGACATAATCCCATATCCATATTGAATCGGCAGGGTTAGCCTCATCGATATAATTAGACATAATGAAGACTAGATGCCCACCTGGCGTCAGCGTTTTGTAGCTTTTCTCCGCTAGTTTCTCGAAGAAGTTGAGGTATTCCTCCCTGCTCAGTGATGAGACGGCTGAGGAGTCATACTCCCCAGCCTTTTTCTTGTAATATGGGGGGTCAAGCAGGATGAAGGCCGCCCGTTTTTGCTTGGGGAGATAATCCTCTTGAGCAATGTCCCGTTGAGCGATGCCTTCCCCCACTGGCTTTATATCAGAGGCGACACAGCGCCGATACATCTTTTTAGCTACATCCTTCGTTGTGCCGCTTCCGGCCATAGGGTCGACAACTAAGTCAAAAATGTCTGTGTAGAAGTGGAGCAGGTTTTCAACTATCTGCCCTGGTATTCGTCCCGGGAAGCCGGACATTCCATAATTGTCATCACATCCAGCGAAGTGCCATACGTCGCCAATCTGAGGCTTATCAGGGATGTCGATTTGCGCATCCATGCGTTTTTTGACATCATTAAGAACCTCAGTCACAGTTGTCCGGCCCAATGTCAGCTTGTCTGCAATTTCCTCTTGGGTAAAGCCGTCTAGATAAAGGGAAAGAATCTCATCATTGCGTGTCTTATCCTCTTCTTTGTCTAGTGCTGATGTCTCCCTTTGGATGAGCCTGCCTGAGACACCTAGTAGCCGTGCGAGGGCCTTTTTGTCTTTAAAACCATTGCTGTATAGGGGCTTAATAAGTTTTGCCTTCTCCTCTATTTTGAGCTGGTGCCCATGTTTCGAGTTTAGTTCGATGGCTCTAACAAGTATCTGGGCTTCAGGGATGTCCTCAATTTCGGCTTCTATGTCGTTTATGTTCTCTAATTTGGCTTTCGTTAGGCGATGTAAGCCATCCACCAGAATCAATTCGGTTGTGACCTTGATCGGAGGCAGTGTCTCCCAGGGTGCTTCATTCAAGAGTTCAAGGTAGTCGTTGTCTATCCCAAACCTAGGGTAGTATTTCTGCTCGACTTTTATATCTGCGACCTTGACACGCTTTAACATGTTTTCGCCCCCAATCGCTTCTGCACCTCGGCGACGAACTCTTCCTGCTGTTCTCGTGTCAGGCTCTCGACCTTCGCCTTGATGGTGGCCCCGTAGGCGTTCTTATATTTATCCCTTAACCACTTACCCACGTTAAACCAGCCCAGTGCCTCAAGTGATTCTCTGAGCCAATTCATGTCAATGGAGTTTTCAACCATTGAATCGTCAAATAGTTCCGCGGGCTCCTCGCTAATAGCCTCTGGCCATTCATCGGATGCCAGTGATTCACGCCTGGCGATTGCTTCATCCGTAGCTTGCCTTATTTCCTTAAGCTCATTTATGGTGGGTGCCTGCCTAATGTCTTCTTCCGGGGTCTTTCTTTCACGTAGCCTCTTTACGAGTTCGTTCCAGATGTCCTCAAGAGTCCAGCCCCTCTCTATTGACTCTTTTAGAGAGTCCATTCCTAGGAGTTCGTGCGCTTGCTTTTCGGTAAGCCCCAACTCGTCGTTCACCCTAACCCAGAATTTAGGCCAGTCCGGTTGTCCGTTGTTCTGGAATGCCGGGGGCAGCTCCCCCTCCATATCCGATGTGATTTCCGCCGTGGCCAGTGTGCCGGCAAAGAGCGACGGAAACGCCTCCACCAGGGCGCGCTTCAAGGCCGACTTCCGCAGCATCCAGGGCTGCTTGAACTCGCTCCAGAACTGCGTGGGTTTCCCCTCCCTGGTGAGCTTGATACACTCGTTCTTATTGACGGCCACATAGGTTGGCCGACTTCTGTCCTTCCGGTACACCTTGGCCCAGCCACCGGCAAGCCTGGACCGGTCTTCGTCCAGAAGAAAGGCGCCCTCCCTTAACTCAAGTTTGCCGCCGCTGTCCTTCAGCACTATGCCGGCCTCACAGCCGTCGTACTCGGGGTTTGCCTCGGCCGCCTTCAGGTAGGAATCTATTGCGATAACGAATGCCGCCTTGTCCCTTGAATCGTACTTAATAAGAAAGCACTCGTGAGCAAAGGGGTTGAGTTGCAGGCTCTGGCACGTCTTCAGGAAGATGGCCACCTCCTGGTCCGTGGCCAGCGGGCAGATAAGGCTCTTAACGTCTTGGAAGGTGATGGTTAGAGGTTCACCCTTCCACTGGACGACGGCCTTGGTTTGTCCTGGTTGTACTGGGGTTGCTACTGCTGTCTCACTCATTGATTAACCTCCCTTTCTATGATTGATGAATGCTTGACATCATGCGTGGCCTCGTGTGCGAGTTGCCTAGAGACCTCACGCATGCGTTCAGAAAATCCCGGGATCTCCATGTTGCACATCTGGAAGTAGTCGTTCCATGAGGCGCAGGACTTCTGGGTACAGAATTGTGGCAATGCGTTTGCCACGCTCAACACACGGCAAACCTTTGGCGCAATGTCTCGAATGTCTGCGTGTCCACAGACAGGGCATACACCCTCTAGCCGCTGTCTATAGTCCTGGTCCACGTCGTGGAACCTGGCGTCACAAACCTGACACTGATACCTCATGGGGCCTACCCCTTCACCGCCGGCCATATCTCCACGTAGGCCCAGTCTGGCGCGTAGTGCTCATGCAGGCCGTCGAACATCACCGTGATGGCCTTCTCCGTCTTGGCCTCCAGCCCGAACACGCCGACGCTGAAGGATACCCGTGTCACGTTCCATCCGGTGCCGTCGTAGCTCAGGGTTGGCACGTAGTCATTAAGGTTGTCGGCATCCCAGTCGACCGTGCCATAGAACGCATCTAGCGCCTGCTGGTAAGTCCCGTTGATTGCCTCTACTGGGGTTGTATAGCCCAGGTGGATGGTGGCGGTGAAGTTCCCGGTCTCAGTGGCCTTGGCGTGCAGAGTGTAGTTACCTGCTATGCTGGTAAGCCACGCCTCGGGCGGGCTGCCGAGCATAGCCTCGACGGCCTCTACCTGCGCGCCAATGGTATCGATGTATTCTTTGGTCAGGTCCAAGCGAGTGCGCAGGGCGGTCAGCGTGTCGGTTACGGCGCCCAGGTCGTCCTGCGTGGTCTTCACGCTGCCTTCAATGGTGACCAGCTTGGAGCCGAGGCCGGATACTGTGCTGCCTACCGTGGTTATACCGGTGTCCAGCCTTTCCACCTCTTTGGTGAAGGCGGTCTTGGTGGGTACGATGTCGTGGATCATCACGGCGGCCACTATGACCGCGATACTAATGACGGCTGCGACCTGGGTGAGTAGTACCTTGTGGGCTAGAACCCACATCTTAACTGTGTCGACCTTGCTTGTGCCTCTCATATCTGTTACCTCCTATGTAGTTTTACTTGTGCCAGAATATACCTATGGCCTGACTCGGCCATGTTTCTGTGGTTGGCTTGGCCTTGCTGCCCTGGGGTCGCCGGAATGCAAGGCAGCGCCAGTTGTCGCACACCAGTACGAAATGCCTTGTGAACTCAATCTCGATCAGCGGCTCGCTGCACGTCGAGCAGGCCGCCGCAGGGGAGGCCAGCTGGCGTGTCTGGCCCCCCGTGCAGTGGAAAGGAGGACGAAGTGAGTCCAAAAAGGCAGGGCCCAGTGTGAAGGCGTCGTCCATGGCTATAACTCCTCCATTACCCCCACAGCCCCATATAGACGGCTTTGGTGCCGCTCACACGTTGCGTCCATACCTTCGCGTGTCACGGTGGATTGGCTGAAACGCTCAATCACCTTGTCCTTGTACCCCACGCCGATAACGTGGTCGTCGTATTCCATCGTCCAGTATCCCTTATCGACCCATTCTTGAGCTATGTGGTTCTGAGTTATGTGGTTCATTGCTTTACCTCCCTAGTTCAGTTCTGCCTTTTCAGCAACTATCTCCCAGGCGTAGCTCTTTGATATTTCAGCGAATGCCCTACAGGGCAGACCTGCATGACATCTCTTGTCAAGGCAGTCACAACATAGAAACTCCCGTGTCCTGCTCTGCGCCTAGGCCATGACCCTCTCAAGTGCCCTGTCTTCAATACGCTGTGCTATAATACTCATGGTGGTTTGTCTATACCGCTGTCCTTTCGGGCAGGGACTCGCCGCGTGGGGTTTCGTGACCAGTCCCTGCCTCTGCTATTTCAGGGATGCCATTCGACCTATGGCGCAACTTGTACAACTTCCTGAGCTCACCGAGATTGCCCGGAGGACCCTTGACCTCCTTATGATTATTATTGCTTCGCTCAAGAAGTTGCTGCTGCCTTATATCGTCGTAGGCGGGATTCCGGGGCCGTCCGCCACGCTTGCCCCACTCCCGCAGCTGGTCTCTGCCATAGCGCTTCAGGGTAGTGGTGCCACCCTTTCTGCCGGAATCACGCCTGGTGCCTGTCATAATGCCTGCTCCGCTAACCGTCGCTGTCGCCGCCTCGCCAGCGTGGCTGCGATACCGGCAGCCCCAATAATCATCAACACATCGCCCGGGCTCACAAACGTCCCTATCCAGTCGGCCAGCCAGGGCAGGTTGGCTCCTGCCATTGGGCAGTACATCCCTGCCACGACATGCTGGTTGGCCGCCGGCATATACCCGCCATTGGCGATAATCACCGCATAGTTCAGGAATGCACCCGCGAATACCGGTACCGACCAGCGCGTAACTCCCTGCAACCGCGGCGTCCTGATAAGCACGTTGACATAACAGATAGCCCCGGCGGTGAACACCCCGAGGCCGACCATGGACAGAACCGTGCTGGGGTGGGCGGTATGTGCCGCCCGCCACAACCATCCGCAGCCAATGAAAAACAAGGCCCGGCTAACCCATACCAACTGCTCGGGCGTGGTCTGAGCCTTAATCCGGGCGAGATAAGTCCTCACTTTCAGCTTCATGGGGCATTCTTGCTAGGTTTTCTGGCGTTGTTTGGGGCTTTTCCGTGTCCTAAGTAGTCCGAGGGGCTTTCAACCCCTGTTTTCAGCGAGGGTTTTTCGGAATTATCGGGGTTGAGTATTTCTTGGTCTCTTTTTTCGTTATGTTCAGGACATCGCCATTGCATTTCGCGGACAGCCTGTGTTTCCATTAGTTGATAAGTTTCGCCGTGCTTCTGTGCGTATCGATGAGCCTTCGCCAATCCGCCAAAGCATCTAGGAACATTCACAATGGCACACGCAAGACACCCGCAGGGCTTCAGAAATACATGGGTCTTAGGTTCTTCTGCTTTCACTTCTCCTCCTTGTCGCCGTCATTTCCCTGCCTCATAATGAAAATCGTCACCGCCGGGGTTACCCGGGGGAGCTTGTGCATGAGAAGCGTCAGGACATTCAGGGTGAAGGCGCGCTCCCCGGTCCTGAGCCGGTGCCAGTAGGATTCATGGATTCCCAGCAGGGTACTGAAGGCTCTATGATCCAGCTTATGCCGTATTCGCTCGGCTTCTAGTGTCGCTATTAGGTCTCGTGTTTCCTGTCTTTGCATTTTTGCCTACCATCCTCAGAATACAGTAGTCCTTGACACGTTGTCAAGGGGTTTTCGGACATAATATCCTCGCCATACCATATTTTCTGGCAGGCTTGCAAAAAAGATGGGGGTGGAGTAGATTATTTGTCCAAGAGGAAATAATGCGTTACACTATGGCGGGAGTTAAACTTGGTATCAGAAAGTATCGCAGCCCGGTTGAAAGCCCTCCGGGAGGCCAGGGGACTCACGAAGTATCGCCTGGCCAAGATCTCCGGGGTGAGCGAGACATATCTTTATAGGATAGAGCGAGGTCTAATTGAGAATCCGCGACGTGATACTCTACAGAGATTGGCGCAGGGATTAAGCATCACAGTAGCGCAACTTGTAGGGGAGACAGGCCCAGTAGATACATGGCATCTGGTGGAACAGAGTTTAAAGGCATATATCCCGGTGTATGCCGGGGTTCATGAGGTTGGTATGACTCCTATTGACTACGTGGTATGCACTAGGACTAAGATACCCCCGGAGACGCTTCGTGGTTATAGGATCGAGGGCCTTGCACTGGAGCCCGAGATACGGGCTGGGGACACGCTCATTGTCGATAGTGCTGTCGTGCCGACCACTGGTGACCTGGTTCTGGTAAGCATGGAGGGGATGGTCGCAGTGGCACGGTACAGCGAGGATGTTGAAGGGAACAAGTGGTTGGCGGACAATGATGGGCAATGCAGGCTCGAAGATGCGTCTCTCTATGGTGTCATAGTCCAGTACGTACACACGTTGAAACACACGTGACAAGGCGGGTTTCTCTAGGGTAGCTTGGCTTGGTTTCGGGGCACCTTGATGGGGTTCAGGTGGTCGGAGGTTCAAATCCTCTCACCCCGACTTTGAAGCTAAAATTGCCCGGAGGGCCCGAAAATGAATGGCATTAGAGCATCTGAATACCAGCAATTCCCACGATTGGTCAAATACGCTAAGTGCGCATCTGAATTTACATGACATAATAACCACAGATACCACATTAGGCGGTCAACTCAAGATTTTCCTCTTGACCTGCAAGGTCAACGACTTATCCCCTAGGACGATAGAAGACTACTCCCAGAAGGTCGGCGCCTTTGTCATGTTCTGCCAGTCCCAGGGGGTCCGGGAGCCGCAGGACGTGACGCTGAATCATGTCAGGGTGTTCCTGCTGGTCCTGCGAGAGAGAATCAAGGCATCATCGGTACACGACTACTACGGGTGCGTCAATAGGTTCTTCAACTGGCTGGTTTCTGAGGGGATTCTGGATAAGAACCCGTTTGAGCGGATGAAGCCGCCCCGGGTGCCAAAGCAGGTTATTCAGCCCTTCAGCCAGGACGATATAAGGCGGATGCTGGTGGTCCTGGGCGAAGATACATTCCGGGGGCATCGCAATACGGCGATCATTTTAACATTCCTGGATACCGGGCTGCGGCTGTCGGAACTCGCGGCCATCCAAGTGAAGGACATCGACTTCGACAACGGCATTATCAAGGTCATGGGCAAAGGCCGGAAGGAAAGGTTTGTCCGGGTAGGGAAGGAGACACAGAAGGCGATACTGCGGTACCTGCTGCTGCGGCGGGACAAGCAGATGACGCTCTGGGTTGATAACCAGGGCGAGCCGATCAGGGTCCGCGGGATCCAGTCCTTAATCAAGCGCCTTGGCAAAAGGGCAGGGATCACCGACGCCCGGTGCTCGCCTCATACCTTCCGGCATACCTTCGCGGTGAGTTGTCTCAGGAACGGTATGGGCGAGTTCAACCTTCAAAGCCTTTTGGGGCATACGACTCTACAGATGACAAGGCGTTATGTCCAGACCTTCGGGGTTAGTGATGCTTTGTCGGCACATGAGAAGGCGAGTCCGGTGGATAATATGAGGCTCTAGGTCCCCACAATCATTGGGCTGGCAAAGAACTTCCTTGCCCCGTCTTCCCGGGCCCTGTTGGTGATCTGGGCGTAGATGACGGTGTTCTGGATATTCTTGTGGCCAATCCAGTCCTGGACAAAGCGAATGTCGGCGCCGGCGTCGAGTAGGTGCGTGGCTATCGAGTGCTTCAGGACGTGGAAGTGCCTCTTATCTGCCGGGATGCCGGCCTTCTCGCCGTATCCCTTCATCATGTAGTCAAGGGTCCGCCGCGAGATCGGCACACCGCGCCGGCTTGGGAATAGGCAAGTGCCGTCCTGCCTTTCCTTGAGCCAGGCCTTGACTACCTTCATTTCGTCTGAGTCCATCGGGTACTCCCCGCCCTGGGAGTGCTTGAGCCGGTTGATTCTGATTCGGCCGCGGCCCAGGTCTACATCATCGACCTGGAGTACGCCTATTTCTGATGCCCGGAGGCCATGTCGGTAAGCCAGCAGGAAGATAGCCTTGTCGCGCTTGGAGACTATCACCTTCAGGAGATTCTTGAGCTCGTCTTGGGTGAGGTACTTAATCGTGCTTAGTGCCATAGCTTAATTATAGCCCGTTTCAAGCATTTTGAGCAATTACCGCTTTCTATCTTCGGGGAGTCATAAGTGATGCCCAGAACAAGTTTGTAATATCTTTAATTTGGCAGGGCTCAGTTGCACATAGCCAGCCTTCATGTATAGAGCGTGTATTTGAGATACATCGTGTTCTGTCAAAAATACAGCGTCGAAGTTACCTTGCGTAACACGAGTTGTATCTAATCTAAGACCTAGCAACCCATCCTTCAGTTCTCTGCATGTCAATTCATTTGCCATTATGCCTCCTATTTCTCAATATAGCCCAAACGGGCAGTTACTCTTTGGATTGCTTAAACATCCGGTCAGCTATCTCAGACAACCCAAACTTGGTGAACAGGTCAATTATATCTTGAACCTCTATAGGTTTATCGCCTTTGTGTTTCTGAACATGAAAGTCAAGCATCGCTATCATCCCATACCCAAACGCTCTCTTTGTCTGTGCCTCAAATAACTCGGTTAGCGGTACTGTAATGATAATGTCGAGCTTGCCATCCTCTATGTTCTTAATTGGCGGGCGTTTCCATTTGATTTCCTTGCTTGTAGCAAGAGCATCCTTCCAATGTTCAATCTTCCTCGCCTGTTTCATTACCCTCCTATTTCTCAAAAAGCCTGTTCTGGGCTATAAAATTAGCTTTGATTCTCGTCTTCCTTTCCAAATACATCATCCGGCGTTAGCCCTCTGAGTTCACAAATACATACAAAGAGATAGAAGAACATTATTACCCAGACAACTAGAAAGGCAATAGCACCCAGGAACATGAGTAATACTAGTGGAAATGTCCACACCCATGCCTGAACGAGTGCGTAGGAACCGAGACCAGCTAGCCCTAGCCCGATAATGGTGAACACCAAGCCTATGGCTGCTACCGTCTTGGGCGATATATCCTTCTTTTCCTCTAGCATCCTTATCCCTCCTTACTGCTCACTTTATATGCGTTCTTTCATATCTAGCTTGCTGGCCTGAACATGATAGACGAAATGGCGATGGCTGTTCCCACAAGGGCGACAATGAAGCCATACCAATGGCCGGTGAAGAATAGAGCCCACCCTGTGATTACCCCAGTTGCCCCTATACCCAGTAATGTTATGTAGAGTCGCTTTAGGCTGTTTGCACTGTCTTTCATTTACCTTGCTTCCTTACTGCTCAAATGAAGCGAATTGGGCAATTAGTTTGAGCACAACTCTAGTGTAATCAATCCTAGTTTCTTGGTTCGCCCCTCTAGTTTCCTCCAGCCAGCCACTTTGAAACATTTGCCATCACCATGCACTATTCTGGGATTGACATGGGTGTAATGCCGGAGACCCGGCCAGCGTGTGTTCGCCAGTTGATCTGCTTCTTGGATCAATTCACTTGATAAGACAGGGCTCTCGTTGTGGAATACTGAGCAGTAGACTCCCTCCCCATCAACCTTACGCCAACACCAGAGAGCTTGGCAATCAAGTGTCAGTAATACCATGGACTCACCTTTGCCTGAGAATCCATAGCGGCCGTAGTCTATTTTGGGATTGCGGCAGCTGTAATGTCGCCGGTACACGGCAACAGCACGGGCATCGCCATCTTTCACTTCAATCCAGTGTCCTTCAATTATCATTTCCCAAAATACATGAAGTGGGCAGTAAATTTAGCTTTGTTTCCCTGTTATATCATGTCGCCTGATGCGTATGATGCCATAGATTATCAACGCCATATCAATCATTAACCTTGGTACAAACCACGCTCCCAATACGACAGTCAGTAATATATCCACACATCCTATTACTAAAAGCACGATACCGAGTTTCATAATTTCCCCTCCTTCTTCGGCTTATCCCAATACGGGCTATTGCACTTCGGGCAGCGCCGGACATCTTCCTGGCGCGGGACCCATTCATGCTCGCACCGGAGGCACTTGAGTTTCTTCGGTAGGTTGATTTTCATTAGTCATAGGCTCCTGCGACATAGCTGAACCATAGAATCTGATTGATGTAGTCGTAAAACTCCTTTGTCATAGATAGGCCCGTGGCCCCACCTTCTATGTGGTTCTCGTTCTTCAACACACGTAGGATTTCTCGTTCCTCTTGGTTTATGTGGGCAGGCTCCAGCTTTTGCTCGTTTTTCATTACATAATCGAGGTAAGGGTATAACCTCAACTCCCGGATAGTAATTTCACGATGTAGAAAGCCCCTAGCCAATTTTTGTATTGCATCGGTTAATTGTCCTCTAGCCATTTTGCACCTCGGTTGTCTTAATAAGCCTTGACCTTACTTCGTCTGGTTCATCTAGAAATCTGACCAGCCACGATTCTAAGCCATCGTTGTAAGCCTCTTCCTTGGAAAGTAGCTCTGCCTTACCTTCGGGCTTAGTGCAGGTTATGGGGTCTTCATAGATTGTAACGACTTTGGCTTTCATTCTCTCCTTCCTCTTATTACTTTAGACATAGTGTAACACTATCCCTAACCCTTGTCAAGTCCCCTATTTTTGGGTAGCTATGGCTTTTGGCAGGATTTAGCTACAAAAAGAAAATTCTAGGGGATGACTTGACGATGGCACAGAATATGTGTTTTGGGCAGTACAACCAACAGAAATGGGGATCTCGTATCTGGCCACCCCAAAAATCGGCTGAAATGTTTTCTACTGTAATGGGCAATTAGGGTGGTGTTTTACTCGTAAATGCCTAAAAACTTTGTCGCAATCTGTCAAAATAGCTACGGAATTACTGCTCATTATGGGCATTATGGGCAATCAGTCCGCTATGGTCTTAGCCACATCCCCACTACGAACATACACGCAAAGACAGCGGTGGCTATATAGTTGCCTGCGAATCCGAACTGGACACCTAAAATGCCACCAGGTAATGCCAGTGCTAGTCCTACCCACCATCGCCAATGTATTCCAAGTTCCTGTCTCCACATCGCTATTCTAGTTGTCATATTCACCTCCTTATTTAGCTACGATTCTATTGCCTTAGACTCGCTTTCAGCTTTTGGCGACTTCCATAAGCAGAAAGCATAAATCCCGACTGCTATTACTCCCAAGGCGCCACCTATTCCTAACGCCAGATTAGCATTGCCTTTTATGAGTACAATCGCAGCGCCAAAGAGAACCCCTACCCCGAGATACAGCAGAATAACCGATGCTGTAAACAACTTTGCTATCACTTCTACACCTCCGTTTATTGCATTCTATAGCTAATTTTATTGCTCAATTCAGTCCTTCCGGGCAATGCTATCTTCCCCTTCCTTGTCTCGTAACTCTACCCGCTTCTCGTGCCCGTACTTCAGGCATATCACCCCGGTCGTGCCAAGTATCAGCGCGCTGAAGACAAACCAGTTCAGTGTCAGCATCGCCGCGTGTCCCCTCACCGTCCAGCCCACAATCACTGCGGTTATGAGCAGCGACGCAGGAATAGCCAGGAGCAGCGACAAGCCGAACTCCTGTAGCCGGATCCACCTGTCCTCGGGGTTTACTGGCGTTCTACCAGCGCCCTCGCTGTGTTCTCGCATTGGCTCCTCCATTTCTGCTCTTCTATGCGCGCAAGGAGCCTCGTGCCGCGCAGGAACAGCGCGATGGTGAAGATGAGGACGCACAGGCTGGCGATGTAGTAGACTAGTCCTATACTCATGCTATCACCTCCTTATAATCCCGAACACGCCTGCCGCTATACTGATGGCGATAGGTGCTATCTGTATGGCCAGGGTAACGAGTAAAGCGATGCCGGCTCCGAACCAGAAGATAGCGATGAATTGGAGCTCGGGCTGTGAGAACAGATTGGCATTGAGAACTATCAGGTGGGGCATCGTCTTGGTGAAGAAGTTGAGGGGAAGCTGGATCAGGGCCAGCGCACCCCCAGTCTCAATGGTGACACCGAGGTTGAATCCGAAAGCGTCGTTTAGTGCCCCTGCCTCGGTGCTGTAGACGCGCCTCCCTGCCTCATAAGGCTCTGCAGTGGTCTCGCCATAGCCCCGGGTATGCACATTGAAGGCTGTATCGGTCTTCGACGAATACAGTACCTTCTCATTCCCAATCCTGAGGATGTCCTGGTTGTTGAACAGTGCCGTGCTCTCGACCGGGATGGTCATGTCCTCGGCTGTTATGTTCGCCGTGAGTGTCGTTGATACAATCCCACCACCTCCCTGCATGATGGCAGCGAGGATGGAACAGCCTATAAACACAAACAGGAATGTCACCAGTAATTTATGCATTATGTCAACTCACAGGTGCGGCATCCTCTCATAGACTATGCTGGTTATGAACCCAAAGGACAGCAATATGACAGGCCACAAGGGGAAGGAGCCCGTGACGTAGAATAAGATCGACAGGCCCAGCCCCGTCACTGCCGTCAGAATGAAGTGTTCTGGCTGTTCGCCCGGGCGCGACTCTAGGCCGAGGTGAACTATGAGCATGGCAATGATGAGGGCTATCCATCCCATCCCGAGCCATACCAGCCTTTCACTGAATCCTCCTGCCCCGGCAATAGCGAGGGCAAGCGGGCGAAATGGATTGCGGGCCAGCTTGGTCATGTCAATATCGCCGGTAAGTGTGGCCGGTTCAGGCTGAATGATGTCTTGGCCGCCCAGGTCGATATAAGGGGCATAGTCGTACTGATCCTCGGTTTCATCCGTCAGCAGTCCCGATATGGACACATCGACGCCATCCGGGTTGCTCCCCCAGGTGATCGTACCGTCATGGTCTCCCTCGGTACTCACGTCAGGGAGCGTCGTGCCCTGGATAATGGTCGCAGGCTGATACTCCAATTGCCAGGTGCCATCTATCCCCATCATCAAGTAGTCCGCGTAGGGCATGACGTTGTTCTGTATCCAGTAGATATCGTTATTGTTGTCCTCCCATTCCCACGGAAAGTCAAACGATGTGTGGCTTGTCGTAGTGGCAGAACCTACCGACAAAACCCCGATATGGTTACCATAAGGGGTCGCGGTGATGTAGTTCAAACTTGTCGGCGTACCCACAAGGTACTCGGCACTGATAGTCCCAACATTCAAATCAAGTGCCCGCGCATAGATCGAACCACTCTTAGTATAGAAGATGTAGAAGACGTCATTCACCGTATCGTAGGACACTGTAGGAGAGGCACCCCCTGTTGATACTGCCTCAATCGTAGAACTGAAACTGCCATCGGCATATCGCACCTTCAGGTTGATAACCCCACAGGTAGCCCAGGTGCCGTCCCTCCAGACAATGACAAGGTTATCATCCTCATCCGCAATAGCATTAAATTGGTCTGTCATACAGCTAGTGTAATCGGCATCTATTACCTCTTGGCTGCCAGACCATGATGTCCCATTGTAATATGTTCCCATCAGACGTTGTGACGGAGTTTGCCAAGAGCTTATTACATACATCTTGTTGCTATTCGGATACCCCACAAGTACACCTCGCTCGTAGACAATGCCGGTAGTTGGATACCCTCCTGCCGTAGACCATGTACCATTATTCAGTGAAGATTTGATGATCTCATACTGATGACTATACGTACCAGTCTGACGGTTATACCGTATATACGGATACCCACTAGCATCCGTCGCGATCACAGCATAGGTGATGTCACCGTTATCCACATATACATTTTGCCAGGCAGCCCTCCATGTAATAGAACCATCGGCATTGGGTGTACCACTCCTATACCGTAGGCCATTGTCGTCCGCATATTCCCCCTTATCCCCATAGGCCACATGAAAGTAAGTACCGTCAAACCACACACTGAAACCTTGGAAGTCGGTCCCGCCATCTATGCCTATGCTACTAGCTCCCGTCCAAGAAGCCCCATCGGTAGATGTTCTACAATAGATGGCACCATACCAGGTGCCCCCACCAATAGCATAAAAGGCCCAGTAGCGCCCATTGGCATAGAACGTCTTGCGAGCAAACGGCATGAACCGCGCATCATAGCTGGCATCAAACACCACAACGTCGCTGTCGAACAGGTTTACGGTATCCACAGGGATGCTCATGTTATCCACATACAGATAGGCACCGATTCCGTTCGCCATGACATAAATAGCGTGGTCTCCCGACGTAAAGCCGGTGTCCTCCATCGTCCATTCCTCAACATCACCTGCCGACAAGCCCGCCACGGCCAGAGTATTCGCCCCTGAGATATAGACCCTGAAGGCATCCTCTTTGTACATGATGTTCTTGTCAGCCGCCGCCGAAGCGTCAAAGTAGCCGGACGCCAACAACTGGAAGATATACGCAGGCTCTATGCTCGGATCATCAGGCGTCGTGATATTTCCTCCATGCCCCACTATGATAGGGAAGCTAGACAGCGAGGATGCGCCGGTGTAGAAGATGAGCGTTTTGTCTTCGTATGCCTCCAGGTCGGACACGAATAGGATCCTGTCGTTTGCCAGCATGTGGGGCAATGGATACCCGTCACCCGTCAGGACCCTGGTATCTAGGCCGGTCGAGGTGATGTACTGGCCTGCTACAAGCTGGCTGACGTTGGCACTTACCATTAGCGGGAGGTCGCTATATGAGTTGCCGGCGGTTTCCTCTATATAGATGTAAGCGTAGTACATCGCCCATACCGGCATCGCTATGAGCAACGTCGCTATAACGGCCATGACGGCTGACCTGCAAAGTCTCTTCATGTCGCTACCCCCTTGTAGAATAGCCAGACCGTGGCCAGCAGGCAGAAGAACGCTGCCAGTATCGTTATGAATAGCGGCACCCCAAAGAAGGAGCCCGCTATCACGAAGGGCCAGGCTATGAGCATCGCGCCCCGCCGTAGCTTTGCCCTCATTATCAGTAGGATGATGAACCCAATAACAAACGGATAATAGAGCGCCGCGGTGAGCTGGCCTTGCGTTATGCCGAGTGACCTTGCCGGACCGCTCAGGTCAAAGATGGTACCCGCCACGCCATCTCGAAGTTCATCAGCATAGCTGTCGGGCGCCGGCTTGGGATCTATTGGGTAGTCGGGTCCGAATACATACCTGCCTATGACGTAAGGCACGGTATCCGTGAGGTATGGGATGACTACCTGGAAGTATGCCTGCCCCTCACTGTTAAGCACTGTGGTCCCCTGGGAGGTCTCAGTCAAGGACACGCCCCAGTCCTGCTCCAACTCGGCAGCGAGAGACAGTATCTTGGCTGCCACCCATTCATGGACCTCGCTGGCAGAGCCGGTTCTCCACGTGATTATGTCGGTGGATGTGGATGGGATGCCCCCCTCCCAATCAACAAGGGGGTCGCCCGTCAAGTGCACCGCTATATTACTCTCCCAATCGAGAGCATCGTCCGGGTCCAGCCAAAAGGCTACCACACCCAGGCTGTACCCCTTGTCGTGGTAGGGGTAGGCCCTTACTATGGCCACAGGGTCGCCGTCCTTGTCGAATAGCCGGAACAGAAACAGTTTGTTTGCGCTGTCCGAGGGCAGGTCGGCGTAGCCTATGTAGTATTTGACAATGTAGAGTTGGTCGTAGTCGCTGTGGTAGTTTTCGTATACGGTGACCTCCTGAATCTCCAAGCTGTCGGGCTGCGGGATAGCTGCCATGACTGGCACCACAAAGAGCAGTGTGCCCATAAGGGCAAGCAAAGTCGGTAGAAACCACCTGGCTATCTTCACTTTACATCATTTGTCTATTAGACCTGACCGCTTGCTGCATTGTCATGGGCTTGCCTAACTTCACCCATTCTATTATGTCAATGGCGATATCCCAGCGAGGGAAGGTTTCTCGGTATTTCCATTTACGGACAGCCCTATCACTAATCCCCAGGGCCCTGCTAACAGCCATTTCTTCCCGGTATCGGAAGTCGGCGCAAGCTGCCCAGAACTCCTCTAGTAGCCCTACCTTCCTATCGTTTGAGAGCGGTATTGTGGCTACTGGATAGGGACGTCCTACCTTGGCAATACCCAATGCCATATTCTTAGTATATTATACACAAAATCATATTCCCACAGGAACTCGGAGTTCCTAAGATAATAAGAATACTAAACTTTTATACTATAGATGATGCAGCGGGTGCTTTTGGCGATCGTTGGCCTGGTCATCGGGATTATGATGGCAGCTTCGTTGCTGCCGGACGTAATAAACGAGGCTGCCTCAGACCCCTATTCCGAAAACTTCAGCGTCGGTAGTGGCGACACCTCTACTACCGAAACCCTCAGTTATCAACACTACTACGGCGATCTGACGCAACTCACCGCCACCTCTGACAACTCCAACGATACCCCTGCCGTAATGTCCTACGATGACACCACCTATGAGGTCGTGGTTAGCGGCCTTGATACAGGTGAGTCACGCATTCTAATTATAAACTACGTGAAGGAGGCCCACCAGCAGTACACCGGCTTCTCCGCTTTCCTACGGATGGTGCCATTCCTAGCGATTATAGGATTGGTAGTCTCTGCTTTGTGGGCGTTATTTAGCCATATGAAACGAGAGTAACGGGTCTTAGCCTCCTCCGCAAGGGGAGGATAAACCACCCTGTAGGTCGAGCAGGGTAACGTACACCAATAAGGAGGTGTTACATGGCTTTTAGAAAGAGAGTAACTGGGGGCGGGGGCGGCGGGGGTGCCGGGGCTGCGGATATCCGCACCATAATCCTCGGCGTCATCTCGATCGTCATCGGCCTCATAATGCTGGGCATTGCGATGGACACCGTGTCGCCCTTGCTGACCGGTGGAGCCAGCGCCGCGAACTGGTCGAGGTATCCGGGTGGTGAGGCAATGCTGACCATATTCCCATTGCTGATGATGATCAGCCTGGTGTTGTTCGGCGGCGTTCTCGTGTGGATAGGTTACGGCGGGCAAAAGATGGATGTCAGGTCGACTATCCTCGTCACCATCGTGGTCATCGTAGCAGTGATAATGCTGCCCCTGGTTATGAGTTCGGTTGACACGCTACTCGACCGGTCCGACATCGGTACATACACCGGACTGTCCGCGTTCCTTGGGCTCATCCCGTTGCTCTACGTCATCGGCATCATGTTCGTCACGGGCATGGTGGGCTTCCGCGCTATTCGCGGCAAGTTAGGAGTGTAGAGGTAACGCATGGCTGGCCCGGCTCCGGGTCAGATAGGCTTGGAGCCGGGTCGCCACTGAAGGGGGATAGCAATGGGACTTTGGAACCTGGGCAAGAGGAATAAAGACACCAGCGCTATCACCTGCCTCGTTATTGGTGAAGACAAGGCCCTCGACCACCGGAAACTCGAATCCACCGGCGTTTTTCTGCTCGACTCAAAGAACCTCACTGCATTCGGCTCCTTCCCTGAAGCTATTGGCAGCTTCACTCAGAGGCGGAAGGACGGCAAATCGAAATATCTGGGCGTGACCAGCATTCTCTATGAGCCTATGGCCAGGCCCTTCAGTTTCAAGAGCCTTGAATGGGTCAAGGTAGAACACAAGAAAGACGTTATCAAGGACAGTGCTCTGTCCGAGGGCTGCTCTCGGGCAGTCCAGCAGATGGATATGGCAGACAGGTTTGACAGGATGAGCACCATTCTGCTGATTGCCGTGGCCGGTGTGATCGGCTTGGCGCTCCTGTTTGTCTTGCAGAGCGGACTGATAGGAGACATATTCGGGGGATAGCACATGCCAAAGCCAGCCACCAAGAAGACGACCAGGAAGCGCACCGTTAAGACGGTGGCTCCCGAGGTGCAGGCTGTAGCCGTGCCAGAAGTGGCAGAGGCACAGGGAACACTCGTGGCAAAGCCCGAGGTGGCCTGTGGGGTGGAGCTTGAGCCCGAGTTCGACAGCATCATCAACCGCGTCTACCTGGTGACACGGAACGGCTTTGAGGTGCACGAGGGCCCGCAGGCCCGGCCTATCATCAAGGAAATCAGTGAGATAGCTGGCGATGACGATAGCTCCTTTCGATTTTATGAGCATGGCGCGCCGGTGTATCTGGCCATCAAGGCATCTGAGCCCCGGGCGATGACCTTCCCTGACCCAGGGCCAGCCGTGGACGAGTACGGCCTGACCTCGGTTGAGCTTTACGGTCTCGCGGTGACGCTGGCGAACACCATATCCCGAATAGTGGAGCTGGAGACATGTGGCAAGCCGTCACTGATGATGGAGGCCAAGAAGATAATGACTCTGGCACTGCCCATTGTGGCCGCTGTATTCGTGATATTCCTGATGGTGGTCATAATGACCGACTAATAGGATAGAACTATGAGTATGCAAAGAGGAAACACGCGCGGCGACGACCTCGGCGTTATGGTGCCGTTAGGCGGCTCCGGCGGCGAGAAGGAGATGATCCGCTTCAACAAGGAAGTGGAGAGAATGGCCCCTGCCGCCAGCACATTGATAAGAGGACGGATCCGCGAGAACGTGCGGGGCCTGTACGGCCTAGCCGCCTCTCTCGCAGGAAACCACGAGCCAACACAGGCGTTTATCGCCAACATGATAGCCGCAGGGCTGGGAGAGTCGGGCTTTGCCCGCAGCGAGTTCCTGATGGGCCTGTCGCGGATGCTAGTGCCAACATCTATGCCAGCAGCCTACCGCACCACGGAAGGCCAGGCGCAGCGCAAGCACCCCAGCTCCACCAAGCAACCCGGCAACGGAAGGCACGAGGACGATGAGTGAGCAAGCCATTGCAGCCATTGAAGACAACGGGCGCGGCGAGTACACCGATGCCGAAGACTTTATCGAGAGTGCCGGCCTTGACACCATTGACGCTCCCGAGGGACTGCGGACCTGGTTCCCCTCAGAATATGTAATGCTCGTCCTGGGCCACCGCGGCGGTGGCAAGTCCATCAGGGTAGCCCGCCACCTTCTCTTAGCCCTGGCGCAGGGCTATCAGGTATTTACCAACTACGAGCTCTACCCTGAGAAGATGGGGGTCTTCGACAACAAGCCCAAGCCACTTGACCTTGAGTTCCTTCTCTCTTTCGACACATCCCTCACCCAGGCCGTCATTGGCATCGGCGAGGTCGACACATGGATAGAGCGGAAGAGGGCCATGTCTACCAGCAATATCATGGTGGAGAAATTTCTGAACCAGCTCAGGAAGCGGGGGCTGCGGGTGTTCCTTGACACACAGGCCCCGAGCCTGCCCAGCATCATACTGGGCAAGGTGGACTTGATGGTGTGGAGCCACGACTTCTTCTTCACTGACTGGGGCCGTGACCACGAGATCATCAAGGGTACGACCTTTTACTACGACGAAGAGGACTACTCCGGCATATTCACCGGCACACCGGGTACGCGCTGGAGGACGGCCTTGCGGAATGCTACAAAGCTATGGCCGCTCTACAACACCTACCAGATATTCGACCCCTGGCAGTGGGCGCGCAAGGTGAAGATGGTGGGCCAGGAGATGGTGTTCGACATGGACGAGGGGAAGATGTATACGCCGGGAGAGCATAACATGGAGATGGAGCAGCGACAGATAGAGCAGTACAACACCTACCTCACGGCTGAATACCGGGCCTGGGCGGGCGACTTTCTCAAGTTCGCCACGGTCAACAATGCGGTTCTACAGGATACAGATGGGCAGTACAGCCTATCGCTACACGAAGTCCAGAAGGCAATCGCCCGACTAAACCCCAAGACCAAGGCGCGGCGGGAGGCTGAGCGGATGATTGACAGCCTGCAAACACTTGTCAAGAACAGCGACGGGTACCTGGCGAGGATAGACCGGGGGGCCAACGTAATTCATCTGGCCAAGCCGTTTTCGGAGGTGGTGCAGTGACAGCACTGGTGAAGACGCAGGAGACAGGAGAATAGCGTGAACAGGTGTCGCATAATCGCCGCCTCAATCGCGCTGGCTGTTCTGCTGGTGGTATCGCTGTTTGCACCGAGGGGGGCCACTGTTGAAGTTCATGTATTGAATCGTCTTCTGTCGATAGGAACTGGAGTGGTCAAAGAGCCATAAGGATTGGTGAAAAATGAATAGATGGCTAACTGCACTACTAGTGCTTACGTTGTTACTGTCGTATCCACTAGTCTTTGTGCCATGGCCGGCCGAGGCAGCGGAGCCAGGGAGGGATACTTTTATCGCAACTCCGACACACTACGAGGACTCTGAGGGTGTATGGCACCCGATAAACAACGAGATAGTTGATGGAGTGATGGATGAGGATGATTATATCCTAACCCTTCTGCAGAGTACGTTTAATGCGGGGCAGATTGTGGAGTTCGCTGTTGATGACTCCTATGTCAGGTTCCAGCCTATGCCGTTGGAGTGGACTAACGACCTGAGTCAGATCCAGCTGATCATCATTCCTCAAGAGGTAGAAGGAGTGGTCACTAATACTGAGATTCCTACCGGTAGTGGCTACTACGAGGGAAGTGTGTATTGGGCTGGTGCCTATGGTGAAGGCAGGGACTTCAGTTTTAACGCGACCCGCAACAAGCTGTCCAAACTACTCACTATCGACAGTGCTCTTCCTGCACCACCTCAGTACATCATAGATGGAGGTAATCCGGTTCTGCAGTTGTCATTTATCTTCGACCCGAGTGCTGACTTGGCTATTATGGTTGATGGGATGGCTTGGGACAAGAAAGCGAAGGTGACTACCCTCAATGCTATTGAGTTTCACAAGGAAGGGGAGTATGTGTGGAGGTTTGAACCTGCTGAGTACTGGGATAGTAGTGGTGATAATCAGATAGGAATCACTACGCTCAGAAAAGTAGGTAATGCTCTCTGGGTGGATGTCTTAGTCCCATATTCCTGGCTGCTTACTGCTCAATATCCTATCTATATTGATCCGGACGTAACGATTGACGCTGCTGCTCATACTAGCTCGCATCTTCTTGCAAATCGAGGTGGGGTTTTCTGGACTTCTTCGACTGTTGGCTATATTATTTATGTAGATAGTGATCTTGACTTAGTATATTCGAAGACCACCGATGGCGGAGCTACGTGGGCAGCTAAGAATGTTCTAGTAACTGGTTCAATACTAAGTTATGATTGCTGGGCCGACTGGCAGACTGTAGGGGATGCTGGGACAAAGATTCACATAGCGTGCCTAGATTCTGATACTGACGACACCCTGTATGTATCCCTTAATATCAACAATGCAGCAGAAGTCATTGATAAGATAGCGGACTGTGCAGGAACGGGTGCGTTTGATGGTTCAATTAGCAGAAGCCATGCTGGCATATCAATAACTAAAGCTAGGGGTGGGAATATAGGGGTTAGTTTTCATTACAGAGATACCAATGCTGTAGAAACTCACTTTTATGGATTTTACACATCTCCAGATGGAGATATCTGGACAGAGAAGACGGCTGAGAGGGAATCTAACTTAGATCATTGTCTTCTGTTTCCTGGTAACGAAGCCGACAATCAGGATGTGTGGGCTACCTATTGGGATGCTGCTACCGACGAAGTTTCACTCAAAACCTTTGATAACTCCGAGAATTCCTGGTCGGAGCAGTTGATTTCAAATGCTATGGTTGAGGATGCCTCTTTTCTACAAATGGATGGAGTCATCCGCCTTAGTGACGGGCATCTTATTCTCGCTGCATGGAACGCTTATGATGTTGCAACTGCTGATCTGAAGGTCTGGGATATAAACGGAGCAGCAAGTATTACTGCCAAAACCAATGTTCTAACTGATAGTGATAGTAGCTTCTTGACATCGGTATTTATCAATCAGGCTAATGGCGATATTTATGTTGCCTATACCATAGGCACTCTGCCTAAGTCTTTAGTAGCTGTCTTCTATAAGAAGTCAACTAATGGAGGAGCAAATTGGGGCGACCAGACAGCGATGCAGGCTGATGAAGAAGATGATCAAAGGTGGATTGGCTGTGGGGCTGCAAAGGATACTTGGGGTGGTAAGTTCCAACCTGTTTGGTTTAATGATGACCTTAATTATATTTTCACCAATACTACTAACGGGATAACGATAGATGCTGTAGCAGCAGAGCCCGAAATATCCAACGTCCCGGATACCTACGACTTCGGCACAATACCAGTCAACACCACCGCCACCACCGGGCTCGCCTACTTCACCGTCACGAACACCGGCAGCGTCACAGCGGACGTTACCATTCAGGGTACGGATGCCACGGGCGGCGCCGACACCTGGACGCTATCGGACACGGCAACCCCAGGCGAGAACACCTACGCGCTCAAGGCAGGGCTGGATGGCAACGACTACACCATCATCGTCAAGAAAAGCGCGCCCTACAACACACTCGTGAGTGACCTGGCACCATCCGCAACGCAGAAGTGGGGGCTCAAGCTCTGGATGCCTACGTCGTTAGACGGCTATCAGAACAACGAACTGGGGGCCACCTTAACACTCGTGGCGAGCGCATCATCGTAGACAACCGCCCGTGGTCGATCGGGCTTTTGAGAAAATAAGCTAGAAGGAAGTGACGAAGTGAAGAGACTAAGACAGATAGGTTTAAGCCTGGTGCTGGCCCTTGCCCTGTTAGGCGTGCTGGCCGTGCCTGCCTTTGCCGCTAACCCCACGGTGTCGATTACGGTTACGGCTGAGGTGGTGTCTATCACCAACACACAGGATACCTGGGCGATCGGCGTTGTGGCCGTGGATGCGGTGGTCTACTTCAGCGTCACGGGCGCCGAAGACGATGACTACTCCCGGATTACGAACACCGGCAGTGTGACGGTCGACGTTGAAATCCAGGGCACCAACATCGAGGGCGGCGACTACGACTGGGTGTTAGCCGCGACGGCTGATAGTGAGCAGTATTCTCTCTATGCCAACAAGCAGGCGACTCCCACAGTCTATGATGTGGAAGTTAAGACTTCATCCTATGTCGACATAACCGCCGCAGCCGGATTGGCGTCAGATGGTACCAACGACTGGTCAATGAAGTTTACAGCGCCCAGCGCCTTCAACGCTGCCGATGACGGCGCGGAGAAGACGGCCACCATAACCCTGGTCGCCAGCAAGCACGTGGCTTAACCGGGCTAAGCAGTAGTGAAAAACTATCCCTTGGGCCTGAAAGCCGGTGTGTACCGGATAGCCCCGAGAAGGAGCCTATGAAGAAGGAAAGGATAGCAGGTGTTATCGCACTGGTGCTGCTGTCGGCGCTTACGGGTTATTTCGTTATCGGCCACGTCGCTGGCACGGACGCCGTACCAACGCTCGACGAGGGCTTCGGTATACTGGAGTCCGAGGTCGAGTTCCGCCACGTCTATGCTGGTTGGGAGGGCACTGCGCCTCTTACTATCATCAACGGCGCAGACAAGGCCAGGACGTTCCGGGTGAGCGTCCAGTCGGCAAGCCCCGACAAGGTGCGGCACGGGTACGAGCCGCTACCGGAGGACTTCCATGAGTGGCTCACTGTGCCCGCTGAGAATATCACCGTCCCCGCGGGCAGCTACCACCAGTGTACGATAACCATAGCTGTGCCGGAGGATGCCCCTGAGTACCGCAGCGAGTACACCACGCTCACGCTCAGTGACGACGGGGTGAACCTGTATACCACCAACCAGTTCGAGATAAGGATACGAGTAACCGATATGATGCCAGAGGGCTTAGTATCCATGGCCATAGAGGCACGATGGTACATAATTACAGCAGAGGATTCCTAGCAACCCTTGTTGCTATTCTACTGTTGGCGCTCTGCACCACCGTAGCGGTGGCGGCAGATCCGACAGTGACTATCACTGCTGCTATATGGGCCACGGTGCCTAACCCACCCGAGAACTTCACTATCACCCGACTCAGCGCTACCAGCATCAACATCACCTGGGATATGGGGGCAGCAGCGAACACCACGATAATACGAGGCAGCACCAGCGGCTACCCGTGGCTGGTAACGGACGGCACCCCTATCTATTCCGGCAACGCAACCTATGTTGTGGTGGAAGCCCTGGACCTCAGCACCTACACCTACTACTTCCGGGCCTGGTCGCAGAACGATTACGGCATCTCTGCAGGGTACGCACAGGCGACAATAGGCGCCGCCACCGAGGACACCGGCGCCTTGGCCGCCCTGCTCATTGGCCTTATCGAGGGGCCGACCGGCATTGTCAATATGATGTTTGCGGTCGCGCTGATGGGTTTTACCTTCTGGAAGAAGGGATGGCTCAGGGTTCTAATGGCCACATCATTGATTATCTGGGGGGCATTCACTATGCCGTATGACATGAAGATAGCCGCACCGTTTCTCGGTGTAGGCACTCTTCTGTTCGTGATGGGTATGTTCCAGGCTATCACGGTCTACCGCGAAAGCCGGGAGACAAGGAGCGAGGCAAGATGGGCACACTGAGTCCCTTGGGGGTCCCTGAGATGATCGTGATACTGGCACTGCTCGGCTTCGCCCTGTGGAAGCAGGGCTGGTTCAGGGTGATCTTGAGCGTGTGCCTAATCATCTGGGGCGCCTTTGCAATGTCTTATGACATTAAGATTGCGGCACCATTGGTCGGTATAGGCACTATGCTATTCATCATGGCCACGTTCAGGCTGATGCAGAATGACCGCGAACGCGAATCTACATGAAAGGAGGTGAAATATGCCAACATATTGTGTGAAGTGCAGAACTAAGCGGATGATGCAGAACCCGGCGCTGGTGGTGCTGAGGAACCGCAAGCGCCCTACCCGTGCCACGAGGGGCACCTGCCCGGTGTGCAGGACTGCTATGTTCCGAATACACAAGGGGGTGACATAATATGGCAATCCCACGGAATCTACCACAACTCGACGTCGAGACCCAGATCCACCTGGCCAAGCAGTCGGGGCAGCTAAGCGGCCCGGGATATGACATTGAGGCGCTGAAGGCTGCCGGGCTAGTGCTGCCAGATGCATCATCGCCCACCGGCGTCAGGCCGGCCGGTCTCCCTGGGATAGCATCCGTTCCCGGTGTGCCCACTGTATCAGGTGTATCACCGGCCAGCATACCCAAGGTCAGCACGTCGAAGGTGAGCATGCCCAAACTGGACGTCGAGACTCAGGTATACTTGGCCGAGAAGAGTGGGCAGCTATCGGGGCCCGGCTACGACATCAACAAACTCAAGGCGGCGGGGCTGGTCGTGCCCGATAAGACATCGTCCAGTGGCGTCGCGTTGCCGTCTAAGGACACGGCCGCACCAACTACGCCCGAGCGTCGCTGGTTCTTCCAGGCCGACGTCGCCGGGGCACAAGACGGGAGCCATGTCGACATCGGGCTCACCAAGGAAGAGCGCGACAAGATAGCCGATGCTGAGGCAAGGGGGGAATGCAAAGCTGCGATGCAAACATACTACACGCCGAAGCTGTGGAAGGTACGAGCACGCGGAGGCGTCGTCGTCTTCGTTGCCGCCCTGACCGAGAAGGGCGCCAAACAGAAGGCCGAGGATGCCGGGTACGAGCATATCTTCGCAGTTAGCAGGGTGTTTGGGGATGAACCCTCCCGAGCTGCGCCAGAGCAGAATATCAAGGTCAAGGACGGCAAGACAGGAGAAACCCTTGAGTTCCCAAAGTCGGCCTGGGATGCTTGGCCCGAGGAATACCAGACGATCGTGCGTACCAAGGGCTTTGATGCGGCAATGACGGCATTCCATACAGACCACCTGAGACTGGGTGACGACACCTACATGCTGAAGGCAGACTGCTATGCCTTGCCCACGAAGTACAGAAACATAGCGATCACAAAGGGTTACCCCGCTATGACAGAGGCATGGGAGGCCGACCACGTGCGACTCGGCGACGGGCAGTGGATGGCCAAGGAAGATTGGGATAGGATTGTCGCCGCCGACAAGGAACTAGGCACCAACTTCGCCGATATAGCCCAGAGGCAAGGCTTCAGTGCCCTCACCGAAGCATGGAACGCGCACGCTGAACCGTATCAGCGGGTCATGGAGCCACTGGAGAAGAACTACAAGGTCGAGGGCGGCTATGACGTCCTCGGCGCCCTGCTCGATAAGGCCATCACCTATGATGATGCCTGCCAAGTATTCGGGGAGCCCAACCTTGCTGATGCCAAGCCGCTACTTGAGATACAGGATCATTGGGAGACCGAGTTCGGTTCTCCTCGCGCGACCACTGCGCTAGAGGCTCTAACGGACAAGAAGGTGAGTCAACAACGAGCAATGACGGTGGAGGCCATCGGCCACTACAAGCCGCTCAATGAACTGGACACAGCGGAGAGGGCGGCCGTCCTAGAACATTACGCGTTCCACAGTGGTATGACCAGCTGGGAGGCTTTCAAGTACTACCAGGCAAAGGAATGGCAGGCGACCAAAAATCTGGCCATTGCTATAACCCCGGTAGTGGGTACTATCCATTACTGGGACACCATGTCACCCCCGATGAAGGTGCTGAGCATTGTGGCGGATGTGCTATGTGTGGCGGCAGTAGTCCATGCTGGTGCGGCCAGTGCCAGAGCGACCAAGGGCTATACAGCAGCGGCACGCACCAAGGCGGCACTCAAGGGTGCTGCCGAGATGACACTAGCACAGGTGGCACCACCAATGGACCTCCTTGCAAGGCCCATTGAGACTGCCAAAGGTATAGGTCGGCAAATACAGGATGTCGCTGAAACCCTGGTACACGGCAAGAAAGTCCCGCTGGGCGCTATGGAGATAGTATCCACCACTGCGAGGCTGCCCGTTGATGACGTAGGCGGTAGAGCCAAAGCCATGCAGCTACGCGATGCAGCTGTGGATGCCGCCATTCACGGTAAGAAGGCCACCGTCACGGTGGGCGATATAACGCTCACGCTTAAACCCTCACAGATGCAGAAGGTGGGCGGCGCCATGGCCGTTCATGCAACTCCTGATGTAAGACCATTCATAAACGGTGCCACCATTACCGGCGGCACAGAGGGCTCAGGTCTCTTCATCGCCCCGAACTACCACTCACGGTTCGGGCAGTCTACCGCCTTTGGTGACATACCAGAGGGCGGTATCAGGGGAGGGCTTATCATACGGGATCGCAGGGTACTTAACGCACTGACACCTTCAGGGAAGCTCTACCGCTCAGCTGCTGAACTCGAGGCCGTCCTGCCGCCTGGCACGAAACTCCCTCCCCCTTCCCAAGTGCTCATCACCAGAGATGTAGCGGGACACAGGCTCACACTCCTAGTCTTCGGTGACGCGTTCACGAAGAGGCAAATAGCCAAACTCAAGATTCTGGGCAGCCTTGACACCATCACCCAGGCGTTCAAGCCTACCATGACACTGACGGGGGCGCAACGCACCGCCATAGCAACTATGGATGACCTTGTGGACCTGGCGCGGCAAAGAGTGAAACTAACCCGGCAGGTCTCGGCCGCCAGAGCTGCAGGCAGGGCCGCTGACGTACAACGGATCAACCTGGCCTTGTCTGATATCAATGCTCGCACTGATGACCTGGTGCGCCGCATCAATACTGCCCAAGCAACGGTCTCCCCCGACGACATCCTCTGGGCTCAGTATACAGACCAAGCTATCCTCGACCGGTGGCGAGCTATCGCTCCCGGCAGCCCCGTAAGGACGGCCACCGGCGTGCGCATCCCTGATCTCAGAGGCGGCGAGATTCTTCGGATGGCACGTGAAGCACGGCGAATAGCAAAGGCTGACCGCGCACGACCCAGAGCAGAGAGGGTGATACGAGACCCCAGGCGGGCGATACGACCCTACGCGCCAGCGAGAGTTGCCGACTACACGCCTGCGAGGCGGCCAGGTCGGCCTCCCATCAGAGCCCCTATGAGGGTGCCACCACGCACGCCACCTCGCACTCCGCCTCGGACACCACCAAGGACTCCACCTAGAACTCCTCCGCGTGTACCACCACGCGTTCCTCCCCGAGTACCTCCAAGAGTACCCCCGCGGATGCCTCCCAGGAAACCACCCATCAAAACGCACATGGAGACCACACCTAGAGAGAGACGAATCCGCGAAGCTCCGGCACTCGTTACGTGGCGGCAGGGGTTGTACTGGATTACGATTGTGCCGCCGTTTAGGACTACAGGCAAGAAGCCTGACGTGATCTACTCCAGACATAGGCCTCCACAGGCCAAGCGGGTTGCCAAGGGGGCAGGCTCCCCAAGGAAGACGTTATATACATACGGAAAGCTACCTAGCAGGATCAAGCTGCCTATGGGAGTGGTACAGGCGAGGGTGAAGAAGGGGAAGCACCTCAGATTCCACCCCCAGTAGTGTCGCCGTTACTGGGCTACCTGGCCTCACGCCCCTTGACGAAGAGGTACAGGGACGCTAACAGTACCGGCACGGCACGGGCAATCAGTATGTACTCATGCGTTCTGATGGCCTCGGCCACAATACCTACCACCACGAAGAAGCCGACGATACCGCCGTAGTAGCAGAACTTGTCCCAAGCTGTCATGCTCACCTCGGCAAGACGAAGCGCTAACCCCTGCTACGCCTGCGCACTAGGTATATTACACCACCTATCGCCCAAATACCACCTACTACCAATGCCACTGGCACGAGGGGTCCCGAGGTGTCGTTGCCATTCTCCTCGCACACATACTCGTACATGTAGCTGCCTTCCTCGGCCTCGCCAACATCGTGCCATATCCCATAGGCCAGGTAGTTGGTGTACCACTCCCCGGTTATACGGTCACCACTGAAGTAGCCGACACGCACGTAGTCGGTCTCGTTGCCACTGTAGTATTCCGCGCATATCCGCACGTCACCGTCTACTCGTATGGGCGGGTCCAGCGGCACACTGATATAGCCCTGGGCACCGCCTTCGGGCAGGTCACTAGCATCGCCCCATACGGCAGTGAATATGGCCTCGTCGGTCTCAATGTCCCAGATAGACAGAATCACATCACCAGTAGGCGTTCCAACCCTGCAGACCTGGTAGCCTATGGCCGTCACCAGACTGTCGGTTATCGTGAGGCGCTGGCCGAGCCGAGTCCAGACCCCCGGCTGGCCTAAGTAGTCCTGCCCGGACGCCGGCATCTCCACCTTACAGGTGTCGGCGGCGCTGACCGTGGCTGCCCCTAAGAGTAGAACGAGTACGGCTACTATAGCTATGACGATTTGTTTCATTTACCCTCCTCCTTTGGCATCTCCTGTCTCAATTCACAATAATCAGGGTATGCCCTATGAAATCTAGTCGCTGTTTGCTTGGAAAGAAGCGGATGGAGGTTGTCCTTCAGGAACACCGGGATGCCAGCCTTATCCGCGGCCGCGACGATCTCCTGGACCCAGTCAATAGGGGGCTGAAGCGTCCAACGCTTTCCATAAGGCATTAAGGCTAAGTCTAAGGGTGGGTTATTCCCCCTAATCCTATTGACTGCCTGGAGGAGTTCTACTTTAGTGCCAGTGCAAGCGCCGATGATGAGCCAGTTGATACAAGCCGCTTGCCAATCTTCAATTAACCACTTATCATTTTGCTCCTGCCATTTTAGTAGGGGTTCAAGCGAAATATACTTGATGGTGGCTTTAATCCGTCTCAAATGGCCAGTCGCACGTTGTAGCATATTATGGTCAGTGGCTGTAACTCCCACCCAGCAGTTATCCGGGAACGGGCTCCACCGGGCCAGGTTCTGCGGCTGCTTGGTCAAGAGGTAGAAGCGGTGAAAGCTGTTACAATCGTCAGCGATTGCTTCAAGGACTTTTGCTGTCCATTCTTCAGGAATACCAATGCCAAAGAGGTCGGACATGTCACAGATGAAAATGCCTCTTGGCTTCTGCTTTATGTAGGTTTGATAATCATAATCATCAATACCACGCTGTATTTCAGCCAACCTCTCTGGCCAAAAGCGGGGATAGAAGGGGTCAGCTATGCACTCAATGTGCCGAGGGAAGGTCATAATCTCATTGTCAGCCACATTCTCATTTGCCAAATACCTTGACTTCAATCTCCCATGCGCCAGCCTGTAGGCGTAGCACGGGAAGCCGCCACCCTTGCATAGCCCGTTGGTGTGGTTGTGGCAGCCAGTAAAAGGGTTCAGGGTCCAGCCCTGGCTGCCATCAGGATTCTTTACCCACTCAATTCGTGTCTTTTGCATTTAGTTTCCCTCCTTTCGTTGCTCAATCTCTGCGTTACAGAGGCATTTCAGCTTCTCTATCGGCGCACATTCTTGCCATACTTGCCCTGGACGTACTTCTCGGGATCCATGCTGTAAGGCTCAGGCTTCTTTCGCTTGGCGTGGCCACCGGGCATACTGGCGTCCTTCCCGAAGCGTTCCCAGTTCTTCAAGATGCCAGCCACATATACCCAGGTTTTCTTATTGCGTTTTACCGCTTCCCGGATAGCGTCGCTGACCCATTGGGCGGTAAATCTGATAATGGCAAGCTCAACCTCGTTCTCCATGTCCTCGCTGAGAGTCCCGATAGTCCTTTCGTAAGCCTCAACAACATCTTCTTTTGATAAACTACTACTACCTTCTTCTTCTTGTTCTACTTCTACTTCTACTTCAGGGGGACTTTTCGCCGATTTCTTCCGTCCTTCTTCCGTCATTTTTCCGTCAAATGTCGGGAACACTGGCATCTCCTTATCATATCTAAGCCCTATCTGTTCTCCCTTAAATCCTGGCATGAAAAGATACTGCTCTCCTTCAACAATGTATATAATAATTAGCGGATTTTTGTCATTCCCAACTGATTTTGTTAAAAGTTCAAGCCACCCTTCTATCATTTTTTTTCTATAATTTTTGCGCGGAAACACCAAACTCTTAATCATTTGTGCGCTCCCATAGAAACAGCCATTACAATCAAGGTGCGGGATAATCCAGGTGTAAAGTAATTGAACTGGCAACGGCAGGTCATTTACCACCCGGCTATTAGAAATCTTTTTGTTTATCATCCGACCTCTAGCCATTTGTGACACCTCTCGTCATAGCTAACTCCATAGCCAACGGCACGGCCTGTAATCTCTTGATATGCAACCTGCAATACTCCTCCGAAAGCTCAATGCCGATATACTTTCTACCCAAGCGTTTCGCCACCGCACCTGTCGTTCCTGAACCAGCGAAGATGTCCAGGACTACGCCAGCTTCAAAGCCATCGTTACAGCCACAATCGGTATATTTAGTGGTTGGTCTTTCTGCCGGTCCCCAATCAGTCGAGTCTACTTTTGTCGGGGTATTGCCAGGTTGATGCGCTGGCTCCCGTTTATTTACATGCCCTGTGCGTTCATAAATTCGTTCCCTCGCCTTCCTACACCTCTTACAGATTTGAGCAGGACAGCCCGCCAATATCGGCGTTTCTACCAGCTTCTCAGGGTAGGTGGCGAAGTGAACGCCACGAATGGGAGATGGCTCGGTGCATATCTCCCAGACATCTCGCTTGTTGCGACCTAGGGGCGAGGTATCCTTCTCTAGCCCGTGATGTTTCAGCATCGGGTCTTCAGTCCCTCCCCTCATATTGGAGCGGTCCCGAGTTCCCCACATCTCGGCTGCCTCAAACTGCTGCTCAAACCAATACTTCTTGCTCTTAACAAAGAAAAACAGATGCTCCCATGAGCCTGTGAACCTGTCCTTGACGCTCTCCGGCATGGGATTCGGCTTTGCCCACACGATGTCGTTCCTCAATATCCAGCCTTGGTCTACCATAGCGAGAGCGAAGCGTCCCGGGATCAGGCAGAGGGATTTAGGTAGTACCCCCTGTGCCTTTAGCATAGATGTATTGCCTCGGTCTAGTGGATATGCGCCGGCATCTTTGCGGTCACCATGACCAGAGAAACTTCCCTTACCGCCACCCGGGTTGAAGCAAGTGCCTTTGCCAGAAGCATAGCTATCATCTATCACTACCCAACAGGTGCCTGTCTTTTTCAGGACTCTCTTGGCTTCGTTGAATATCTGGAGCAGGTGCGAGATATAGAGTTCAATGGTCGGCTCTAAGCCTAACTCACCACGCCAAGCCTTGCATTTGAGGCAGAATTGACTCCCATTAGCATCATAAGATGAGCCACGGACTGTTGCCTGTTTACTGTCAAGGTTCACAACATCCGATTCCTTGCGTTGCCTTCTTGGTTGCGCTAATAAACTAAAGTCATGCTCGCAATGATTATCTCCCCAAATCTGAGGCTCGGTCTTGTATGTCCGAAGCCCCCAATAGGGCGGGGAACACATCGCACAGTCCACGCTCTCGGATGGTAATCCCTTCAGGATGTCCAGGGCGTGTCCCTGATACAGAACTGCGTTAGGCTCTTCGTAATAAGGTTTCATATTCAGTTTGCCTTTCTATTCGGTCTCCTCGCCGTCATAATCTTCACACTTACGACACTCGCAGCTCGACATTCCGCCGAGTACGCCGATCACAGGAAGGCCCGGGCTCTTCCTCTTGCCCATGACCTTGAACGGGTGTCCCCGCTTGCAGACGACAGTGTTACCCTGAACGACTGCGTTCATGCAGTCATACGTCAAGCGGCGCCGCCGCGCCTCCCTCCTGAGTATTGTGAGCTCGTTCACTTTGGGTCGCTTAAACCACATGTCGCTTATCATTCAGCTCATCTCCTACTTAGGTATCCTGTTCAATTATGTCTTCCTGGTCAATGAAAGCTTCGAAACGATGTTCAGGGTTTTCCTGACAGGTTAAACGGACTTCAATATAGATCTGCTCATCGCTCGTTGAAGTCACCTTCAATTCTCCGTTGCATTTCGGGCAAAGCATAATTCACCTCCTCTATACTCAGTTGTTAAGGTACACTCGGTAGTGGGGGGTGATGAGTCCCCCGCTACCATCAAAAAAGGAGAAAAAATGAAAAGGGGTAGTAGTCATTCTCTCTTACCGTCGTCTAGCAGCTCCTCTAATGGTTCGGCTTCAAATTCAGTAGCTTCTACTTTAACTTCGGGCACTTCGATAGTCCCCATATCTATAACTGGTATCTGTAAATCAGGAACTTTAACAGTTACCTTGAATTTGACA
>Ga0307375_10000803_pt1 | contig 36783 bp, 46 predicted proteins | sample TR1MG_FD_202531 | JGI IMG/M metagenome (GOLD analysis project Ga0307375, IMG submission 202531) | Soil microbial communities from Risofladan, Vaasa, Finland - TR-1 | ecosystem: Environmental > Terrestrial > Soil > Coastal area > Acid sulfate soil | place: Finland: Risofladan, Vaasa | collected... | reverse complement strand
GGGTATGGGCAACACAAGAGGAGTGGCTTCGGCGCTCCGAGCAGAACCGGAACAAGCCTTCAACCTGAGGCGGGAAGGGGGGTCAGATCTCCGAACCTGCCCCGGCCCTGCTCGCAACGTCGAATCCCCCACCGGTGCAACCCACCGCTCCCCATCCCACCGGTACCCCAACTCCACCGCCAGCCTGAACAAGCCGGCCAATAGCGCACCTGCCTGCCTCTCCATCACGCTTCCCCTCCACTCCACAGGACCTTCTCCAACTCCTGCAGCCAGTCACTCTCCCACTGCTGCGCCAGGTGTTTCGCCAGGGTCATCATCCGCGTCATCACCCGCTCGTCCTCCTGGTCCAGCACAGCCCCGCAGTTCCCGCAGCCCTTGGCGTCCACCGTCGTCATCTTCCCGCATACCGGGCACACCACCACCCGTATCTCGTCCGCCGACTCCCCCTGCCCCAGCCGGTACGAACACTCCTCGTCGAAGTCGTACACGAACGCCTTCCCGCTTCCCATCTCCCCCTCACTTACCCGCCGTTTCCTGACCCGCCCCTGCCGGCGCGCTGGGCGCCGTGACCTGCAACTCGATCACGATCGTCCCCCCCGCCACCTCCGCCAGGTGCACCAACGCCTGCCCCACGTCCTCCGGCAAATGGATCGCCACGTCCTTGATGTCCGCCTCACCCTGCCCCGGCGCTGTCCTGTCGCCCATCCTGCACCTCCACCGCATTCATCACCGGCGTGAACAACTCGTCCACTGGCACGGCCAACACCTGGCTGGCCGCTGCCTTCAAGCGCTCTGTCCACGACCGGTTATCAGACAACAGCAAACTGACGTAACTCTGGGAAACGTGCAGTTGCTCAGCCAACCACCGCTTGCTCCCCTGACCACGCTGCAACAACTCAATATGGATTCGTAAGACTGGACCCTTCATCGCTCTCCCTCTGTACTGTAACGCACAGAAGTATTGTACCACACAATTCAACTCTTGTCAAGCCCTCTAGTCACAAACTATAAACTTCTGGTATAATAGGAACGTGGAAATATCCAGTTGGCTCAAAGAGCAGATGGACCGCAACAACATCAACGCATTGAGCCTATCCTACGCACTGCACATCTCGCACGTCACCATCGGAAAATGGCTCAAAGGTACCTACACGCCCAACTCAAAGAACTGCCGTAAGATCGCAACCTTCTTCGGCGTTCCGGAAGAAGACGTTCTTGCCATCGCTGGCCACCTACGTCGGAACACTATCGCTGAACCAAAGAATCCCTATAACACCCAAGTCCCTGGATTAGGTGAAGCAGTGTACCTCTTCAAGGCACTTGACGACGCTGACCAAGAGAGGATCCTGATAATGATGCGTGCTTTACTGAGATCCCAAGTCACCGACCGCCGTCAAGAGAATGGCACGACTTTTCAAGAGAGCCCTGCACCTGGCTAGATTCTTCGTCATCTGGCTTCAACTACGGCGGGATAACCGATGCTACCTGATGAACGAACTATTAAAACTGAGCACAGACAGGCCAAACGCACTGTTACCCAGGACATCCGCGCCACCATCGTCCTTGGCCTTGGAGGCGGTGCCCTCGTCGGCATCCTCGCCGGTGTCCTTGGCATCCTCGCTTATCTCTTCTGGCCCTCGTGGATCCCGGCAATCCTTATCTTCCTTCTCGCCCTCTCCCTTCTCACTCGACAAATGATCCACCGTCTGAACCGTGTCTACCTTGACCACCAGGTCACCAGTCGTGGTGACACTCTCCTGCTCGGTGCCATCGCTGCTGTGCCCCTCATCATCAGTTACATCTACTCCTCGACGGCAACGAGCGGTCTATATGCTGCGGTCACCCTTCACGCACCAGTTGCCACCGCTCTATCTGTCACCCTCTGTGGTCCCTTCACCCTCATCCTCACTACCATCCAAACACGAGAAGTCACCACCATCGTCTCTTGGCTAATCCTGTCGGCCTGGCTCCTCATCCGCGGCTGTACCTACCGTCCCTCTCTGACCTTCCTGACCAGGGCCCAACGCCACCAATCATGACCCAACAATCCCCTCCCCCCCGCATCGCCATCTGGACCGCCGTCTCCTCCAAACCACAGGCCGGCCCCGACAAGACCTCACTGCAGGACCAGGAAGCCGCCGGCCGCCAGTTCGCCGAGGCCGTCGGTGGCCACGTCGTCCGCGTCTACTCCATCCCTGGCCACACCCGCGACCTCATCTTCTGGCACGACGCCGAATCCGCCATGCCCGCCTACGCCCAACTCCGCCAGGACTGCGCCGACCACACCTTCGACGTCCTCTTCGCCCTCGACCCCGACCGCCTCGGGCGCGATCCCGCCCTCTCCAACCAGGTCATCTCCCTCGTCGAAAAGTCCGGCGCCGAAATCTACTTCGCCTCCGCCCCCCATCCCATCGGCCAGACCTCCACCGCCCAGCGCTACATCTACGCCATCCAATCCGTCCGCGCCGCCGAGGATCAAACCCTCCGCGTCCACCGCTTCCGCGCCGGCATCAAAGCCCGCGTCAAGCGCGGCCTCTGCTCCAGCCACTGGCCCATCGGCTACCGCCCCATCCCCGGCCCCAACGGCCGCGCCGCCACCGCCGAACTCGACCCCGACCTGGCCCCCGCCGTCCTCCTGGCCACCCGCCTGTTCATCGCCGGCGAGCCTTACGCCGCGATCGTGCGCGCCCTCCAGGCCTCCCCCTACCGCCCGCCCCGGGTGGCGCGCTGGGCGTACTCGACCGTCCAGAAGATGATGCGCTCCGACGTCTACGGCGGCTTCCCCCACTTCGACCACGTCGAGCCCGAGTATCCCTCCCCTCACTACCCCGCCCTCTGGGATCCCGACACCCACGCCGCCGTCATCCGCGAGCGCAACCGCCGCCGCCGCGATCGCTACAACAAGACCACCGGCTCCCCCCTCGCCGGCGTTGTCTTCTGCGCCAGGTGCGGCTACCAGATGTCACGGCAACTGGCCCATCACAAACACTGGTGGTTAAGGTGCACCAAACACGCCCACCGCTCCCACACCGGCCAGTCCTGCCACCCCAACTACATCCGCGAAGACCGTGTCGTCGAACACATCGCCGCCTTCCTGGCCGGCCTGGCCACCCCCGCCGCCCTCGATGCCGCCCTGGTGATCACCGACGACACCACCCAACTCCATCAGGAGATCGCCGCCCTCGGTGACCACCTGGCCGAGCTCGAGATCCGTCGCCAGCGCCTGGCCCTCGCCCTGGCTGCCGGCCAGATGGACCCCCAGATCTACCGCAGCGCCGACGATCTCTTCCTGGACCAGGTCACCGCTGCCCGTTCCCGCCTCCTCGAACTGCAGGTCCTCCTGGCTGCCGCCCCCGATCCTGCCCAACGGCGCGCCGCCCTCGAGGCCCTGGCCCAACTCTTCCCCGACCTGGTGACCACCGCCCCGCCGGTGCGCGTCCGGACCCTACTTCAGAACGCCGGCCTGCGCGTCGAGATCGAAGCCGGCTCCATCACCTCCACCCGCCTTGTCTAGTTCCAGCAACCACGGCATAGATGCGCCGTGCTCGCTGGAACCACCAACTTTACGATAGCCCGAAATTGTGATAAAACAAGTCCCAATAGCCGACATTCCCAAAATCTTTTGTTATCAATCCCACACGCCCTGCAGCAGGTGCCCAGCCGACGGCACCGGTGTCAAATCCAGTGATATTTACCCACTCACCCTCCTCCCCGAGCAACAACCCGTAGAACGAGTAGTTAGGAACCGAATAATTGCAATACAGCACGCAGGTGACATACGTATCGCACGGAACGATCAATCCAGATGAAACCGTAGTGACCGCCCCTCCACCCGCACGGTACCTGAAATCCAGCCGCTGGGTGGCATTTGCCAACACGCCGGTCATGAAAACCTCTGCATAGTTGTTGTCACTGCCGTCGTCCACTCGCAAGCCGATCTCAGTTATTTGCCCGGTTCGCAGTCGTGCCGCGATGTACTTCAGTTGCCAGGATGCCCCAGCGTTGGCGATGTCGTCTGCCAGAAAGTGTTTTGTACCGGCCCCATCGCCTCTCGCGTACATGTAGTCACCCTGTGCACAGTAGTCCAATGTCGCAGGCGTCCCGCCGAATGGTGCCCCACGCCAGGTGAAACCAGTTGGGATCACATTGCCCAGTCCGCCGTTTGCCACAGCGCGGAAGTGGTTGGTATAGACACCAATCCCGAGGCGGTTGACTGTTCGCACAAACAACCCCCGCCCATCACTGTTGGGATGCGCATCGAGCGCGCACAGCACCTTCCCATCTGAATTGATGTACGCCACCTCTGCCTCAGCGCTGTCCGTAATCGAAAGCTTAGTGCCCCCTGCGGCGTCGAACAGCTTGTGGACGATGTTCCCACCGCTGTTCCAGGTTGTCTTTGGTCGCACTACCGTCGCCGCTCCATCCCACACGCCTACCACAGCATAGGTCCCTGCGGCTGCTCGTAGGCCCGACCAGCCCGTCGGTGCCGATAGATATACCTCGCTCACCGTTTCCGCCGTGGCAGCCGGCCCCTCGGCCGTCAGGTTAGTAACGGCTGTCGTGTACGTGGCAGCAGCAGCGCGGTTGCGTAGATGGAACTTGTGCGCCGACCCGCTAGTGTACGTCCACATCAGCGCCCAGAAATCATATGTGCCACCGAAATCCTCAAACTTTATCACGCCCGATGACGGAGTGGCACCCTCAATATCCACGTGCATGCCCAGGCTATCAATCAGGACCTTTCCCCCACCCGCCAGAAGATCGCCACGCAGGTACGCGTTGTCACTGTAGAACCCGTACCCCGTCGGATTCAGATCCGCATCCGTGATCCCCGCCAGATTCCCCACCCGCACCTTCGTCGTCAGCGCAGACCATGGTGACCCCGCGTGCGTGAAGATGTCCATGAACGGCCCGTTCGCCGTCACCGCATCCAACACGATCCCCCCCTCGCCCGACGCCCCATAGCCTACCACCGCCGTCCCGCACCCGAACACCGTCCCCACCGCCGACCCGGAGGACCTGGTGTACGTGTACGTCCCATCTCCCTCGTCGCTGTTCACCGTCAGCCACACGTCCCCGCTTCCGTCTTTCAGTCGCACAATGTCGTTCGCCGAGAACCGCCCCGTCTCCCCCACGTCGAACGACCCGCTCGCGGCGATGGTCAAATCCTCGTCCAACTTCGCTGCATTGGGCGTCACCAGCAGCTGCCCCGCTTGCGCGTGCACCTCGTTGTACCGAAACACCGCCGTGCGGATCTCCCCCCGCGCCGTGATGTTCCCGAACTCCGCCTCGGTCGGCGTGATCCTCCAGCCCTGCGTCCCCGACGTGAACGGATCGCTCGACAGATACCCCGCCCCGCCCACCGTGATGATCCCTGCACTGTCCAGGAGGACGACGTCGTCCGTCGCCTGGATCTGCGTCGCCGTAATGTCCCACCCGCCGATCGTGCCCGACGTCGCCGTGATCGTCCCCGTGATCGTCGCGCTCGTGGCCACCAACGCCCCCGCTGCCGTCACCCGAAACGGAGCGGCTGCCGGGTTCTCCGCCCCCGCGTAGAATGGATAGTCCGCCGGCCGCAGTCCCACCCGTCCCGCCCCCGTCCCCGCGTACAGGTGGCCACTCGCAATCGTCCATCCCCCGATACTGCCGGCGCTGGCGTAGATCGTCCCCCGCACCACCACGTCGTTGAACTCCGCCGACCCATCCGCCTGGATCTGCCACCCCGCCGACCCGCTCACGAAGTTCGGCGACCTGGTCAGACCCATGTTGATCTGCGGCACCGTGTTCGTGCGGACGTACGTTTCTCGCTGTGGCCGCGCGTATGGCGACTGCGGCTCCCACCCATCTCCCGTAAAGACGAGGGTATCGCCCATCTGCGGCTGTCGTGCGTGCACTGAGAACTGCAGTTCCATTATCCCCTCAACCCCACTCCCATCTCTGCGGACTCGAACACCGCCGGGTACTTCTGATAGACGTCGGACTCCCACAGGTCCACCACCCCGACCACCGGGACCCCCCCGATCTTCAGTTGCCGCAGCCGGTCAGCCTGCGCCTGATCCTTCGCCACCACCTCCGGCGCAAACGTGTGCCAATACTCGCCCTGGATCCGCCAGCAATAATAGCCATTCGATGATAAGTTGTACAACACAAAGTCCACCACCGCCCCGCCACCGGCCCCCGACCGGCCGCCCATCTGGTGCGATTGGAACTCGAACTCGATCTTGCGTTTCTCCAGCCACACGTACGTGCACAATTCCGGCAGCGTCCCCACGATCCCCTTCTGCGTCAGGTCCCACACCTCACGTGCCCGTGTCTCCCCCACCACCCGCGCCCACACCCGCAGCTCCTCCGGCACCAGGTTCATTTGCAGCGCTGCACCCGCCGCCCGCCCTCCTCCCACGTCCGGCTTATATGCCCGCGTCGGTCCCTTCAGCCCGATCTTCGCCACCTTGCCGATCCGTGTGAACCCTGTCTTCTTCATCCAGATACTTCCAACATACTTCCAACCACGTCACCTGACTGCCAGGTTGATCCCCAGCATCACCGCCGCCGTCGCGAACGTCAGCGCCGCCCCGAGCAGCGCCGTCGTCATCTTGTCGATCTTCCGCCCCACCGCTTCCATCTGCGTTTCGAGCTTCACCACCCGCTCCTCTACCCCCTGCCCAAAAATACACCCGCCGCGATCCAGGCAGCGCGGATAACCATTCTCCTCGGGACTCACCTATGCCACCTCCACCAGGTTGATCGAGTACACCGACCCGTATCGTATCGGCGAGGCCCCCTGCTCCCGCGTGTAACCCCCTTCGCCCACGCTCACCACCTTCACCGTGCGCGCTGCCCCGTCCGGATCGCACAGCGTGAATTGGCACACCCGCTTGACCCAATCGTCGAGTGCACTCCGCAACGTCGCCGCGCTGTACGGGTACGGATTCCCCGCCAGGTCCACCATCCCGTCCGCCACCCGCACCTGCAGCGCGTAGATGAACCGGTCCAGCACGTTGTTCTGATAGCGGACGATGATCGCCTTGACCTTCGGTGTCAGAGTATTGTCGTTCGTGCTCAACACCACCTTGAAACGAAACTCCCGCCCCGCCGGCCGGCTGGCGTACACCACGTCGTCACTCGCCGGCGCAGCGCTCAGCTCGTTCACCAGCACGAACGTGTCACTGTCCGTCACACTCGAGACCTGTCGGACCTCCTCGTTGATCCTCACCCAATCGCCCGCCGCCATCCCCTCCGTCGTGTGACCGCTCGCCAGCTCGATCGTCGTCGTCGTGGATCCATCGCCGATCGTCCGCTTCCCAAACGTCGCCGCCTTCACCTGCAACGACACCCGTGTCCCCGCGTTCGCCAGCCCCAGGTACGTCCACATCCCGCTCCGGTCAATCTCATAAAAGATCGCCACCGTCTGCCCGCTGGCCAGGCCCTCCCCCCGGATCACCACCTCGTGCAGATCCTTCACCACCTCCAGGAGGTCACCGCCGTACCAGCTCAGCTCCAGCTCCCCCTGCGCATTGAACTCGTACCCCGTCCACTGGTATGGATTGTCCGAATAGTCCGGCAACAACAGATACCGCGTCTCACTCCCCACCCCGTACCACAGCCGCGCCGGGCTGCTCAGCACCTCGAACCCCAGCATGCCCACTGCCTGGTTCGCCTTGTCCGCCCGCTGCATCTCGTGCCATCCCCCCATCCCGCTGTAGGCCAGAATAGAGGACGTCCCCGCCGATCCTGCATTCACCGCCGCGAACAGCCAGTTGTTCGTCCCCACCAGCGCGTTGATGTATCCCGATCGTGCACCCGGCAGCCCCATCCCCTGCTCCGGCCCGATCGCACTCATACTATCCCCGTTCCACCGGTACAACCCGAACCGCAGCGGAATGTACAGGCAGCCCGTCTTCCCCCACGTCAGCATTCCCACCCCATTGTGCGCGTCCTCCTGGCTGGCCCAATCCACCAGCGGGTACCCCATCTCCGCCGCCACCCCCCACAGGCTGATCGCGTTCGCGCACACCAGCATGTCCCGGTACCACGCCATCGCCGTGATCGCCTGGTCACCCGCCCCGATCTCGATTGCATCCGACCATTCCGTCCCATCCGCCGTGTACTTCATCTCGTGCTCGTGCCCCGCCTCTCCATTGCTCAGGTGCAAATACCCGCCCCCTGCCTTCAGCAGGTTCGCGTACACCCCCGTCACCGCCGCCCACTCCGACCCGTTGAACTTGCGCAGCACGTTACTCGACCCCCGCCCCGCCCACAAATACCCTCCCCACATCTCCAACGACGTCACGTCCTTCGTGTGCACGTGATCACTCGTCGTCCATCCATCGTCCCACACGTACACCGTATCCCCGGCCGCGCAGTACCACTCGTCGTCGTACCGCGCGAATGCCACCGGCGCGCCGTCCAGCTCGTTCCGGTTCACCCGGAAGTACAGGTCCTCCGTACAGGCCGTCCACGACCCGCTCCCAATCTTCCGGCAACTTCCACCCGTTGCGTATCCCCCCGACGAGTTCCCCCCCCAGATGAAATACCGCTCGTACGATAGCGCCTGGCTGTCCTCCGCCACCGGCTCCACCGCAATGTGATACGTTTGCCCACCCGTCAGCACTGCCGAGGCCTCGAAGATCACCTCGTACCACCCATAAGTCCACGTCGGCTCCACCGTCTTCGTCGCCAGCGCCGCCCCCGTCGGCTTCCCTCCACTGTTCGCGTACAGCCGCACGTACAACTGCCCGCACGAATTGGCCACGCTGATCCACAACTGCACCGTCGTGCACGTGATCCCGCCATCGGGACACACGAAACTCATGGACCGCGAGTACCCCGCATAGTGTGCCTTATAGGTCAGCGTGTAATTCTCCGTTCCGCCCACCCGGCTCCACGAGCCCGACAACTTACTCGCCACGTAGCACACCGGATCCGGCCGGTACGTGATCGCATTCCACGCATAGCCCGCCGCGTCCTCCGTCGTCAGCACCACCCAACAATACCCTTCTGTCACCTCCACCGCCGCGTCGAACGTGAACGTGATCCAACTCCAGCTCGTGCTCACACTCGCCGCCGCCACGGCCTTCGAGCCCAGCGACGTCCCCGGCAACCCCCCACTCTCCGAGTACAGCGCCAGCGTGATCACCCCGCTCGTCGTCGCCGCCTTCTTGATCCGCACCTCCACCGAGGAGATGTGCCGCGTACGCCGCGCCACGAACCGCATGCTCGCTCCCTGGTTCAGCATCACCGGCAGATACGATGCGCTCGTGTCCACCTGCACCGCCGGCCCCGGCCAGTCCGCATAGTACCACGTCACACTCCCCGGCTCGTACACCGGCAGCGTCCCCGTCGGATTCTGCGGCAGCGGCCCCAACGTCACCTGCTTCTCGATCCTCGTCTCCACGTTCCACGAATCGTAGAACGCGCTCGCATCCGCCATCTCCTCCTGGCCCCGCCCGCCACGCCAGTCCCGCTGAGAAAGCATACTCCACTCCGTCAGGTCCTGGTCCTGCGTCGCCCCCTTCGAGGCCTTCGCCGCGTACGGGTTCACCAGCCGCCGGCTGAACCCCAGCGCCGGCGCTTCCGTCAGCAGCAGCCCCAACTCCTCCCCGCTCTCCGGATCCGCGAACCGCACGTGGTACCGAGCATCAGCCATCTCTGATCCACCTCCGGAGTGTATCTATCATGCGATCTGCCTCTCGTCTATCGCTGTCCTTCTCCGGCTCCGGCAGACGATCGTACGGAGTTGCCATCTGCCTATCCCATCGCTGCACCAGCGATGCTGGAATCACACAGCTCCCATCAGCCAATCGAGAAGATCTCGAGAACAAGTACTTCATCCATCCCACCCACTGCTCGTGTGCCAAAGCTGCTAATGCTTCGCGCATGATCCTACCCCCTGGCCTTCGCCCACCGCGCCCCGTGCACCGTCCCTGCCGGCTGCCAACGCGCCGCCCGTGCCCGGAACCGCTCCGCGATCTCCACGTAATACTGCGCCTGCGTCAGGTGTGCCCGGTACCCCGCCGACTCCGGCGCCCTGCTCGCCGCCATATCGTGCATCCAGTACAGCGCCCACGACGTCACGAACTCCACCGCCTCCCGCTCCGCCGGCTCCCCGATCCCCAGGCTGCTGCTGTCCGCGGACAACTCACTCAGCCGCGCCAGATAGTCCAGCCGCAAATCCTGACCACTGTCTACCCCATCGAGACTATCGAAGTACAACACCTGTGGCGCGCCCGGTGTCCCCGCCACGTGCCAGTTCCGCCCCGGCACCTGGCGCCAGCCCTCGTCACTGGCATCCCGCACCCACACCGCCAGCACCCGCACCAGCGCCGCCGGCAGATTGTACTCGTAATCGTCGTCCGCCAGCGTCACCGTCGTCGTATCCACCACCTGCGTCAGCCACGTCTCCCCCGCCGCCCGGATCCCCGCATTCACCGCGGCGATCACGTCCTCCCGTTTCGCCGGCAGCAGCTCGTACGTATCCCCACTGACCGGCGCCGCCGTGAACGCTGGATCCACCGTCAGCGTCGCGCTGGACTGCACGAAATCCGTCACCGGCCGCTCCTCCGCCTCCGGTGCTGCGTGTAATCCACCCGCGTCCGTCACGATGTACAGATGGTGCCCGATCCAATAGTCATTTGGCTCGTAGAGTTTAGCCGTGTCCGCCAGCGTCGTCGTACTCCCGCCCGTCGCCGTGGACCGCCGGTACATCCCGAACCGTCGCGCCACCTCACCCACCAGGTCCGCTCTCGTCTTCGCCGTCATCCTTGCCTCCGCTTCTTCCGCTTACGCAAGTTAGCATTTACCGCCCGCTGCTGGGCCACCGCCTGCGCCTGGGTATCGTGCCTGCCCAACAACCGCGCCCCCTTCCCCCGGTGCGCCAGCACTACCCAGCCCTTCCTCATCTTCCGCACGATTGCCGGCATCCCTACTCCCTCGACCCCAGCGCCGGATCCTCGTACTTCCCCACCAAGATCATCAACTGCGAGTTCCGCTCGATCCACTCCCGCACCACTTTTGCCAGATACAACGCCTCTTCTCTGACAGTGAGGTCTCCCCGTTGCTTTTTCGCCCGCAGCGCGGATGTAAGTCGCCCGACCAAATCTATCCACATCGCGTCCGCCGTCGTCCGTCCGCCGTCGTCCATTGACATAACTCCTCACTCCTGCTATAATGACCACGGTACCACGCGAGGATGACCCGCGCGCGTGAGGGATAGCCCGGCCAGATGGAATCCTACCCGCTGAAGGATTGTGGCTCTGCCAAGCCCGCCGGTAAATCCCCCGGGTCATTCCTCATCTCACCACCACCTGCTCTACCGCACCTTCCACCAGCCTGACGTCTGCCTCTACGAACTCTGCCAGCTTGCTGACCACTTCCCGCGTCGTCTCCGCCCGCACCAACTCCTCGAACCTCACCGTCGTGCACGCCACCTCCGGGTGCTCCCCCAGGAATTGCAGCACCCTCAGCTCGTATTCGTGGATCAGCGCCGCCCACCGGTCGTTCCCCCACGTGGCCATCTCTGCCAGCCCGGCATCTTCCTCCCCCACCTCCACCGCCAGCGCCGAGGCCTCCCGTGCCCGCTTCGCCAGTGATTGCAGCATCCCCCACTGTGAGCGCACCGTCCGCACCACCCGCACGTCCTGGATCCCCACCTGCTGCATCGCCTCCCACCATACCGGCATCGTGATCACCGTCCGCGGATCCTTCCACCCCCAGACCGCGCGCGCCCGTTCCTTCCACCTCACGATCTGCGTCATCTGTGGCACGAACCACGCCCCCGTCTCCCAGATCGCCGAGAACCCGGGCGGATCCCCCCAGTGCCCACCGGCCGCGTGGAACAACGCCACGTTCACGTCGAAAAAGTCCACGTCCTCATAGTAGCCCTGAGTGTTCCACCGGTTTGCCTCGAACAGGTGGTCGCCCATATTCACACCCAGGTGGTGCAGCACGTTGGCCACCGCACTCGTCCCGCTCCGGTGCATCCCCAGCACGACCACGATCATCCGGCCACCTTGCGCTCGCTCATCGCCGCCGCCACACCCTCCAGCGCCCGCACCGTCAGCACCCGGTGCCAGGGGATGAACGTATACTCGGGATCCTGCCCCTGCCCCTTCAGCCAGAACCCCTCCTCCACCGTGATCCTCACGAACTCCACCGCCTCTGCCACATCCGGGAGATGGAACACCTCCTCGCGGATCGCCGACGCCAGCCCCCACTCAAATGCCACCGTCACCATCACCTCAGACTTGGCCTTAAGCCTCGCCATCTGCGCGTAGCTGGGGGGCATCACGTCCTTTTGCCCCACAGCAGGCCCCACCGCCTCTTGTCCCGAATTCTTCCCGTCGTGGACCTCACCGTGTTGAAGGATGATCTTCACCTGCTCCGCACTCAGGCCCGGCTCCCTCGCCGTCCGCTGTCGTCCGCCGGCCGTCGCCCGCTTCACAACCTTCTTCGTCATCCCTCTCCCCCTACTCGTACGCCACGCTGACCACCGCTCCCGACCCGGCCAGCGTCGCATAGATCCCCACCGCGAAGTAGATCGGCGGATCGAACGTCACACTATCTCCGCCACCCGTCGGTGCCGCCATCTTCCACTTGTTCGTCCCGCTCCCCGCTGTACTATCGTCCAGGATCACCGTCCCTGCCGCTGCCGCCCCGCCGGCCAGACTGATCGCGTGCACGAACCCCGGCGCTGCCTTCACCGCCCCCGTCCCATCCAAGTACTTTGCTATCGCACTACGCATCTCCATCCTCCTCATCGTTCATTTCTTTATCCGTGGTTCCATCCGTGGTTTTCACCCCCACCACGTACACCTGCCGCGCGATCACCCCGTGCTCGTCCGCCTCCCCGTCCGTCTGCACCATCCGGTACGGCCCCAATCGCGCTGCCTTCGCCTTCAACCCCGCCGCGGCCAGCGCACTCCGCAGCAACCCCACCGTGAACCCGCACTTGTGCGGCGCGCCGCCCTGGCCGCCATAGATCACCTTCAGCGTCCACCGGTCCGCCTCGTGCTGCTTCGTGATCTGCTCGCACGCCCAGGCCAGGTCCGGCACCACCAGGTGCAGTTCCCCCCCCTCCCGCAGCATCCCCGCCCATCCCCGCACCGCCTCCACCACCGCCCCTCCCCCCATGAGTTGCAGCACGTGGCTGGCCAGCACCGCATCGTACGGCCCCTTCTCGCCGGCGTCACTCTGCAGCGCGTCAATCTTCCAGGTCACCACCTCCGCCCCCGGCCACACTTCCGAGGCTATCCCCTCCTGCCCATCCTTCGATGCCACGATCTCCAGCACCTTCATCTTCCCGTTGCGCTCCATCCATCCTCCCCCATCTCCACCCGCATCGCCGCGTAACTCCCCAGCGTATCCTTCACGTCCTGGAAGCGTTGCCGCGTCGTCGGCTCCATCCCTACGTGCTGGCACTCCACCGCCGTGTCCACCACGATCCTGAATCCGCACCGCAGCGCCATCTCACAGAAGAAATGATCCTCCGTCCGCCCGTGCTCGAACGCGAAGAAGGGCCACTCCTCCACGTCCACCGGCCCGGCGATGGGCTCCACCAGGTACCCGCGCGTCAGGCTGGGCTCGAACACCGCCCCCGCCTCCATCGGCTCACCTGGCCGCGCATCCTCCCGGTGCACCGGCACCAGCGTCCCATTGCTCACCCGGCTGTACACCCGGTACTGCTCCTGGATCGTCGAGAACACCCGCTCCCGGATCAGCGTGCAGCCCATCCCCACACTATCCACGTACACGATCTCCCCCGGCTCGAACCTGGCCAGCGGAATGTACAACCCGTTCGGCCTGCGCTGGTACGCGATCGGATTGAATGGCGCCGAGCGCGAGTAATAGATCCCCGCCGCCACCTCGCACGCCCCCACCTCCAGCAGATCCACCAGCCACTCCACCGCTCGCGGAGGTGGGATCGTATCGTCGTCAATGAACCACAGCGCCTCACTGTCCCCGCCATCCAGGAACGTGGCCACCACCTTGTTGCGATTGTAATCCGTGAGCGCGGACCCGATCACGATGAACCGTTCGATCTCCACCTTCCCCCGCCGCTCCAGCGCCAGCAGCTCCGGCATCAGCGTGGACCACCACTTCTGCTCCTGGTTCTTATTTGCCGCGATCCCGATGTCAATCTTCATCTCTAGTACACCGCCGGTGTATCGTCCAGCGCCACCGCCGGCGTACCCTCCCCCTCCACCACCACCTCGATACTGTTTGCCCCGACCCTCTCCTTCAACTCCTCCAGCGTCATGGCCCCCGGGTCCGGCGTCGGCTGTCCGCCGTCCGCCGTCGCCTTCAACAACTCCTCACACAACTGCAGCGCCCCACTCACCGCGTTCAGATTCGCAATCACCTGGCTGCGCTCCTGCTGCAACTGCTGGCCTTGCCGGTCAATCTCCACCAGCCGCCGGTCCAACTCCTGCCCCTGCCGCTGCAGCGCCGCCTTCCTCTGCTCGATCTGCTTCCTCATAATAGCCCCTTGCCTTCCCTTCCTGTCTCGCCTCACCCGCCTGGCCATCCGCTCCTCCGATCCGTTAATCCTGTAAGGGGGCAGGCGTCGCCGCCCGCCCCCTCCTTCGCTCATACATCCGTCTCGATGACGCGCACACTCACCGTGACCGTCCACACCTTTCCCGTAGGGACGATCACGTCCAGGATCTCCTCACCCCTAGGCGACGTTTCGATCCTCAGATGCTTCCCCGCCGTCACTTGGAACGTGCCATCTCCGTCCTTCCGTACCTCGTACAGCGTCGAGTCCACCAGCGTGATCGCCATCGCTCACCCCCGTCCTTACTCGTTCGTCACCTTCCCAGCCCCAAAGATCGGGATATAGTACGTCGTGCCGCCCACGTCCAGCTTCAGCAGCCCGTCTGCGTTCACGTCGTGCGACGACTCCCCCGCCACCGTCGCAGTGATCTTGATCCCGTCCTCGTAGTTAGTGCCACTGCCGAACCCGATCACCACGTCGCAGCCGTCCACGTACAGCGCCATTGGCCAGTTCGCCCGCGTCGGGTGCGAAGCGTTCACGTGCGCCACAAACGCCGCGATCTTGCCGTTGTTCGTGAACCCGCTGGTCAGTATGCTATCCGCGACGAACGCGCCCATGATCCCCGTGTTCGTCACCGTATCCGCATCCGACATCAGCGTACCCACCACCGACCCCATGTAGCTGCTCGTGCTGGCCGGCCCCGTGAACGTCCCCGCTATCTCGATGTGTCCCCACACCGCCCCGGCGTTGCCCGTGCCCAGTGCCGTGGTCCCGGTGAAGTATAGCTCGTTCCAGTTCGCGAACACACTCACGTTCCCCGTCTGTGCCGCCGTGCACGCCAGTTGGTGGTAGGTAGCCGCGTACGCACCAGTCGCCAGCGCCGCGTTGATCCGCCCCGCCACCTGGAACACCATGTCCGGGTCCGTGCCGCTCAGCAGCACCCCCGTCGCGCCCACGCCCCAGTCGTGCGTTCCCACCCGCACCTTGCTCTCCAGGTTGAACTGCGCCACGTTCGAGCCCAGCCCTATCGCTCCCTCCCCGGCCAGGCGCGCCAGCACAGGACAGTAGTCCGCGGCGTTGTAGATACTTCTCGTTCCGCTACCCATACTCTAATCCTCCTGGCAGGGGCGGCCACGTGCACCGCCCCCGCCCATAGTCTGTCTTTCCGCCTGCCCGGTTACGAAGTCGTGCTGATGGACTTCATAAACCCGTGCGCCTTCCCGTTCTTCACCACCAGGCCGTACTCCCCTACCACCTGGCCCTTCGTCGAGTCGCCCGTCTTGGCCAACTCTTCCTGGAAGAAGGGATCGAACGCCACGAACCCGATGTACTGGCTCTCCACCACGTACAGCTTCGCGCTCGGGCACCACCGGCTCATCAAGATCTTCAACACACCGAACTCCGTCTCGACCTCACTGATGGTCACCCCACCGCGCTGCTCGTCCCGCGTGGTCCGCACACTGTCCGCGTAGAACCCAGAGATCTTCCGCTTCACCCACGAGTTGCAGATGATCAGGTCCGGGTTCCCTCCATCCGCCCAGCAGGCTTCGATGAGGTCCTCGAGATCCTTCTGCACCAGCGCCGCGCTGGCCCCGCTCTTCGTGTTGTTCGTCGCGAACGTCTCCAGCCCGCCGAACGCACGAGGCGACGTGGCACTGCCGCTCTTGCGCTGGCCACGGAAGAACGCCTTCTCGATCAGCCGGCTCAGCTCCGGGATCTTCTTCGCTGCCTGATAGTCGAACTCCTCGGTGATCCCATACTGGCTGATCTTGTTCCCCGAGCGGGTCACCTTCACGTCGTCCTGGAAGATCTGCGTATAGTTGTAGGGCGCGGTGATGTCGCTGAACGCCCGGTCGTAGTCCGCGTCCGCCCCTTCCAGTCGCGCGTGGTTGATCAGCGTGATCGTCGCGCTGGCCGCGTGCGTCGCCTGCGTCCCGCCGTAGTTCCGCGTCACGGTCACCTTGTTGTCCGCAGCTGAGGCGTCGCTGATCCACATCATCTCGGCGTCAATCTCGATGATGTCCCCGGTCTTGTGGAGCGAGCCGTCCGTCACACTGAGCGACGTCGCGTTCGTCGTGCAACTCGCCCCCAGCGTGTCCGTCAGCCCGGCCAGCGTGTCCTCCAGCCACTCCATCTTCGTGCCTGGCCAGTTCACCAGCCGGAACTTCCCGCTGTCCCCGTCCAGCCCGAAGTATGACACCACCGGCGTGTCACGCGGATCTATGATGTCGATCAGGTCCGCGATGACCCGCTTCTGTGCGGTGGTATCCGAATACGTAGTCTTGGGTTGATCTGAAACTGCCATCTCTCTTCACCTCGTAAGTGTGTGTGACGGCCGCTCCTCAGACCTACACGTCCAACCCCTGCTTGCGGTACCTCGACTTCAGCAGCGCGTACGCGCCGACGTCTCCGCCGTGCACCAACTTCGCCTTCTCCGCCTCGAACTCTGCCCGCAGGTCCCGAGGCCCAGCCGTCCCGGTTGCCGTGTTGACCTTCGTCACGCCGGCCTGCGTCAGCGCCTCCGCCTTCGCCGCCTGCGTCGCGTCCGCCACCACGGTCTGTTGTTGTTGTTGTGTCACCTGGGCCTGCAGCCCCTTCAGTTTCGCCGCGCTCGTCGCCAGCCGCACCAGCCCCTCGGCCGATGGCTCGTCTCCCCAGTCCAATCCCGGCGTGCTCGGATCGATCCCCAACTCGTCCAGCAACTGTTGCGCCTTCGCCACGCACCGTTCGCGCTCACTCATCGCTGCCTCGCGTTGGCGGGTCTCCACCTGCAACCGGTCGATCTCAGACTGATAGTACTGCGCCACCTGCTCCGGGTCTGCATCCCGCAACTGCGCCTGCGCCATCTGGCGCTGCATCTCCTGCATCTGCCGCTGCGTCTCCGCCATCTGCTGCCGCAACTGCTCCTCTCGCCTATCGCGTGCAGCCTGATACTTGCGAAACTCTTCCGACTGCGACAGATCAACCTTCTTCGGTTCCGCGGCTATCGGCTGCGGAGTCTCGGCTGTCGGCTGCTGGCCGGCAACGGCTCCCTCGCCTGTCGCCTGCCCTGCGCCAACTCCTCCACCCTGCTTGTCCAACTCCTCGGTCATCTCCATCCTCACTTCCTACGTGCTGTAGGAGGCGTTCTGAGAAACACAGATCCCCCACTTGAGGCTTCCTTCGCTATTCAGTTGTAGGAACGCCTCCTACAGCACAGTAGCCTATGCCAGCCTACGCCTTCCAGCGCCGGCTTGCCACTCGCTTCGCCCGCACCGCCTTGCTCACCACCGTGTAGGTCACCTGCGATGCAAAGTAAGCCACGAATCCCAGACGGATGGCCATCACGACCCCGTCCTTCCCGCACACCGGGGGCTTCACGCCCAACGTGATACCCGCGCACCCCAGCCCCACCAGCGCCAGCGGGATCAGCAGGCAGCCGACCAGGAACACCAACCGCTTCCACGTATCCCCCACCGTCTGCCACTTCTCCGCCAGGCCAGGCACGACCTCCAGCGCCAGCGATATGATCCCGGCCATCACCGCGGCGATGATCTCTGCCGTCAGCTCCGGGTCTTCCTCCTGCTGCGCCTGCGTTGCCACCACGGGCCCTGGTGCCGCCAGGGGCGAGACCGTAGGCTCCGGCCCCACGCACGCGACCAGCACCAGGATAGTCAACAGGACTACCACCATCAACACGCCTTTCCTCAACATCTCGAGCTCCTTTCCGTAAGTGTATCGAACCTGATATACATCCGCCGTCCGCCGTCTGCGGTCAGCGGTCTTCACCTTTCCGTCCCAGCAGCGCACCCACCCAATTCCCCAGCCGGTGCACCATATCCGCCAGCTCCACGCTATCCTGCAGCGTCTCCTCCGCCCGGGCGATGTGCCTCTGCGCTCGCTCCACCCGCTCCGCCGCCCCCGCCCTATCCGGCTGCTTGTGCTCTTGCTCCTGCCTCTCCTCGCTCATCCCCTACTTGCCCCATATCCATCCGCGTTCATCTGCGTTCGTCTGCGTTCATCTGCGTTCGTCTGCGTTCATCTGCGTTCGTCTGCGTTCATCCGCGTTCATCTGCGTTCGTCTGCGTTCATCCGCGTTCCCGCCCTAATACTTCGTCCGCCACTTCCCCACGATCCACGGCACCCCCCGCGCCCGGTACGGCTCCGTCCATTCTCCCCCCTTCGGCCCCCACGGCGACACCCTCTCCATATACACCTTCGGCGTCCACTGCGCCTGCCGCTCGAACGCCCACGGCACCAGCCCCCCCTTCTTCTTCCCCTTCTTCTTGTAATACTTTCGAGGTCGTGGCACGTACGCCGCCCGCGCCTTCTTCCCCCCCGTCGTGTACGCCGCCACCGCCCCGCCCAGCGCCGTCCCCTGATAAAAGTACGCCCACAGTTCGTGGCCCCGCTGCTCTCCCCATGCATCCCGCAAGTCAAAGTACTGCCCGATCTCCGGATGCTTCAGCTTGAACGTCTTCCGCTCCCCCGAGGCCAGCGCATAATACCGGTCGAGCAAATCCTGCACGTTCTCCCCCACCTGCTCCTTCACCGCCTGATTGAACGCATCATTCTGCTCCCGCGCCTCTGTCCAATCCGCTGCCGACAGCCACTTGTCCGGGTCCGCGTTCTCCGCCCGCCACCCCTCCAACCACTCCAGCGCCTTCTGATACTGCTCCGCCGTCGCCGTCCCCCGCGTCTCCGCATCGAGCGCCAGCTGTACCAGCGTATTCTCCCGCGCCCCCTGCCCCATCTTCCCCGGTGGAAGTCGATCGTTCAGGAAATCCCAGAACGCCGACGAGGCCTCGGCCAGCGCCCGCTCCTCCTCCGGCTTGCGCATCGTCGCCGCCTCCGCCACCCCCGGGAACGTCATCCCCTTCACCGCCGTCCGCAACTCCTCCGCCGTCCACCGCCCCGGGTACATCTCCTCGATCCGCCCCACCAGGTCGGCGCCCCTCGTCTCTCCCGCCCCCTCGACGTACCGCTCGTACGCCTTCCCCTTATCCATCCCGCCCTCGACCGCCTGGTTGTACGCCTCCCACGCCGGCCGGTACACCGTCTCCTCCCACACCCGCTGCGCGGCCTGCGTCGGCCGGTCGTTCCTGCGCCAGTATGACGTCACCGCCGCCTGGTCCACCCCCGCCAGCAACTCCGCCGGCGTCGCCCCCATCGCCCCGGCGATCGCTCCCAGCGCCTCGTTCCCTTCCATCCGCGCCGGCAACTCCTGGAAGAACTGAGCCACCGCCGCGTTGTATGCGTCGTAGTCCGGCTGCCCGTTCGCCCCTGCGAACTGCGCCACCCGTGGCATCGCCCCGCTCACCGCCCCCAGCACCTCTTGCTGCCGGATCCCCGTCGCCTCTTCCGGCCTGGCCCCGTACACACTGCGCGGCTGGTACCCCGCCCCCTCCTCCGCCTGCTCCGTCAGCCCCATTCGGTCCCGCAACTGTCCCAACTGCGCCCACTGCTGATCCTGCAGCTCCTGGATCCCCGCCCGGTTCCACGGCTCCCGCCGTGCCAGATCGTCAATCTCCTGCGCATACTCCGCCTGGATGCGATCCCGCTGCGTCCGGTACTCGTTGTAGCGTGCCTGCTCCCCCGGCGTCGTCCCTGTGAACTCCGCCGCCCCGGGCAATGCACTGCCCGCCAGCCGTCGCGGTACCGTCTCCGGATGTTCCGCCCGCCACGCTTCCAACCCCACCCGGCTACCCCTCCCCGTCAGCGGCGAGTACTGCTCCCCCCGCTGCTCCCGCTCCAACTCCAACTGCCGTCTCTCTCCGGAGGGGAACATCGCCAGCGTCACCCCACCCGCGAACGACGACCCCGCCCGCAGCCCCCGCTCCAACCCCGCCCGTTGCACCGCCGTCTGCAGCAACGTCTGCGCCTGCAGCACCTGCGGCTCCGTCCACCCCTGGTCCCGTGCGATCCTCAGTACTGCATCGCTGGCCACCGGTGGGCCTGCCCGCCCGCCTTCCCAGCCCATCGCCTCGTTCAGCCGCAGTTGCCCCGCCTCCACCAATCGCTGCAGCTCCTGCGCTCGTAGTGCATCCTGTGAAATCTCCGGGTTGTCCGCGGACATATTCGCCAGCATCCGGTTCACCCGGTACGCCTGGTACGGTTCCTGCTCCGGCATCCCCACCATCCGCCGCACCGGCGCCTCGATATTCACCCCGCCCGGCGCCCCGACCCCCGCCGCCGCCGTCGCCGCCTGGATCGCCCCCGTGTGTGGCAACACGAACCCCATCTCCTCCCGCTTCCCGATCCAGTTGAAGTATTGCAGTGGCCACTCGATGAATCCGTAGGGTCTCAGCCCGAATTTCTGCCCCACCCGATAGGTCATCTCGATCAGGTTCCTCGCCGGCTCTTGATCCTCGACCTCTGCCCCCATCCCCGGCAACTGTGAGAACGGCAACAACAACCGCGATGGATCGAAGAACAGCGCCTGCCCAGTCCAGGCCGGCATCCCCTTGACCGGCACCTCCACCATCCCCTCGAACCGCGCCCGGTAGCCCCGCTCCTGGCTCGTCCGTTCCACCGCCTGTTGGTACCGCGCGTACTGCGCGATCACCCCCGGCCGTTCCGCTGCCCGCAACGCCCAGTTCCTCGCCGACCGCGTCATCCAATACGAGTACGGGCACACCGTGCTCAGCCAATTGTCGAACCGCTTCCGCCCGCCGGCGTAGTCCAGCACCGCGAAATCTGCCCCCTGCCGTGCCATATCCACCACCGTCGTGCGCGCCTCCGCCCACTGCCGCGTCAGGTCCGTCTTCGCCCACCGCTCCAACTGCGCCTGCACCTGTGGCGGCACCGGCGCCGCCTCCCCCGCCACTGCCCACTCCGTCCGGCCCCACGTGCGCACGTCCTCCAGCGCTGCCAGCTCCCGCTCCGTCGTTATCTGCGTCATATCCGCCAGGGTGGGGGGCATCCCGTATCCGCCGGCTGCTGCTGCTCGCCGGTCCGCCCGCGCCACGTCGTCCGTGTGCCAGGCCGACCACGCCGTATCCACCATCGCCTTCTGCCCCTGCGTCCCCGCCTCGATCACACTCCGCGCCTCGTCCCGCGCGCGCCGCGCCGACGTCCAATCGCTGTACCAGTACGTCCGGATGACCTGGTTCTGCTCGTCCAGCAGGTTCACCCCGTACATCCCGGCCGCCCGTTCCGTCGTCGCCTTCACCACCCCCACCGGCACGTCCACCGTCTCACCCAATCGCCGGCCGTCCTGCAGCAGTCCACCTCGCGCTCGCGCCATCTCCTCGATGTCCGCGTACCGGTCGGCCAGCGTCGCCTGCCGCTGCTCGAACCCCACCAGCGCCCGGCCCCGCCCGACCCGCTCCGCCTCCGGCACCATCTCCTCCGCCCGCTCCACGATCCGCGTGGGCGCCGTCATCCTTTGGGGCTGCCTGGTCACTGGGAACCCCGCCGCATCGTACATCCCCGGCGCCTGGACCACCGGCTTGCTCCCTTCCGCCCGCCGTCGCGCCTCACCCGCCACCTCCTGCCACCGGTACCCCCCTGCTGCTTCCGGCTCCATCCCCACACCGAACGCCGCCTCCTTCAATCCCTCCGACGACTGTTGTAAGAGTTCCGCGCGCCGGTCCACGTCAATGGCGTCAATCTTGACCGGCCTGCCCGCCCCCGTCTTCAGCAACTCACCCTGCCCGATCTCCTCCACCAAGCGCTGCTGCTGCTGCCAGTTCAGCCCGGCCATCTCATCGGCGCTGAACCCCGCCTCACCGAGCACCCACTGCACCGTCTCCTCTGCCGTCCCGCGTGCCACCTGTGCCAGTTCACCGACCCGCTCCTGCTCCTGTGCGAAACTCAGACGGCCGCGCCGCACCCTCGCTTCCTGGCCGCCGATCTGGCCCCACTCTGGCAACCGTTCCGCTTCCTGCGCAGCCATCCCGGCCCGGCCCGCTTCCGTACCCAGCACCTGGGCCTCGCGCCCACGATCCTCCGCATACTCAGCGACCCGCGCCCAATCCTCAGCTGAGGCCCCTTGCGGTCGAATGCCCATACTACGTGCGACGTCGTCCACGCTCTGTGGCCATTGGATCTGCATGCCCGAGCTGACCGTCCGCGGCGCCGCTTCCGCCACCGCTGCCGCCTCCTCGATCGCTCCCATCCCGAACCGCCCCGGCATACTCGCCCGCGTCCCCGCCTGATCCGCCAGCGTCCGCGCCTGCGCCTGCACCTGCCGCCACTCGTCCACCCCCCAGTCCGCCGACCTGGTCAAATCCAACCCCGCCTGCTGTGCCACGTCCACCAGCGTCCCCTTCATCGCCTCTTCGAGCGGCAACGCCGGCGCGTTCATCAGCGCATCCCACCGCACGTTCCCCCCCAGCACTGCCCTGATCTCCTCCGCCCCCAGCGCCCCAGCCTGCTCCACCGGCCAGCCCAACGCCTGCAACGCGCGCGACTGGGCCCCGGGCGATAGCGGCAACTGCGCCAACTCCCACCGTGCCAGGTCCCACCCCTGGCTCGCGTCCCGGAAGAACCCCTGCCACAGCTCCTGCCCGATCTCCGCATACTTCTTCTTGTTGATCCGGCCCTGCAGCATCATCTCCCGCACCTTTGCCATCTCCGCCGCCGTCCCCCGCGCCATCCGGTCCACCCCATCCTGAGTGGACACCACCACGTCCAGCCCGTCCCGGTTCGGATTCATCCCCATCATCCGCCAGGCCTCGGCTTCTGCCGTGTCCACCGTCAACCGTTGCGCGTCCAGCATCTCGTCGAAGTTCACAAAGTCCTCGAGCCCCATCCGGCGCAACCGCTCCTGCCTGCCGGCCACGTCCCCGGCCAGCGCCCGCAACTGCGCCAGGCTCTCCTCCACGATCTCCCGCGTCCCCCGCCCCGTCACCGCCTCCAGCGCCTCCCCCGCCTGCAGCCGCTGCACCTGCTGGATTCCATCCTCCAGCCTGGCCAGCACCTGCGCCTGATTGTCCGCGTGCACCTTCTCCACCATCTGGAAGTAGGCCGGCCAGATCACCTGCGCGTCTTCCCCTTCCCGCACCCGTCTCCACGCGTCCGCCCTCAGCCAGTCCGCCGAGGCGCGTGCCTCCATCTTCATCTTGCCTGTCTCTGCCCGCACCTGCCGCACCAGCGTCGCCGAGTTCTCGTCGAACTGCCCACCCACCGTCGCCACCAGCGTCTCCTCCGCCTGCCGGATCCCCGCCTCCCCCGGCGCGAGCGCGTCCGCCAGGTGCTGTTGCGTCTGCGCGATCTCCCCCTCCTCCACCCCCAGCATCCGCCCTATCCCATCCAGGTAGCCTTGCTCCTCCCGCAGATCCTGCACGGCCTCGATATCACTCCAGACTCTACGCCCCGGAGGTGTAGGATCTGCGGCAAAAGCACGGCCCATACTGTCGCCCACCATCGCCCGTGCGCTGTCCACCATCTCGTCTATCTGATCGATGTCCTCGACCTTCGCCAGCTCCCCCTCCAGGAATAGGCGCATCCCCACACTCAGATCGTCCGGATTCTCCAGCAACGTCGCCAGATTCAGCACCGGCTTCGGCCCCGTCGCGGCGCGCACCGCGTCCACGAACTCGTCCGCGTTCATCCCCTGCGCCAGCCGCGCTTCCAACGCCCGCACCGTATTCGCGTCGAGCATGCTGGCCAGCTCCTCCGGCAGCGCCGGCGCCCACACCTGCCCCACCGCCTTCTTCAATCCAGAGTAGAACGCCCGCGTGTAGCGCCCCTCTTCCTGGCTGCCGATCCACGCGCCCAACTGCCCGGAGGCCTCCCCGAACACTCCCGGCAACTTACTGCCCGCAATCTCCGCCTGCCCCCCTGCTGCTGCCGACTCGCTGATCCGCCGCGTCGTCGGCCCGAACCGCTCCAGGAAATCGTTGATCGCCCCCCGCCCGTCCAACGTTCCCACCCCATCCCACGCCATCGTCATCAGGTCACCGGCTGCATTCCGGATCGCGTACCCGGGTGTGCGCAGATAATACTCGCTCATCGTCGAGCGGAACCCGTTGGCAAACTGCTGGTACTTGGTCGTCGTCTCCGTCGCCGCTCCCGTCATCTCCAGCGCCCGCTCCGCCATCGAAGTGTCCAGATCGGCCAGGAACGCGAACCGGTCGAACGGCCCCACCAGGCTGGGGAACTTCTTCGCATCGTCCAGGTCCCCCACCACCTGCGCCAGTAACGGCCGTGCTTCCGCCGCCGCCTGGCTCAACGGCACGTTCCCCAGCGTTCCCGTCAGCGCCTGCGGATTCTCCACCATCGCCCGCACCATCGCCCGCGCCTCGTCCGCACTCTCCACCTGCATGATCGCCGGCGTCACCACCTGGTACGCCGTCCCGGCCAGCGTCTCCGCTGCGGCCCGAGGCGTCGCCGCGAACGGGTTATACTTCTGCCACAGCTTACTCAGCCACGATCCCTGCCCCGCGTCCGCCCGCCCCACCACCCGCGCTGCCTCATCCGAATGATCGAGCACCAGCCTGGCCCCATCCGCCATATCGTCCGCCACCCGCGCCACGTCCGCTGCAGTCTCCGCCACCTCTGCCGCCCCCGCGAACCTGGCCGCCGCCCGCGCCTGGCGCACCTGCGCCCCCCGCTGCCACGCCCCGATGTCCAGCAAGTTCAACGGGTCGAGCCCCACCTGGAACAACAACTCGTTCCACGTGTCAGACTGGCCCGGGATCATCCCCGTCTGCTGCACCTGCTGCGCTGCCGCCGCTGCTGCGTCCTCACCATCCCGCTGCCGGATCCCCTCCACGTACGACCGGAACGCCTGCATATCCTCCGGCGTCGGTTGCGTCACGTTCACCTGCCGGCCCGACGTCACGTCGTTCAGATCCTCCCCCGCCATCAGCCGATCGAGTGCTACCACCTGTGCCTCGTGACTCGAGTACCCCAGGCCATAAGCCACCCGCCCCAGCGCCTGCTCCACCTGCGCCCCCTGCCCGTACCGCTCAGCTGAGTAATCGCGCAGGCTCTGCGCCCCCCGGCGCGCCGCGGCGAGCACCCCTTGCTGCGCCACGTACAGCGGAATGTGCGTGTCCTGGCTGATCTTCTGCGCTTCCGCCTGCTGCTCTGCCGTCATCTGCCGGGCCGGCGTCAGTGGCGGCAACCCCATCCCGCCGGGCATCTTCTGCCCCGCCTTGCCCAACATCTCCTCCACTGCCTTCGCCGGCGTAGACAACGCTTCCATCGCCGTCGCCCCTGCCGCCTCGATCCCGCGCGGGATCACCCCTGCCACCGGGATCTGCTTCCCCGTCTGCCAGGCCGCCCCTGCCAGCTCGCCCAACCGTCCCGCCGCCCCTCCCAGAATCTCGCCCACCGCCTCCGGCCGTGGACCTGCCGGCTGCCCGGCCGCCCCGGCCGCCGCCGTCGCGCTGGGCCCCGCTCCCATCGCCAGCATTGCCGGCCCCGCCATCATCTCCGCAAACGAGCGCGGCCGGCTGGGCTGCGCCTCTCCTCTCCCCTGCTCCAGGACCTGCCCCAGCGTCCCCGCCTCCCGCGGTGCCACCACCTTCCGCCAGGCCTCCCCGATCCGCTGCCCTGCCCGCTCCATCGCCTCCACCGGCCCCCATCGCCGCAAGCCCCTGGCCACCGTCGTCGCCCCCGGTAGCGTCGGCAGCTGCATCCCCGGTTCCTCCGCCGGCCGCAACACCGTCGGCAACATCGGCCCCCTGGCTGGAAGGGGCGAAGGTGCCGGGCCCCACGGCCCAACGCCGACGTCCATCCACGGCCGTCCCGCCCGCGAGGGCGTACGCGCAGCCGCAGGTGCCACCACTGGCGCAGCCGCTGCAGGCTCAGGTCGCCGCCACCACTGTCCCCCTCCTGCCGCAGGTGCAGCCGCCGGCGCTGGCGCTGGCCGTCCCCGCCTCCGCTCCTGTTCCTCAAGCCGTTTCTCGCGCGCTACGTTTGCCGGCATCCTCTTACTCCACCCAGGCCCATCGCTCCCTGCGGACGATGCGACCGATGTTCCGATGCTCAACTCCATACTCACAAGCCAGGGACCTGTGAGTCACATTACCTGCCTCGTACCTCTCTCGAATCTCGCGGACCTTGGCAGCAGTCAACTTCATCCGGCCGTGTCGTTCCTTCCTGATCATATCCTGGACGTTATCGGTATCCGAACCTAGAAATAAGTGAGCAGGGTTGCAGCACGCCCGATTGTCACATCCGTGGCACACACAAGAGCCGGGCGGAATCACACCACCAGAGAGCACGAAGGCTATCCTGTGAGCCCCGACCTGTCTGTGCATCCCACCCTGACCGAAATTCCCATATCCGGTACTCGACACAGCACCAGTCCACGGCCAGCACTCATCTGGTCCGCGCCGGTCCACCTTCTCCCAGAACCGCTCTTCGAGACTCTTCCTACCCATCTCACATCCAACGAGTATTGGGAGCCCAGCGCCGCCCGAACGCTGCTACGTTGGCTTGCCTGCCCTGTTCCGCAAGCTGTTGCCTCTGGATGTCTTGCCCGAACACATCCTGCGCCTGCTGATGCGCGAACTGCTCCTGCTGGAATTGCTGATTCCAAATGTCTGCCGCCTTGCGCCAGTCGAACTCCGTCCCCCATTGCTGCTGTTGCGCCTGTTGCTGCATCCAGGGAAGTACCACGTTCATCCAGGCCTGATTCTCCTGCGCCCTTTCGGTGGGCACGTTCGCCCAGGGTGCTTGCTGCCAATCCTGCCACGGCAACCACCCATACTGCCCCGCCTGCCCGGGCACCGCCCACGTCACTGGAGCCGCCGGAGCCGCCGGTGTCCCCCCTCCCCCTCCACCACCGCCGCCCCACGTCTGCCCCCACTGCTGCTGGCCGGCCGGCTGCTGATACGGCTGCTGCCCGGTGGCTGCCGGCTGCGTGTACCCATAGCCCGCGTACGGGGGAGACGTCCACCCCACACCTGGCGCAACCGGCCACTGCGTCGCGCCTATGCCTACCCCACCACCGCCTGTTCCCTGTATGACTGCCATCTCACCTATCCTCCTGGTGCCTTGGGCACCCGCTTCGCCCACAACTTCTCCATCGCCCCCTCGTACCTCAGCGCCTCACCCAGCACGTCCCCGCCCTGGCCCACCTTCTGCTGCGCGAACTGCATGATCGCGAACGGATTCCCCCGCTGCTGCTCGTACCTGGCCAGCACCTCATCGTCCGTCAGCCGCGCCTCGCCCCGCACGTCCTGGACCACCTGGCCGATCATCTCCCGCGCATCGGCCATCGCGTCGTGCACGATGCTCCTCATCCCCCTGGCCCCTCACCCATCCCCGGCACCGGCTCACCCTGCATCGCCATCATCCGCGCCAACGCCTCCGGCCCGCCCGCCCCCACCGCCTCCGGCATCGCCTGCGGCGGTACCACGCCCGGTGGCATCCCCATCATCGGCCCCTGTCCTGGTGCTCCCGGAGGACCTGGCGGCATCCCTGGCCCGGGCCCGGGTCCACCTGGCCCCATCCCCGGCGGCATCATTCCCGGAGGCCCCGGCATTGGCGGCATTGGCGGCGCCGGTGGCTTCGGCCCCAGCCCCATCGCCGTGGCCAACTCCTCACTCCATTCGCTCAGCACCACCTTCGCCAGCGTCTCCGCCGTCGGCCCCTCGAACAATAGTTGATCCCGCAAGATGCGCTTCATTTCATCCTGTGGACTCTGCCCGCTCAGGTGCTTGATCCGCTGCAACTGATCCAGGAACGTCTCCCGGCTGATCAACTTCTGCCCCACCAGGTTGGCCAGGCTCATCACCTCGCCGGCCTCATCCTTGGGCAACGACGCGCTCAGCTCCACCCGGTTCCGGTGATAACCCCCAATGTCCGCCGGCCTTAACCGCAACTCGAACACCCCGCCCAGCCGGTCCTCCCCCCACACGTACCACCCTTCCGCCGGCGCGTACTCCTCCGTCAACTGCAGCGCGATCTCGTTCAATTCCTCGTAGGCCCGCTCCCTCACCTGCTGCCTGTGCGCGATCCGCATCAGCACCGGGTTGTTGATCGCGCTCATCATCAGCCCCGACATATCCCCCTGGTAGCGGCCCATCATCGAGGCGCTGACCGTCGCATCTTGCACCATCCGCTCGATCAATCCCATCTGCTGATCCACCGCCGGGTGTGGACCCGGTGGCATCAAGAAGTTCCACTGCGCCCCCTTCCGAATGTAGTTGATCGAGCCTGGCGTAAAGTCTAGCGTCAGCGTTTCGTCGTCTGTCACAATCGCCCCGTTGGCGAACATCTCGATGATCCGCTGCTTCATCGCCAGCAGCTCGTTCATCGCCGCCGCCAGTCCCACCGCCCCGTTCTTCCGCGTCCCCCCGGTGATGGCGAACAACACGCTCAGCGCCCCATTCTCGTTGGCCAGCGGCGTCGCGATCCCGGGATAGCGCACGAATGGCAGCCGCTCGTACCCCGGCATGCGCACCGGCTCCTTCACCATCTTATCCTCGACCACCACGCAATTGGTGACCACCCGCCGGCGTACCGTCCGCCGCGTAGGCTCGGCCGCTCGCTTCTCCTTGCCCTTCTTCCCTTGCGTTCCCTCCGTTCCTTGCATCCCCTCCACGACCCCCGGTTCAGCAGGTGCACCGGCCCCCAGCGCCTTCTTCGCCGCCGCCACCACCCTGGCCAGCGTCCCCGCCGGCTCCTCCTTCTCCCCCTTGTCCGCGGACAACTCCTCCGCCACCCGCTCCACGTCCACCCGCCAGTAGTCAATGAACTCCACTTCCTCGTCCAGCCATTCCTCGACCGACACGTCCGCCTTGCTGGGCCGTGACAACTCCACTCCCCACTCCGCCTCGATCTCCCGCCGTGGTCGCTCCCACGAGTGCACCACCTCCAGGTCCTGGCCCGCCCGGCCGGATGGCGTGGCGTACACCGTCCGTGGATCCAGCGCCTGCACCACCAGCGGGAACTCACCCTCCACCGTCTCCGGGTCATAGACGCAGCGCAGCACCCCCTCGCCCAGACACGAAGCGTGCCACTCCGCCAGGTGCAGCGCATCCGACACGTGAGCCTGGTGCCAGGCCCCATACAAATATTTCTCGATCTGGTCCGCCCGGTCCGTCTCGACCGCCTTCACCTCTGACGCCGGCACGCTGATCACCGGCGGCCGTGTCAAGAGTAGCGTCCTGAAACTCTCTACGGTGTTCCAACACACCGGCGCACTGATCCGCCGCTCGTCCGGCTCCGGCGCATCCTCCCACATATCGAGCAGGTACAACCGCTCCATCTCATCCATCCTGCTGTTGCGCTTGCCCCACCGGTTCTTCAGCGCCTCGAACCTGCTGTGCACGAACTGCGTCGTGATGTCACTCGGTTTCATAATGCTAACCTCAACTGCACGATGGGTGGCCACTGGTGCCTCTTCAGGATATGCACCCAATCTGGCGGCTCCGCGAACCACTCAGATGGTCCCGACCCAAACTCTGCCACATACTTCATCCAGTCTTCCCTTGACAGTGTGTCCACCCAGGGCTTCTCCCCCTCCCACACCGTGCGCCAACAGCGGGAACATCGCCACCCCGTGGCAGGAGTGCCGTCGCGCCTCACACCATACTGCCCGTAGCGCATAGGCTCACCACAACCGGGACAAGTACACCCCATCCGCACTATCCTCTGGCCGGCCGTCTCATCTTCCCCGGCGTCGGTTCTCGCTTCACGTGCTCGACCACCCCATACTTCCCCACTACGAGGTTCCTCAACGCATCGAGCGCGTCGTTGTTCGCGTCCTCGGGCTCGTCGCTCGTCACGTTCCCCTTGCTATCCGTCTTCCGCTTGTAGGCCTCGAACTCTCGTTGCGTCCCCAGGCATCCCACGTCCACCACGTACCTGGCTGCATTGCTGGCCGGGTCACGCAGGAAGGTCTTCACCCGCACGATCCCGTCGACGATCCGCCCTGCGTCCACGATCTCGAACGGCAGCCGGGTCAACTCCTGCCACGTCTCCTGTGTGCTGGCCGCCGCCTGATGCTGCCGGGTCTCGTGGCCACCCCACACCTTGACCACCTTCTCCCACCACGGCCTGGCCTTGCACATCTCCACCACGTCGTGATGCGTCTTGTGCTGCTCGTACACCTCATCCACCTGCCGCAACACCGCCCGCCCGTCCGCGTCGGTGGCCATCTGCAAAGCCAACACCGCATAGTGCGAAGGGAAGTATCCGGCGTCTACCGCCAACTCCACCCCCGCCTCAGGGTCGAACGCCACCTGGGCCACGTGGATCGCGTACTCGAACTCCGGATAGATCCGCGCCGGGCTGGGCCTCAACTCCGCGGCCACCAACCGGGCAAACTCATCGTCCGGATAGATTCGCTTCAGCCGCAGAATCTCCGGATCGTCGCGCCCCCCTGGATAGATCTCCAGGTTGTCCCAGGCCGGGAACGAGAACTGCTCCCCCTCGAACACGTTCGGCCCTGCAAATGCTTTGTAAAGATCAGCGTACCAGCCGAACGTATCCCACAGCGTCCCCACCGGGACCACCACCCCACGCACTTCCGCCACCCGGCCGGTGGCTGCCAGGAACGCATCGTACCGGATGCGCCCTGCCTCTGCCAGGACCACCACGTCGAATGGCTGCCCGCGCCCGGTCAACTCCTCCGGACCTTCGTGCAGGGAGATCGTCTCAACCTCCACCCCCCCCCGCATCGTGGCCCGCCACTTCCCCTGTTGCGGCGTGCTGCTTCTCTCCAGGCCGCCCAGCGCGCGCAGCCCGTTGATAATGTACCGCATCTCCGGCCAGCACTCGTCGTACTCCTGCGCGGCGATGGCCACCCGCCGGCACCAGGGCAACCGCGCCACCACCTCACGTGCAACCCACAGACTCTTACCCGATCGCTCCGCCCCCGCTACCAGCACCACCCGCGCCTGGCTACGATGCGCCTTCACCTGCAGCGGGTACGGGTGATACCCCAACCTCCGAAAGATCGCTGCCTTCTGGCTCCACGCCGGCCACCTGCTCATCGTCTCCCAATCCCCGCAGCTCCTCCAGCATCGCCTTCCACTCCGCCTCCGCCCCCCCCGCGCTCTTTACGGCCGTCTCGATGTCCGCCCGATCCAGTACCGCCTCGGCTGCCCTCAACCCACGCCCGCGCTCTCCGGACCGTATCTTGCTCAGCGCCTGCAGCGCCCGGAACTGCACCGCCCCTTCCGCCCCCCTGGCCAGCAACCGCAGCGATCGCTCCTCGAACGTAAACTCATCGTCCGGCACGTCCGTATCGTGTGCACGCAATCCCCTGACGATCTCCTGCTCCAGCACCCTCGCTGCCAGTGGCGTCGTCCGCCTCAACGTGGCTGCCGCTTCCTCGACCGCCGTCTTCAACCTGGCCGCATCGTACTCCCGCCGCGCCTGCTCCAGCGCCTCCCGGAACGCCTCGTTGTGATACCAGCCCCGGCCCGGCTTGTAGTACGTGGACCAGCAACAGATCCGGTGCGGCCCCCGCAGGAGGTCGCGCATCGTCCGCCCATCCGCCAGCGCCCGCACCAGCCGGGGGATCGCCTCGCGTTGCCTGGCCGTCAGCCGGCCCATCTTCGTCAGCAGATCGTCGCTGATGAACGCCTGCTCCATCTACCTCTTCCGCCGCGTCTTCCTCATCTTCCCCAGCGTTACTGCGAGCCGCGCCTGCCGTCCCAACCTCCCGCCCTTCTTCGCCGCCGCCCTCAGTTTGGCCGCCGAAATCGTCGCCCCCGCCTTCACCTTCAGCGCACGTCTCAGCGCCCCCGGCTTCTTGATCGCCCCCGCAATCCAGTTCTTCTTCCTGCGCTTCTTCTTAGCCACTCAACTCCTCCCACTTGATGACAATCGTCACGACGATCAGCGCAATCCACACGGCTAGAATCATCCAGCCCACCGCATCACTCATTCCACCCTCGCCTGCAGGAACCGCAGCCCCGTCACAATCCTGGCCACCTTCCCCCGCGTCGCGTTCCACGTCGGGTTCCAGTACCGCTCCACCAGCCCCACCCGCTGCCCCGTCCACGGATCCGCGATCGCCAGGTCATCCGGCCCCAGCCACTCCAGGAGGATGACATAGTGCTCGTCCACGTCGCGGTCCTTCGGATCGAAATCCACCTGGGCGATCACCGGCCCCCGCTCCACCATCACCCGCCGGATCTCTGGCACGTCCGCCGAGATGTACGACCAGTCCCGCCGGCCGTAGTACTTCAGCGCCGGGCACACCTCCGGGATGAACTCCCACCGTAACTGATTGCGCGGCGCTCCCTGCTTCGCTGCAGAGAAACCGCCGCGCTGGCTCAACAACCTATTCAACTCTCCCGGCGTGATCGCCATCCCGTGTGCCGTCATCAGCATCGCCGCGTCCGTCACCGCACACCCCAACCCGCCCACCGTCCCGCCGCCGGCGTCCGGCCCGAGCCGATCCCCTGCCCACTCCGGGTCACGTTGCGAGTACAGCGGGAACGGCCCGATGCCGGCCAACTTCTCCAGCCGGTCGGCCACCTGCCGCACCTGCTCCACCGCCCACCTGATCTCATCGTCTATCATATCGCTCACAGCCTACCTCCAACGCAAAACGGCGGCCCGGGAAACTTCCCCTGCCGCCGCTCACACTGGCCCCCTATTCGGTTTCTCCCATGGTACCAGGAATCTCCCCACCTGTCAAACCCGACCAGTCCAGCCCGAACTTGCCCATCGCTACCTCGATCCCGTCCTTCACGTCGGCCACCGAGAACGATTCCGTCCACCTGGGCAGCCCCTCCACCTCCTGCGTCAGCACCTTCCACGCCAGCTTCGTGTGCACGTCCAGCTCCTCCGGCTCACCCCAGAACATAGCGCTTCCCAGGAAACGATTGAGCGCCCGGGCGATTTCCAGATGCATCGGGAGAAGTGACATCGCCAACATCGTGGCCGCGCCGAGCAACAAGCCCCGCACCTCCTCCACGTCCTTCTCCCGTGTTGCCTTTCTCACCTTCTTCTGCTGCTCTGCCTCCGCCATGCACCTCTCGTACTCCGCCTTGCATCCACAGCAGGCCTCGACCTCCCCATCCCGGTAGCACAGCCGCAGCCACGCACACGGCCGGCCCTGCCCCTCTTGCTTCGTGCACCTGTCACCCAGCACGATGCGGTCTTCCCAGCCGAACTTCTTGACGTCGTCCACCCCCTGCACCACCGCCGGGATCCCCTGCTTCACACTCTCCGCCGCCATGACCTGCGCTTCCCACACCCGCCGCCGCTTGTTCCAACACGCCGGCTTCGAGCACCGCACCTCATCCCCTCCGGCCTCGATCTGCAGGTGATGCTCGCACCCCTGGCAACTGATCGCCGACCCGTCCCCCTCCACGTCCAGCGCTGCCGGCACCCACTCCATTGGCCACGGCGCCTTGTCCCACCCCTCGGTCAGTGGCTTACTCGCATGTCGCTTGGCCTGCTTCACGTCGTAGTCAGTCACTACCCGGTCCTGCTCGGCCAGCTCCTTCGCCCGTTTCGGATTCAACTCCGCCACCGTCACCAGCGAGCGCGCCGCCCGCTCCGACAGGTGCCCGCCGCTCACCTTCGCCTGAATCTCCTCCGGCAGCCGCAGCAACCGCAACTTGTTGGACACCGTCGCCGCGTCCTTGTACCCCAGCATCTCGGCCACCCGGGCCTGCGCCCACTTGAACTCCTTGGTCAGCCGCTGGATCGCCTGCGCCTCCTCGATGGGGGAGATGTCCTTGCGCCGCACGTTCTCCATCAGCGCCCACGAGGCCATCTGCTCGTCGCTGAGCCCACCCACCAGCTCGACCGGCACCTCCTCGATCCCCGCCGCGGTGGCTGCCTCCAGCCGGTGATGGCCCCACGCCAACTGGATCAGCGCATTCCCGCAGTCCAGGTCCGTCCGGATGTCCTCCAGGTGTTCCGCCTCGCTGATCACCACCGGCCCGTTAACCCATATCGCCCGCCCGACCAGCACACCCCGGAACCCGTTCTCCCGCATCGCCGTGGTCAACTCCCCCACCAGGTCAGCATCCAACTGCCGCACCTGCCACGGGTTGGCCACCACCTTGCACACCGGCACCTCCACGATCACACTCGTACCGCTCACGTCAACCCCCTGTCCGCGGACAACAACCAGGTCCGCGCCTCGTTCCACTCCGGGTCCTGCTCACGCCACAGGGCCACTCCCGCCCCCAACACCAGGCCTGCCACGACGATGGTACACACCGCCGCCAGGTCAACGTTCACGATCAGCATCGCCGCGATCGTGAACCGCACCGCCCACCGCGTCAGTCGCTCGGCCATCCCTCACCCCCTGCACCACCTGCCCCAGGGCTCCCAGCGCCAGCCCAATGGCCAGCCCCAACAGCATCCCGAACAGGTACACCTGCAGCGGCGTCAACGAAACCACCGCCGTCACTGGACCGCCCATTCCCGATACCTCCCCCTGCCCCCTGCCCTGTCCGGCGCACAAATGGGCGGCCACCTGCCCCGGCGCATCTGCTCGATCACTAGGCCGATCCCCACCTTCCCTGCCTGCATATCCAACCACGCCTCCCAGGCCTCCAGATATTCCACCGTCGCCCAGGCCAGCCCGGCCATCTCCGAGCGCGTCGGCTCGAGCACACCCATCCGTTCCAGGACCTCCAGACGTGCCTCTCCCACGGCCGGGTTTTCGGGCGCCGTGGTTCCCCCCACTCCCCCCTCCAATATTGTTGTTGTTGCTATCTCTTCATGATCAGAAGCAACAACAACATCTTGTAATGTCCCGCCAGTCTCATTTTTGAGACCGGAATCCGTGCACGATCCTGTAGGATCAGACACAGAGGGTTGCATTGCGCCACGAGACCGACGCAGGTCGAACACGAATCCAACCGCCGTGTAGGTGTAACGCAGCACACCCTTAACAACGAGCTGCTGGAGGTGTCCATATAACCGTGCGCGGCTCACCCCGCAAATGCCACATAACTCCGTGAGTGTCACTGGATCCGTATACTCGTAGTTGTGATTCCAGCCCAAGCCAATGATCTGGATACCTGTCTCCCGGACCGGCGCCGAGAGATCCTTCCTGTACGCCAACGCCGTTGGCACATTCACGTACTCCGGCGGAATCCTGGCCTTAGCCAATAGGCACCTCACCGCCCATCCGTTCCTTCCACTCCGCCGCTTCCTCCTCGGTGAGTTGAAGGGTCAACTGCGTCATCGTCGGATGCTGGTACCGTACGTCAATCAGCGCATCGATCAACTGCCACAGCAGATCGTCTACCTCGTCCGTATGGGGCACCGCCGTAAACGTGCGCGTCTCCCCATCCCGCGTGATCCGGACCTGCTCCGGCCAGCGCTCCTCCGGCCTGGCCAACGCCAGCGCCAGCAGCCCCGACCATCCCGCGTTCTCCAGCAGGATGACCTGCTCCACGTCGTCCCCGACCGCTACCCACACCTCGCGGCCCGCGATCTCCCGCACGAAGTGCAGTTGCGTGACTGAGTGTGGCATCGCTTTCCCTTTGATTTTCCTTCTGGGCTATCCTGTCTGGGGATGCATCCTCTTCACTACACGAAGGCGCTAGTCGTCCCCCATCGGCAGCCCGCCAGCGTACAGCCCCCCATCCCCTTCCGCTCCCTCATAGTTCGGCTCCACGTCGACGTCCACGTCTTCCACGTCCACGTCTGTGGTCGTGCTCTCGACGTCATCTCCTGGTCCCATCTCTCACCTCACGGCCATGCTGGCCAGCATCAACACACACAGAATGATCAGCCCGATCAGCGCCAGGTACATCACCAGCCCGGCGCACCCTTCCTGAAGGCTACCGGCCGGCTTGTCTGCCGGCGGATGCCAACCCTTATGCCATCGCTGTCCCATCCCGCTGCCCCTTCTAGTGGATGCCCCACTGCCCCGTCGGCGTCGCTCGTGGAATCGTCGGTGTCCCCCGGTCGCACTCCGGTTTCTGCACCAGTGGCAAGTACACGTGCCAGTCCATCCCCACCGGCGTGCAAGTGGGCCGCTCCTGCCTCTGCCCTGCTCCCTGCCAGCCGGCCGCGCACAACAGCACCACGATCACCACCGTCACCACCAGCGGCACGGTGAGCAACTTCCGACTATAACTATTATGTCCGCGCGCACTTTTTCTTACCATCGGCGCTCCTCCCCCCTCCCCCAACGAGGCCCGCCCCTACCCTCTACCAGCACCCTCCCCCCTCGCGCCACGGCGACGTGGTTGATCAGCCCACCCGCCCCAGCCACGTCCGCCTTGGCACTGCCTTTGCTGGGGGATGTCCGCGGACACATCCCCCGTTCGGTTTCTGCTTCCCCGCGCCGCCCAACTAACACTATGAGCCGCGGCCTCAATAGTCAGGCAGCGCCATCGGGCTCGATCAAAGTGCTGCACCTGTAGCCTGGCCATCCAGGTGCAGCATACCCATTTCAGCGTTGTGCTCTCAGGGCG
>Ga0307375_10000801_pt1 | contig 36818 bp, 52 predicted proteins | sample TR1MG_FD_202531 | JGI IMG/M metagenome (GOLD analysis project Ga0307375, IMG submission 202531) | Soil microbial communities from Risofladan, Vaasa, Finland - TR-1 | ecosystem: Environmental > Terrestrial > Soil > Coastal area > Acid sulfate soil | place: Finland: Risofladan, Vaasa | collected... | reverse complement strand
CACCTCTTCGGTGAAAACTCTTTTTTCGCGCATTTCCTTCTCCCTATTCGTTAATCGTGCAGCCAGTATAACAGGTAAATTATTCCTGTCAACCTTTCCGGTAGCGATAGCCTTGGAACCCCGCTGCTGCGAGTGGCATATCCTGCGCCCAAGGCGGATTCGCGGCGAGCAATTCGCTCAGGATAATCTCGTTGAACTCGTCGGTGTCGGGGGCTTCGCAGATCACCTCATCGTGGACAGTGAGCAGGATTTCGTAGCCCTCATTCTCGATGCCCGGCATCGCATCTTTCATTACGTGGCACGCTACTGACTGGCACACGTTCTCAAACAGCTTCCCGCCGTAGGTCTTGACGCGCTGCCATTTGCGGGTGTACTGGTTCACACCCATATAGGATAGTTCGCCCTTCTCAGCGACTTGCGGAGCCGGATAGCAGAGCGATCTTCCGCTGGGCAGGATCACGCGCAGCCAGTTGCCGGAGCGCAGGAACACCAGCCGCCGTGCAGTGAATCGCTTGCCGGGATTCTGAGTCGCGCTGCGGAAAGCATCTTCGATCTCACCCCAATGCGCTGAGATATTCGGGTGCGCTGCGCGCCAGCCGCGCTTCACTACGTCACACGCGATAAACGCTTCGCGGGATAAACCGAAGGTGCTGCGCCGTTGTTTTACTGTCCAGTCGTAGAAGCTCGAAGCGTCAGCAACCATATCTTTATCGGCAGAGGGAAGCACCGCTTGTGCCAAATCTTCGAGGTCAAGGCTGTAGGCCAGAGAGAAGGTAAGGAACGCCCCTACACCGCCGCCGTAGCCGCAGTTGTGGACTATCATCGGGCCGCGATCAGTAATCACCGTGAAGCGGTTATTAGACCCCGCATTCAACAAATCGAATGTAGGCTTCCAGTTCGGCGACTCGCTTCTGTAGTGCTTGAATCGTGCGCTTGTTGTTGCAATTATCCCGACGCGATATAAAACGTAAATTGCCAGGTTCGTAGTTGCCGTTAACGTCGATCCTATCCAGATCGAAATTTTCGACGCTCCAATCTTTAAGAGTGACGATATGCGCCAAAAACTTTTTGCGATCCGCTTCCCACTCAGGGTGGACACGTATTCCCCGCCCCCCGTAGTTTGCGTAACCCCCGTCGTTCGGGTTTCGACAGCGATTGATGCAGGCGGCGATACGGTTGAGTAGTCTACGGCGATGGGCGGCATCTGGCACAATGTCCGCGTAACCGTAGTATTGTTTTCGCCAATAATTTGACTGCTTCTTTGCGCAGGCATTGCAGCGGGTAGATTTCCCTTTACGAAGGTTGTAATCAAATACTTTATGGGGCGGTGCGCCGCATGAGCACTGAACTTCAACAACGTCCTGCATACACGCACCCCGCATCTCGCGGACAATACCGAGTACGGTAAGTTCTCCGAACCTGTCTCCAGCGCTTGGCAAAGGATGTTTTCGTTTGAAACGAGTTGCTGCGCCGGAATCCAAGTTCCCTTTGTTAAGATTAAATGATCCGGCGTTAGCTCCATGCCTGCCACATTTACAACCCTCTTCACACCTCTTGCTACCAAGCCCTGATGCGCCACCCATGATTCACCGTCCCATACTTTATCGGTTAGTAATACCTCCACAATAGCCTTAACTCCGGTACTTGTCAATACTTGGGTACTAGGGGCTAAACAAGCCAGTTCTTGCACTTTTCCGACTTGTCTTTGGTCATCGGTTACATCCTCTGGCGCTATGCCGAAACTCTTGGCGTATGCCAGCTTGTAGAGGTCATGCCCCTTGCGAACAACCTTGCCGTTCTCCCAACCGATGATCGTGTCGAAGTCGCGGAACGCTTGCAGCTTCCACTCTTCGCCCGCGAGCCACGCCTGGTCGCGCCCTTCGATGTTCGACAAGTCGGCAACCACGAATTTCTTACCCTTGGCCGGGATGAGCGCAGCGCGGGCCAGCCCCGCCGTTGCCTCCATCACGTTATCGAAGAACAAGGGTGCCGCGCCCGCCTTCACCGCTTCGACTGAGAACTCCCAATCTTTCGACAAATACTTGGGCGGCCTGAACATATTTTGGGGCTGCACGGTGCGCCCACCCCACCGCCCTGTGCGGCTCGCCCCATCGAATTGCAGCAAGCCCCTCGCGCGCCCGTCATCGTTCACGGCCTTGAGCATCGCCTTGTACTTCGAGGTCGAACCCATCGCGGCTTGCTGGCGGTTGACGAGCAATTCGCGCATCGCGGGCGGCAAGTCAGGGTCGTTAATTCGGCGCTCAAGAGTCGAGGCTTGCAAGTCGGGCAAGTCGATGCCGTATTCGAGAAGCAGATGCGCGAGCAGCTTATCGCGCTTGGTGGCACTCTCTACTTCGCCGTTGGTCAAGGCGTGGCACTCGCTCGCGAGTCGCGCCTTGGCCTCTTCCGCAGCGGCTATGGCGGCGTGTGCGAGGTCGAGATCAATGAGGACACCTCGATCATTGATCTTCTGGTCGAGATGCCAATGGCTGAGTTCCTGCGACGGGTAGTTCCAATCCGGTATCTTGCGATCCACGATTCGCATAGAGGTGATGTCGCCCTTCGCGTATTCGAGGAACCGCGCCCACTCCGCCGGATGGGTGGCGGCAGTTGCGCGGCGCAGTTTGGTCTTGACGGGGCGCGGTTTGCAAAAAAGCTGAATCAGTGCCTTGCCATCTTTTTGCTTGGCGACATCTTCGGCTAGGTTGAATATCTCGCAGGTCTTGCCGAGCGCGCCAGGTAGCGAGTGCGCCAATGCCTTGACCATCGTGTCTCGCCAGCGGTGTATCGCTTCGCCCGCCTGAACGAGAATCGGATTCGTGTTGCGCGCCAAGCGAAACACGCTCCGGTCGAACATGCTGTTCTGGAAGTTGATGAGAATGGAATCGTCTAGCAGGGCTTCGGCGAGGTCGTCAGGCATCGGCTCGCCAGCGGTCAAGTCCCACACGGATACCGGATCGTCGTCAAGCGCGTAGGTGAACAGCATAATCTCCGCGTCTTGCGCGTAGCGGTACGTACCGTTCTTGATCGGCGTGTCGCTATACGTTTCGAGGTCGCCCCAGAGTGTTTTCATCTACACGCGCGTTCGACGGCACCCGCCAGTTTTAAAATTTTCTCTATCTTCGTTTCGAGTGCTTCGATTTTCTCTTTGGCGGCGTTCAAATCGTCTTGTGCTTTTTCGACTTCCTCTTCCATGTCTACGAAAGTGTCGTCATCCTTATCCAGCGCCTCTTTCAGCGCATCGGCGAGCCGCTGTTCCATCTCGCTGTTCGTCAGTTTGTTCCAAGTGCTGTCGTACCAGCGCAGCAGTTCTTCGGCGTTCAAATTGCTTGGTATTGTTTGCATTTTTGTTCTCCTAGTCTATTACGTCAAAATCATCTTCGGTTGCTCGCGAACAGGAATGCAGCATCTTGCGATTACCCGGCTGAATGCGCTTCCCATCTTCGTAAAGCCGCCAGTCGCCATCTTCATTTTGCGACCAGTAAACATCGGTGCTGCCGCAGCGATCGCATGCCAATTCTTCGTCGTCGTAGGAATAAGGATCAAAATAATCTTCCATAGCCATATCACACCATCCCCGCTACGTTATTCGGCAAGCTGCCAGTCCACCCCGCGCTAGGCGGCGTTTTCCACTCGGCGCATTGCGCTGCAAAAAGTATTAACCCACGGTACGAACCGATCCACAATTTGTCGAGACTCGCTACGCCGTGGCGGGATAGCAAGTCGCGGACTTCGGAATAACCGAATAGCGATTCGATCATCGCGCACGCCCTGCGGACATCCTGGATAGTCGGGTCGCCGGGTTGTTTGTAGACCCAGCCGAATGATGGGTCATTATTCATTTTCGTCGGGAACAGTAGGCGTGTCGCTGTTCCAAGCGCATGAATCGCAGTACCACACGCCTTGATCGCTCTGTGCTATTGATCCACCGCACTCGCAAGGCCGTGAATCTTCTCTGTCCTCCGGTATATCGTCAAAGCAGCCCATTTTCTCTTCTCCTCGATTCGTTTAGTGTGCCCCGCGATGCGCTGCGGGACATCGTACTTTAGGCCAAGTCGTCCGCTGCGGTTCAGCACAATGCTTCCGCAACTTCGCGCATAAATACTTCTGGGTGTTTCGCCGCCTTGCGGTGATTGCATGGCGGGCACAGCAGTTGCAAATTATCAGGGTTGTTCGATCCACCAAGCGCAATCGGCATGATGTGATCTATGTGCCGTTTTGCGGATATGTCTTTCCTGCACACCGCGCATTTGTCGCCCTGCGTCTCGCGCAGCTTGAAAACATCATCCTTCGTAAAGGTTCCACCTTGCCCCATGATCCGGCAACGGCGGTTTTCTTTTATGGCTGCTGCCGCTTCGGGGTTGGCCTTCTTCCAGTTATCGGAAGCCGCTCTTGCGCGTTCGGGGTACTTAGCACGGTAAGCGCGATTATGCTTGTTGGCTTCTTCCATGTTCTTTTCGCGCCATCTTTTGTACGTCTCGGATATTCGTTCTTTGTTCTTCGCTGCCCACTTTTTGTAGGCCTCGGCAGCGCGCTCTTTATTGTCGAGCCGCCATTGCTTTGCGTTCGCTCTCGCGCAGGGCGCACAATCGCCTCGTTCATAAAATTCATTGCTACCGCATTTTATACAGGTTTTCATTCGGTACTCCACTTAGTAATTGAGGGTTGTCGCTATCCGCCGAAGTGGCGGCGGAAGGGCTTGCAAACCTTTTCGCGACAAGAGGAATTATATACCGTAAAGCGATTAAGCTAAAGCGGAATCTTCATCCTCGAAGCTCATATCTTCAAAGTCCGATTCGTCGGCCACCGAACCGGCTGAGAATGCGTCACCATCCGCCGCGAACTGAACCCCCAATAACTCGCAACGGAGCGTCTTTCCATAGCGATTATCTTGTGCCCAAATTTCTACGCTGGCGTTCACATAGCAACCCGCGTAAGGGCGACCGTCTGCTTCGGTGAGAGGGCTTTTGTCGCGGTCGATAACCAAGGGGCGACCCTTCGTTTCACCACGCTTCGCAGTAAGGGCTTGAACGCCATCGTAGCCGTCGTATTCCTTTGTGCTGCCGTCCCAGTAACAGACCTTCTGAGAGTTGTTGGATGCCAGCGCCGCCTTGAGAATCGGTGCGTGCTTCACACCCCATTTTTCCTCAGAAGCCTTCTGCATCGCGACACGGATTGCCTTGTCGTTCGCGCTGCCTGGCTCGACCAACAGCGTACAGCCGTAGGTCTTTGTGCCGCCTTCCTCAAACGCTTTGGCGGTGAACAGATCAGGGAACGACAAACGTACTTTTTTCAGGTTGATTTTCATTTTCTCTTCTTTCTCTATTTGTGCTTCGGTTATGCCACCTCTTGTGAAAGGGCGGATGGCGAACCCTTATTCGTCACGCCAAATCCTCACCGCTAATATCGGTGAACGCATCGGCGACCGGCTCGATCACCAGTGCATCCCGCTTATCGCTCACCGGCGCGACACTCGGCTTGCCATCGGATCGCGTGATGAGCGCCTGTAGCTTGTTCCACCGCTTCGGCGTTTCCTTCAACACCTTCTCGGCGACTGTCGGGCTAATGAGCTTGAACGAATACATCTCGTCCTGCTTCAAGCGCATCGACTTCAACATCTTCTCCGCATCCGCCTCGTCCAGCCATGAACGCGAACCCTTGCGCCCTTGCACCAGCTTGAAGCCCGGCACGTCATGCCCTTTGAGCAATTCGCTCTCCGCGCGGGCGCGCACCGCCGTGCACCAACTCTCGATCAGGTCAACCGCTTTGAGACAGTTCGAGACGTGGAGATTATCGGCATTTGCGATGCGCTCTTCGGCACTCGCTAGTTGCGGGGCGATGTCTTGCGAGACATCTACGAAGTCATCGGACACCGTGGACAGGACGAAGCTGCGCAGCGCGGGGCAGAACGACTTGGCCTTGCACCAGCGGCACGCATCTTCGGATGGTTGGAGGACATTACTACCCCCAGCGAACATCATTTGAACTTCTGCCCTGCCTGCGGTGTAGTAGTTAAAGGCATCGCGCGCCTTCTCCGCATACTCAACCCGAAACGCCTCCAGTTGTTCGCGCGTGATTACCCATTCGCTTACCGCAAACAAGCGGGGCTGGTGGATGCCAAGCCTGATCTGCTTGATGTCATCCGCCAAGTCCAGCATCTCGATCAGCGCGAGCGCACCGAGCGCGTAGAGTTGCATTTGCTCGTTGTCCTCCGCTTCGACCTTGTTGCCCATCCCGTATTTCAGATCGCGGATTTCAAGCGTGTCACCCTTGACGATAATCGCGTCCGACGTGCCGAACTGCCCTGGTACGCCGATCGCGTTGGAGTAATCTACTCGCTGTTCGACGAGTAGCGTTCCGCCTTCGGCTGCGGCGTTGATCTGATCGACGTAGGTTTGGACGAAATTACACATGTCCTCATCAACAGGATGCAAGAGATCGCCGCCGATCTTGATTTCGCTGTGGGGAAATTCATGGGGTGAAGTAACGCCTAGATTTCGCGCATTCAAACACCAAGCCGCCAGTTCGTGCGCGGCGGTTCCCTCGTCGGCGTAGCCCGACGACTTATTTTCTTGCCCCGCTTCCATCGCGAGACTGCCAGGGCAGTTGCCCCAGCGGTGCGCGGCACTCGCGGATAATAGTGCGTGGTCAGCCATTGGTTTCTCCCTTCCCAAAATCGGAGCGTGGGTTAAACCAGTCCTCTTTTACGATGTTTCCGATCTCATAAACTTTTGAGTGATCCGCTTTAACACGAATCGTTTTCCCCGGTAGCTGATCCCAACTCGAAACACCAGCAATCTCCATTACGCGCCAGATAAAGTGTCCCGCTAAACTCTTCATCTCGTGGTGGGTGAAACTCTTGGGCAGGTATAGCGCCCAGCCCCCGAAGCCTTGCCCTTCGCCGCCGTAGTCGAGGTGTAGCCACGCCCCGAGGCACCCGTGATCGTCGTTGGTAATCAACGCGCTTTTAATAATCGCGTTCCGCGTCTCCATCACGCCATCCCTTCTTCGCTATTCGCGTTCAACTTTTCCAGAATCTCGGCGTACTGTTCGGGCTTCGCGTCCTTGAGGGTCTTGAACCCGAACTCGGCGATCAGGGCTTGCGCGGCGGCGAGGTCGCGCTTCGCGAGTTCCAAGAACGGGGTCTTGATGTCGTCATAGCTAAGTGAAGTGCTGGTCGCGGCAGGCTGGGCGGCTTCGGTAGAAGCGGGGGCTTCCGCAGCGGGGGCAGGCGCGGCCTTGGAAGGTTTTGCAGCCGGTTCGAGCTTTTTTGGTTCGTGTGTGGCGACTTGTAATGCCTTGGCAGTTACTTGAGCAAGTGCTTCGGTCAGTGCGAGTACGGCTGCGGTATTTGCTTCGAGTGCTTTTTCGAGTGACATAGTGTTTCTCCTTAGTGGGTTGAAAGTATTTGCAACGGAACGAACTCTAAACTGAACCGGAAAAAAATGCAAGCGATATTTATCACTTGATAATTTATCGCGGGGTGTGGTAGTGTGCGGTCTGCTTTTAACGAATGGAGAATTGATATGAAACTGACGAACGCAATAAAAGATTCAATCGTACGCGCTGTAATGGGCGCGACGCCATGCGAGTATTCTTCCGATCAGCGTGATAAGGATGCGCTGCTGGTGTGCGTTTCAAAGATGCCAGAAAAGGTGCGCAAATTTTGGGACAACAAGGAGACGCGCCCTTGGGTAAAAACTGAATACGAATCGGGGTTTAACTATCTCCCGACTGGTGGGCAGAAGATACCCGAACTGCAAGCGATCTCCGCGCGATATGAAGCGTCGGAAAAAGCGAGGAGCGAATTGCGCAGCCACGTTCGCAATGTTGTGTACCAGTTTAGCACGGATAAACAGATGCGCGAATTGGTACCCGAACTCGATGCTTACATCCCGAAGCCAGCCGTTAAAACAAAACAGCTTCCGGTGACGACTGCGCTCATCGCGGAATTGACAAAGGCGGGCTTTCCGAATGGCAAATAAAATCAGGCAATGGCTGGACGCGGCGACCGTGCCTGAGCGCAACAAGCTGGTGCGCGGGGCGCGAACCACGCTGGGGGCGCTGCGCCAGAAGGCGGGCGGGTATCGCAACGGCGGCAAGGTGAGTCTGTCGCCGGAACTCGCGCGGCGCGTTGAGATAGCTGCGGCAAAGGTAAAGCGCGACGGCTTGCCGGAATTGAAGCGTACCGAGATGTGCGGCGCGTGTGCGCGGTGTGAACTTGCGAAGGGGAAATAGAGATGGCCGAGTTTTACCTGCAAGATAGCCGTGGATACGTCGGCAATGACGTGCTCTGGTGGGCGAAAGATGGCAAGGGTTACACCACTGATTTGAGCAAGGCACATGTGTATTCTCAAGAGGATGCGGTGCGCCAGCACGAATGCCGCGAGACAGATATTCCTTGGCCGAAAGAATACATTGACGCGCGCACCCGTCCTGCCGTTGACGTGCAGTACGTCAAGCGTGATGAGGCGTTGGCTGGAACGGGGATCGTTTTGCGTAAGCCGCAGAAGTCGAAGAAGCCGAAGAGGGATGCCCTCAAGTGCTGCCAGTGCGGTAGGTTCTTGAGCGAAGAGCAACTTTGGGGTGGAGAATGCCCGAAATGCGGATGCGACAACCGCCCTTAAACAAGTAGCCCACTAGGGAGTAATTCTGTGCAAAAAGAAAATAGCGGCGCGACAAGCGCCGACTGGGCGCACTTCGCCGTAATGCTCGGCCTCACTGCCGACTTGCTGCCCGTGGTGAGCAACCAGGATGCCGTGATTGATCCTGCATCAAGCATGAAAGGGTTGGGCAAGACACCCTCGCGCTATAACGGTTCGCGCCGCGCTGTTGGCTTCTCGAAGTGGACGCAGTACCAAGCCACGGATGCCGACATCACGAAGTGGATGCGCGAACCGGACTACGGTATCTGTCTGCAAACCCGCGAAGTGCGGGCGCTGGATATTGACGTTGACGATATGCAACTCGCGGGCAAGATACGCGACTTCATTTTATCGCAGCACGATTTACCAGAAAGATTCAGAAGCAATGCAAGCAAACACCTCTTCGCCTTCAGACTCGAAGGCGACTTCACAAAACGAAAATTCAAAGCGGCCAGCGGCATCGTCGAGATGCTCGCATCCGGCCAGCAATTCATCGCTGCCGGATTACATACCAGTGGTTCGCGATACGAGTGGCGCGGTGGTCTACCGGACGAAATACCTAGCCTATCTGCCGAGCAGTTCGAGAAGCTGTGGGCGGAACTCGTAAAGCAATTTGCTGTTGAGGACTCCGCGACTACCGCAGCCGCTACGAGCAAGCACTCAAAGCTCTCCGAAGCCGCGAGTAACGATCCGGTCGCACAACAACTCATCGACCTCGATGTGGTCGTCAAAACTGAGCGCGACGGACGGCTCCACATAACCTGTCCATGGGAGGCCGAGCATACCTCGGCGAGTTCCGAATCGGCTACTACCTACTGGCCTGCCCATACTGGCGGGTTCATCCACGGGCACTTCGATTGTAAGCACGCCCATTGCGAAGCCCGAACTGATGGCGAGTTCAAAGCCGCCTTGGGTATCGTGGATGCCGACCTGATGGCGGACTTCGAGGTGCTGGCCGACGAAGATCAGTCCGCTGACTCTAACGAAGAACCCCCCAAAGCGATGCGCTTTCAGCCTATCCACGGCGACGAGTTCGCGCAGCTTGTCACGACCGAGTGGATTATCAAAGGCGTGCTGCCCAAAGCCGAGTTGGGGATCGTGTTCGGCGAGTCGGGTTCCGGCAAGACATTCAAGGTGCTGGACATCGCCATGGCGGTCGCCACCGGTACGGAGTGGCGGCAGCGGGCGGTGACTCAGGGCGCGGTAGTCTACATCGCCGCAGAGGGGTCTGGCGGCTTCAAGAAGCGGCTCCGCTCCTACGCGCAGCATCACTTGCTCGACTTGTCCGACGTGCCGCTGTACGTCATCCCCGCCGCCCCGAACCTGTTGCAGAAAGCCGATGCGCTGGACGTGGCCAAGGCCGTGCTATCGCTGGGCGTGAAAACTTCACTGGTCATCATCGACACCTTGGCACAGACCACGGCGGGCGGGAACGAGAACAGCGGCGAGGACATGGGGCTTGCCTTGTCGCACTGCAAGGGCATCCACAAGGCTACCGGCGCGATGGTGCTGCTGGTGCATCACTCAGGCAAAGACACAAGCAAGGGGGCGCGGGGCTGGTCTGGGTTGCGCGCCGCTTGCGATGTGGAGCTTGAGGTCACGCGGTTCGATCAGGAGCGCGTCCTGGCACTCACCAAGCAGAAGGACGGCGACGACATGTTGGAGTTCGGGTTCAAGCTCACCACCGTCTCGCTGGGCTTCGATTCGGATGGCGACGAGATCACTTCATGCGTCACCGAGCCGGTAGACGGCACCCAGCGCAAAGTGCGGGGCGCGGGCAAGAAGTTGGGCCACAACGAGCGGCTGGTGCTGCGCACGATGGGCGGGATGATGCCGGGCGAGGGGGAAGGCGCGCAGGTGGGCAGGCTGATAGAGCTTGTCTCGGCGCGGATGTTGCCCCCCGATGAGGGTAAGAAGGACAGGCGGCGCGAGATGGCGCACAGGGCGATTCAGGCTTTGCAGGATGCTGAAAAGGTGGCGGTCAATGATCGCGGTGAACTATTTGTGATGGGGGAAGAATGATGGCGGCGTATTACAACGAGCACGACAAGTTTGCTGCTGCCTGGTTGCGCGAACTGATTAAGCGGGGGCATATTGCCGATGGTGTTGTGGACGAAAGGAGTATCGAAGATGTGTTACCAAGCGACCTTGCAGGATTTACGCAGCACCATTTCTTCGCTGGAATTGGGGTCTGGAGTTACGCCCTGCGCGGATCGGGTTGGGATGATAGTCGCCCAGTTTGGACTGGAAGTTGTCCTTGCCAACCTTTCAGCGCGGCAGGCAAAGGCGATGGGTTTGCTGACGAGCGGCACCTTTGGCCCGCCTTCCACCACCTCATCGCGCAGTGCAAGCCTACAGTCGTGTTTGGAGAGCAAGTTGCGTCAAAGGCTGTCGAGGACTGGATCGACCTTGTACACTCTGACATGGAAGCCTTGGGTTACGCCTTCGGGAGTACGCCGTTCCCGTCTGCGGGGATCGGCGCGCCGCACATCCGAGACAGAAACTTCTGGGTGGCCGACTCCACGGTGCGCGGATACGATACACGATACCGAGGAGAACCATACCGCGCGCAAAGCTCGGTGCAAAGAGAAGCACGGCAGAGGCATGGGCTTGTCTCTGAGCGTGTCGGCGAGCTTGGCGGGTTGGCCGACTTGCCAGACTACCGATTCGCACGGGGCGGGGTGCTCACCCAAGAGACAGGGCGCACCGGCGTTGCACACGACGGCGAACTTGGCGGGTTGGGTCACAACAACAAGGGACTGGAAGGACTCGGGGGCGGACATCAAGCCAAGATCGGACGGGTCGGAGAGGCTGGACCAGTTGCCGAGGCAGGCGAACCTAGCAGGTTGGCCGACAGCAACAAAGACGGATGCAGCGAGGGGCGAGCAGTACGATCCGATGGCGAAGAACATGACGTTGAATATGGCAGCGATGCGAACTGTGTCCGACTGCCCGGCCCGACTAACGGCTTCTGGCGAGATGCTGATTGGCTCTTCTGCCGGGATGGAAAGTGGAGGCCAGTTGAACCCCGCACATTCCCGCTGGTTGCAAGCTCTCCCAAAGGTGTGGTGCGAGGCAGCAATAATGGCGTTCCGTTCGATGCCAATCAAACAGGCGAAGCGCGTGTCATGCGTCTCAGAGGATATGGGAACGCTATCAACGCGGAAGCCGCAAAAGCGTTTATCCAAAGCTACCTTGAAATTGATAGAGAGTCTTTGCTGATCGAATCGCTCTGCTAAACCCACCTTTTCGCAACCCGCGAGCCGCCGATTTAGGGCGGCTTTTTCTTTTGCTACTCGCAATTTATTACTTGTTGGTAATTATTTGCGAGTTCCCTATAGGTACACAAATAGGTTTTGAACCACAAAAGTGGGAGGAATAGTTTGCCTTATTTACGGTCAACCTATAGGTACATAAATTACACATAAATGGGCGATAAATGTACCGACAAGGCGAGTGACAGATACATTTTTACCACACACCAGCTCTGCTGGTGGGTTAAAAATGTACCAACGATGTGGACTCAAAAGTGAAAAACCTGATATACTATGCTTCTTACGGTAAAACTAAAGGAGCGCAAAAATGGGCAAGCACACAAAAATTCGGTTACGTTCAGGTAACCACGAACCAACAGGGCGATGGGCGCGCTTGTGCGACTTCAGCACGGCTGACGGAACCGGATGGGTGATTTACTCACGGCAGAACGGGGATCGCTATGTGGGTGTCAAGATCGCAGTGGTTGGCGAGATACCGGGCAAAGCGAATTACTGGATGACGTTCGACTTGAAACAGCAAAACCTGTTTCGGCAACATGCGGCGGAACTACAACGCTATCGCCCTGAAGTTTTCAAGCTGGCGACGCAGTATCTCAAACTCTTCGCTTGACACACGGCAAAACATGCCTCACAATGCGCCAACTCAACGAACCAAGGAACCAAACAATGAAACCCGAAGAATTCAAAGCACTCCGCGAATCCCGCGAAGGTATGACGCAAGAACGACTAGCCGAACTGATGTCCTGTTCCGCCCGGACAATCCGCAACTACGAGAACGGCACCGGTAGCTTGCCGGATCGCGCCGTGAAGATGCTTGAACTGGTGCTCAAAGCGAAATGAGCGACATAGCCCTCCAACTCCACAACGGTGTTAGCATATTCGTCGATAGCCAGACAGGTTGCTTTTCGACGAACGAATCGGAGACGCAGTGGACGCGCCTGCGCGACTTGAAAGCGCACCTGGACAGCCGAATAACCGTGGACAAGCTGATCGCGATGACGGAGCGTAAAAGCTACTGGGTGATCGGAGACAAAACGCTGCACGCAATCAGAAATTTAAAAGATTACACAGGCCGCTACGTAATGTCTCGCGACGGGGCTGAACTACTCGGCTACCCGGTATTTCGCGACACGCAAGATGAAAACGCCGTTTCTTTTTCACCCCGATGAACACAATCCCATGAGCGACGAGGTAGACGTGGCGAACGACTTGGCATACGCCTACGCCAGCTCAGGAGTAGCCAAGGCTGCGTCGGAAGCCGCCAAGCCTATACCGACCTCACATGTGTGCTTAGAATGCGGGGAAGGCACCTCAGGAGGCGCGAGATGGTGTTCTGCGAGTTGCCGCGACTACCACGAGATGCGCAACCGATAAATTTTTTGTGTTACTCCCTCCGCGCCTCACGGTGCGTTCAATGCCCGACCATAAAAAGTTGGGCATCTTTTTGTCCGCAAAGTGCAAGTTGAAAGTGCAAGTTGAAAGTGCAAGTTGAAAGTGCAAGTTGAAAGTGCAAGTTGAGAGTGCAAGTTGAAAGTGCAAGTTGAGAGTGCAAGTTGAAAGTGTGAGTACGATTTAGGGCACAAGCCGCCACGCCGTCCAGGTTGCGCTCGTCGCCAGACCAACGGGAAAATATATTTTTGTTGCCCCCTTGTAATAGGCAAGTTTTTCCTGTAAGCTGTAATCGAATCGCACATCAACCACAAAACGAAAGGGATTATCATGGCTAAAATCACTAAAATCGAAAAACGAGTAGCTTTTATCCTGTCGCATAAAGAGGCACTTAAGGCAGCGCGCTGTCCTGAGTCTGGCAGCCCGACAAATGCAGCGCGCCGCTCGGGCATGTCCGGCGGGGGTTGGGGATATTGGGCGCAGGCTTTTAAAAGGGCGGGGGTGCCGTGTAGCGCACAAAATTATTGGTCTGGCAGTCTGCCAACACCGTCAACCGCAATAAATAAGGGGATAGCGGACTATATCCGGGAGCACGCACCCGCCGATATAAAATAATTCTTTACAACAGGCAATAATTGCCGTATAACGTAATCACTGGCCGCACAAATGACGTGCCAGAATAACCAAATAGGAGTAACAAAAATGAAACAAACTATCGGATTATCAGACTTTCGCGACGCCTTTATCCATGCGGGGCGTAAAGAGAATTTCGGCTATGAAGCGCTTGAATTGCTTTTTAATATGTGCGAAGAGATAGACGAAAACATGGAGCTGGATGTTATCGCGCTTTGTTGTGAGTATTACGAAAATGACCTCGAAACAGTTATTAGCGAATATCGCTTAACTGATGATGTGGACGGCATGGATGAAGACGAAAAGATGGATTTTGTTCGGGAATATCTGAACGAAAACACTTTTCTTGTTGGCGAAACATCGTCCGGCTTCGTTTATCAGGCGTTTTGATATGACAATCCTCGCCCAACTGACAGCGATCCACAAACGCCGGCGCATATGGTGTGGCATCCTGGCAGCGGCATTCGCGAAACACGAAACTAAAATCACGAGGAGGTATTGAGATGTCCAGTATAAACACTTTTAACGACGACACTAGCGAGGAATTGCGCAGCATCATTTGCCGATTGAACGATACCCGCGAACGTGTGCGCGTGTTTTATGGGGATATAAAAACCGGCATAGCATGGCCCGAGGAAAACGATGTGGTAGGCCGTATAGGCTGCTCAACCGGGGGAAGCAAAATCCCGTTGCTGATACCCAATGCGCGCAGTCACGGCGGCGGCGGACTGCTCGATGGTTGCATCGTCGCGATATATGGCACATCAGGCCGCAAAATATACGCGCATCCTACGTTTTGCACGGGTATTTGGGGCGTAACCGGGCCTGTAAATAATGGCTATGTCGAAGCCGTATCCCACAATGGCAAATTACATGCGCAATTCAAAAAAGCCGGTCAAGCCGCGCGTTATGTGGATTTTATGAATGGCGCGCGCTTTAGCAAATAGCAGGCCCTATCCGCATTTCGGTGCGGGTTTTTATGAAATTGAGAGGTGAAAATTATGATATACGATAATGCAACATCAACAGCCGGCAAAAGGATAAAGTTGCGCACGGATGGCACTTTCACTCTGGCGTTTTGCCCAAATTGTGTGGAAAGCACGCCGGTAACCTTGCGCGCTTTTGTGTGTGAGAAATCGCTATCGCGCCTGGCGGAGAAATACGGGTTTGGCAGTAAAGCAGCAAAGGCATTGGCGCTTGATTTTCAAAAATCGGCACACGGATTGAATAAATTTTCCGTGCAAATTTTTAACGCGGATGGCGTGCTGGTTGGTGATTTTAATCTTTGAGCTATCCGCATTTCGGTGCGGGTTTTTAGTGAATAGATAATTGAGAGGTTAAAATAAAATGGATACTCTAATTGCAAGAAAATGCAGCGATGGCAGCGTGGAGGTGTGGCGTAGTGCGGCGACAGATCATCAACCCATTATGCGATTCGCGTCCTATCTGACAAACAAACCGGATTATAGGCATAAGTACGTGACGTATAACTGTGCACGCTATAACGTCAGGTGGGATAAAAGACAGTAATCCACAAAAGGCGCGCGATATGGCGCGGCATCCTGGCAGCGGCATTCGCGAAACACGAAACTAAAATCACGAGGAGGTATTGAAAATGGCGTGCTTAACAAACTACACGGTGCAATGCACCGACGTTGTGTCAGGACTTGTTGGTTGCTTCCTTTTCGACACAATGCACTGGCAGAAAACGGGGGAATTCAAGGCGATATCTCCGGTTTTTTCTGACCTTGCCGCGTTTTATAACGCCACTACGCATGATCAGCGTAAAGCCTGCTATCTGGAGCGCTTTAGCAAATAGCAGGCCCTATCCGCATTTCGGTGCGGGTTTTTATGAAATTGAGAATTGAAAGGAAATAATCATGAGCGGATCGAGAAAGGCATTAGCAATGTGGGGCGTGCAACAATTGACGCGCAGGGGCAAAGCGATACCAGACAGCACGCGCAAGGTGGCGGGCAATGGGTATGCTACGGCGTTAGCGAGCGCGCAAACACCGACAAAAAAGATAAAAAAATCATGCTCTATTTAATCGCTGTAATTCTCTACATCCTGCGCACCCAGGATTAAACCCCTTCCCCTAATCGCAACATACAGCCCGCCATTGTGCGGGCTTTTTGCTTTTGTAGCGTTTCACCAGGTAGCTGGATCGAGTGTTGATACCTGCCCTGCCTGCCCATCAGCACTGCCCATCAGCACCGCCCATCAGCACCACCCATCAGCACCACCCATCAGCACCACCCATCAGCACTGCCCATCAGCACTGCCCATCAGCCCTCAGCCCTCAGCCCTCAGCCCTCAGCCCTCAGCCCTCAGCCCTCAGCCCTCAGCCCTCAGCCCTCAGCCCTCAGCCCTCAGCCCTCAGCCCTCAGCCCTCAGCCCTCCGCCCTCAACCCTCAGCCCTGCCCTGCCCTGCCCTCCCCGCCGCCGCCGCCGCCGCCGCCGGGGAGGGCATAGGCAATCCCTGCCGCCCTCGCCGCTCTAGACCGCGCATGTGCCTTTACTTCATCGCTATTCGGGTATTCCGTTGCACCGTAACGAATCATTATGTTACAATTCGTTACATGGATACCCCTAAAAAGCCCGGCCCGAAGCCGAAGAACGGAATACCGATGACCGGAGCGGAACGTGCTCGCGCCTGCCGCGCCGCGAAGGCCGGAAAGGTAATCGCCGCAGCCCCGCCCCCCGAACCCAAACCGCTACCTGCGCCGAAAGTGCGCAAAGCCAGATCGGATTCAACGGATAGCGCAATCATCGCGATGGCGAACGCCAGCAAAGCGCCCCTGATGCCCCCGATGCACGTATCGCTCACCGAGAAGGCGATGTACTTCTGGGGTGGCATCATCGAGTCCCGTGCGCGCGATGCGTGGACAACCGCCGAGCTAGTCACGGCGGCGGCACTGGCAAATTGCCAAGCGCGAATCGAGGAGGAAGAGTATCTGATCGAGGCCGAGGGGAGCATCACCACGGACATCATGGGCAAAGACCAGATCAACCCGAGGGCGAAGCTGGTAGAGATTTACCATAAGCGGGCGCTGGCGCTGATGCGAACGCTGCGGATGGGAGGCACGGCGGCGGGCGACCCCGCCGATCTGGTGAAGGGCCGCACACTGGAGGGTGCTGCGCGCAAAATGATGCAGGATGAAGATGACCCCCACGGGCTGCTGGCGTGAAAGGGGTTTGGCGGTTCAGAGTGCGGGTACGCCGCACCGCGACGCGGGAGGATGGCGCTCGAGCATTGCGCTTCGGAGTTTGCGTTGGCTATTGGCCGTGTATGCTCGCACCCTACATCCAGTTAGGACTCGGCACGTACCTACTGGATGTTTATTTTGGGCACGAGGGCAATAAATGAGCTGGAGCAAAGAGTCGTCCACCAAGCGCGGGTACGGGTACAAGTGGCAACAGCTCCGACTCGCGGCACTTAAGCGCGACAAGGGCTTGTGCCAACCATGCCGGCGCGCGGGCCGCGTGACGCTCGCCACCGCCGTGGATCACATCATGCCTAAGGCGGAATGCAGGCGGCTACGCATCCCGTCCGATTACATGAACAACCTGCAAGGAATCTGCAAGGATTGCCACGACAAAAAGACGATGAAAGAGAATGGCGGCGAGCCGATAAAGGCTACCGGATTGGATGGGTGGCCGGTATGACGCGCGGCGAAAAGGTCTGCGCATTTATCGAGGGCTTCGTACTCGTTCCCGAGGGGGACTTGCTCGGGAAGCCGATGGTGCTTGACCCATTCCAGCGCGACTTTATCCTTGACGTATACGACAATCAGCACGGCACCCACACGGCGATTCTCAGCATCGCCCGCAAGAACGGCAAGACCGGTTTGATTGCCGCGCTGTTGCTCGCGCACCTCTGCGGCCCCGAAGCGGTGCAGAACAGCCAGATTGTCAGCGGTGCGATGAGCAAGGAGCAAGCCGCCGTGGTGTTTGAACTTGCGCGCAAGATGGTGGAGATGTCACCCAAACTCTCGGCGCTGGTTCGCGTGCAACCATCCGGCAAACGGCTCATCGGGCTGCGCAAGAACGTCCTCTACCGCGCGCTGTCCGCCGAAGGCAAGACCGCGCACGGGCTGTCGCCCATACTCGCCATATTGGATGAGGTGGGCCAGATCGTCGGGCCGACTGACAAATTCGTCGAGGCGATCACCTCGGCGCAGGGCGCGTATACCAATCCGCTGCTGATTGCCATATCAACCCAAGCGCCGACAGCCAACGACCTTCTGAGTACGTGGATCGACGCGCAGCGCAACGCGCCCGACCCGCGAACTGTGTGCCACGTCTACGAAGCGCCCGACGACTGTGCGCTGGACGACAAAGCGGCATGGGCGGCGGCCAACCCGGCGATGGGCGTGTTCCGCAGCATCGGCGACATCGAGAAGCAATGCAAACAAGCGATGGAACTGCCGGCGAACGAACCCGCATTCCGCAACTTGGTGCTCAATATGCGCGTGGAGGCCGATTCACCGTTCGTCTCGCGCAGCGTTTGGGAAGCAAACGGCGCATCGCCGGGCGACAAGCCAGTCGGCAAGATATGGGCAGGGCTGGACTTGTCGGCGGTAGCCGACTTGACTGCTTTTGTGGCTGTTGACGAGACGGGCGGGGTGTTTCCGACGTTTTGGCTGCCACATGAAGGGCTACGCGAGAAGGCGCGCAAGGAAAAAGTCCCGTATGACCTCTGGGAACGTGAGGGTTTATTGCTCACCATACCCGGAAAGGCCATCGAATACGCACATGTGGCACGGTTTTTGCGCATCTTTTTTGACGAAAATGATGTCCAAGCGGTGGGTTTCGATAGATATTTGTTCAATTTTCTCAAGCCTTGGTTGGAAAAAGAGGGATTTTCCGAGGCAGAATTGGAGAAATTCATACCTTTCGGGCAGGGAACGGTGTCTCAGACACCTGCTTTGCGTGAATTAGAGGTGAAACTGAGTAATCACGCTCTAAAACACGGGAATCATCCAGTTATGAATATGTGTTGCGCGAATGCGAAGGTAGTAGGCACTACCGATTGTAGAAAGTTCGACAAAAAGAAGCAGCGCGGTAGAATTGACGGAATGAGCGCCTTGGCCAACGCAATCGGCGTAATGCCGACGATCCCCGAAGACACGACCTCAATTTACGACACACAAGGGGTGTACATTGGCTAAATCTGTGTTATATTCGGCGGAATTGTAATTTAAGGGTGCCGCTAGATGGGCTTTTTTGACAGGATATTCGGCTCAAGAGCCAGCGCGGGCAACATAGGCCCACCCCGCGATCCGGTGATTGCGCAGTGGTTTGGGCAAGGTAGCCAATCCGCCAGCGGCATGAATGTCACGCCAGATAACGCCATGCGCGTAACCGCCGTGTACCGCGCCGTGTCTCTCTTGGCGCAGACGTATGCCTCGCTACCCCTCGGAGTGTATAAGCTGATGCCGAACGGCGGAAGCGTTCTCGATATCGAGCACCCACTCCAATACACCCTCACAAAACGCCCGAACAAGTGGCAGACGAGCTTTGAATGGCGCGAGATGCAATATGCCCACTTCGCCCTGCGCGGTCGCTGCTACTCCGAGATCATATCCACGGGTGGCAAGTCCGTCGCGCAACTCATCCCCCTTCACCCAGACCATGTGAGGCCCTTTAAGGCACCGAATGGTAAGCTGGCCTTCGAGTACACACCGCCGATAGGCGAATCGCGCATCATTTTGCAAAGCGAGATGTGCTTCATGCACGGCTTGACGGTAGGCGAGGATGGAGTAACGCCACTCTCACCAATATCCGCCTATGGGCGTGAAGCGATTGGCAACGCGCTTGCCACGCAGGAACACGCGGGCAAACTTTTCGCAAACGGCACACGCCTCGGCGGATTGCTCAAGATGCCCGGTCACTTGGCGGACGATACGAAGCGCAAGGGCTTGCTTGACGGATGGAATAGAGCCTTCGGCGGCACGCGCAACACAGGCAAGACCGCGCTGCTTGAGGATGGCTTGGAATGGCAAGCACTTGGCATGACCAGCGAGGATGCTCAACTGATCGAGACGATGCGCTGGTCGGTAGCCGACATATCCCGCATTTTCGACGGCATCCCGCTGCATCTATTGTCGGAGCTTGAGCGTTCTACGAATAACAACATTGAGCATCAAGGAATTTCCTTTGTAACCAATACGATACGCCCCGGCGCGATACGGCGCGAAGAAGCCCTTGAACGCGACTTGCTCTACGGCAAGGACGCAACCACCCACTGCATTAAATTCGACCTCGACGGCCTGATGCGCGGCGACGCAGCCAGCCGAGCCGCGTATTACACCAGCGGACTCGCGAATGGCTACCTGTCTCGCAATGAGGTGCGCATCGAAGAGGGCATGAACCCATCCACCGACGAGGGTATGGACTCGTTCACTTGCCAATTGAACATGACCACTATCGACAAAGTAGGGTTGGTTCCGCCCAAGCCCGAAGCGCCAGTAAAAATTGACACGCCGCCGAATCCGTAGTATTTTGTTGAAAAATGAAAGGTCGCCAATGACAAAAGAACGCGAAGTACGCACAATCTGCACCGAATTGCGAGCAATGCCGCAAGACGGCAAGCCGTCTAAAATCTGCGGACACGCTGCGAACTTCAATTCCATGTCGCAAGACCTCGGAGGCTTCACTGAGCGCATCGCGCCAGGCGCGTTCGCCAAAACTATTCTCGATGCCGATGTGCGCGCCTTGTGGAATCACGACGCGAACATCGTCCTTGGCCGCAACAAGTCCGGCACACTCACCCTATCCGAAGACGCCCAAGGCCTGTACTTCGAGATCGACGCGCCCGACACCCAGTTGGTGCGCGATATGGTTATCGGCCCGATCACACGCGGCGACGTTAGCCAGTGCTCGTTCGGCTTCTACACCATCGCCGACAAGTGGGAGAATATCGAGGGCCGCGCGGTACGCACTTTGCTGGAATGCGAATTGCTCGACGTGTCGCCCGTCACCTACCCGGCGTACAACTCGACCGACGTAGCAATGCGCTCGGCGCAAACCGTGTCGAACGAAACGAAGCAGCATCTCGGTTGGGCGAACGAGATTTTGCGCAAAAGATTAGAATTATCGGTTTAAAAGTTTTCAAGCCACGCCACTACCGCCTCGGCAGTGGATGAGCTAGTTTAGTTGTTCAACGCCGGGGTAAAACTAACGTCTTGATGACGCTGTAGAAGGGAAAGACCATGAGCAAATTGCAAGAAATGCGCGACGCACGCGGCAAGGCTATTGCCGATGCGCGCTCCATCCTCGACAAAGCCGACACCGAAAAGCGCAGCCTGTCCGCCGAAGAAAACGCCACTTACGACACCATCTTCGCCAAATCCGAAGAACTCCGCACGGGTATTGCTCGCGAAGAGTCTTTGGCGACCGCCGAGCGCGATGCCGCTGAAGCCACCTTACGCAGCAAGGATGCCCGCAAGGACACGCAATCCGGCAAATCGGTTGATGAAGAAACCCGCGCACTGGGCAAGACTGGCACTGACGAATACCGTGCCGCGTTCAGCAAGTTGCTGGCGCAAGGCGCGCGTAGCCTTGGCGATAGCGAAATCCGCGCCCTGCAAATGGACTCGGACACCGCAGGCGGCTTCACGGTTGCTCCGCAGCAATGGGTGAACCAGCTTATCAAGAACGTGGACGATCTGGTGTTTATCCGCCAGCGCGCAACCAAGTTCCGCCTGAACAACGCTGCCAGCATGGGCGTACCGACTCTGGTTGCGAACCCAGCAGACAGCGATTGGACTACGGAACTCGCTACCGGCAACGAGGACAGCACCCTGTCCTTCGGCAAGCGCGAACTGAATCCGCATCCTCTGGCAAAACGCTTGAAAGTGTCGAACAAGCTGATCGCAACGAGCGCAATGGGCATCGACGCCTTCGTGCGCGAACGCTTGGCTTACAAGTTCGGTATCACGCAGGAGAAGGCCTACATGACTGGCACCGGCGTAAACCAGCCCCTCGGCCTGTTCACCGCTTCCACCAACGGCATCACCACCGCCCGCGACGTGTCCACCGGCAACACGACCACCTCCATCACTTTTGATGGCCTGATCGAAGCCAAGTTCAGCCTGAAAGGCGCTTACTGGAACAATGCCGACTGGCTGTTCCACCGCGATGCCTTGAAACAGATCACCAAGCTGAAAGACGGCGAAGGCGAGTACCTGTGGCGCGAATCGGTGCGTGTTGGTGAACCCGACATGCTGCTGGGTCGTCCAGTGATGATGAGCGAGTACGCCCCCAACACCTTCACCACCGGCTTGTATGTCGGTATGCTGGGCGACTTCTCGACTTACTGGATCGCGGACGCGCTGGACTTCCAAGTTCAAGTGCTCAAGGAACTGTATGCAGAGACGAACCAGACTGGCTACATAGGCAGGCTCGAAAGCGACGGTATGCCAACATTGAATGAAGCAATGGCGCGGATCAAGCTGGCCTAATTTGACGGGGCGGCTACGGTCGCCCCAACTCAAGGAGAATCACCATGCAATTAACAAATGATGTAAAAATCACCGTAGTTAGCCCTGCCGCTGCCGCAGCGCAAACCGCGATCAACAGTTCCGTACTGGACATGTCGGGCTACGAAGGCGTGATGTTCATCGCTCTGTTGGGCGATGTGACTACGACTTCCATCTTGACGTTGACAGCGAAGGGCAACACCGCGAACAGCGTGTCCAGCCCGTCCCCTGTTACGCAGAAGGCTACCGCAGCATTCACAGCGGATGCCACAAGCGCGGACAGCAAAGCACTGGTCGTGGACGTGTACAAGCCAGCGATGCAGTACATCTTTGCCAACCTGACTCGCACCGTGGCTGATGCGATTGTCGGCGGCATCATCGCTATCCAGTACAATGCCAACAACAAGCCAACCACCAACGACGCAAGCGTAATCGCTTCGGCGCTGGGCTTGGGCGTAGTAGCGTAACAACTCGGCGGCGGGGCAACCCGCTGCTCCCTATTTAGGAGAACGGCATGACTGCTGACGTAACGTATGGCCCGAAAATCCAACAGCGCAACGGCGGCGATTTGCTGGCCGCTGCATCGGGCGGAACCATTGACATTGAATCGGGTGGAATTCTGAGCATAGCCGGTGTGGACAAAACCGCAGCTATTGCTGGACTGCCCGCCACAACTAACTACGCGGTAGGCGTAGCTGCGGGTTACAAGATTGCTCGCGGTGTGCATCTGCAAGTAGCGGCGGTTGATACCGTCGTGACTGGCCTGACAACGGTTGTCGCGGTGGTCGCGTCGCCAATCCAAGCTGTTACTGCGAAACAAGCTATCGTTGCTGCGTCTATCGGCGACCAAGCGGGTGCGCCAGCGGCGGGTTCCATCTACATCGAGACTTTTGCCGCGACCTACGGCGCGGCGGTTGACTTCACGGATAATCTCTCGTTCGCGTGGATCGCGATTGGGACATAAACCATGAGCTATGCACAGCGTCTCGTAGTTCCCGTCACAACAGCGGCGGATGGTTCGGCCACCGCGTACAGCGAAGTCTGCACGGGCAAGCTGTCGCAGATTCGCTACGTTGCGACTGACTTCGCGAACGGCGTTGGCTTCACCATCACCGCAGAAGCCACGGGCGAAACGCTCTGGGCGGAAGCGGCGGTGAATGCCAGCGCCACCCGCGCCCCGCGCCAGGCAACGCACAGCACGGCGGGCGTGGCTGCGCTATACGCCGCTGCGGGAACGGCTGTAAATGACAAAATCGCACTGGCGAACGATCGCGTCAAAATCGTAATCGCGGCTGGCGGTAACGTCAAGAGCGGGGTTTTTCATGTCGTTCTTGAGTAGCCTTGCCTCAAAAAACGCTGGCGGTGTCTACGGGATACGGTGCCTACCGAACGGACGAATCTATGTTGGCAGCGCGGTAGATTTTAATACCCGTTGGTACAACCACCGATACCAGCTAAAAAGAGGAAAGCATTTTAATCCGCCCTTGCAAAACGCATGGTCGAAATACGGGGAAGATGCTTTCGAGTTTTTTGTTATTGAGTACGCTAACTCGGCTGAATTGCTGACTCGCGAGACGGTGCAGATAGCGGCGCATAAGGCCGCTGATATGAGGTTCGGATTTAACATCAACCCTACGGCGCATTCTAGATTGGGTTTCCCCCATACAAAAGAGACGAAAGAGTTGATGTCAAAAATCAAAGTTGGCAACAAATCAAGACTCGGATCGCCGCACACAGAGGCGACAAAAAGGAAGATGTCTCTGTCCCAAAAAGGTAGGGTTGTCAGCGGCGAACAGAAAGCTAAGATATCAGCATCGCTTACCGGGCGCGCAGCAAGTCCCGAAGCAAGAGCTAAGATATCCGCTGCAAATAAAAACAAATCAAAGCCCCAAAGTTTTTGTAAAAAATTAGCCGAAAGAAAATCGCTGTTTGACGACGCCCAAGTGAGGGATATTAGGGGGCGGCACGCGTCAGGAGCGTCATTTAGGAAAATTGCAATTTCGTACGGCACATCGCATAATGTGGTAAGTAAGGTTGTGAACAGAACGAGTTTGTTTTACGCATCTATACCATAACAGTTTAAGGAGAATCGCATGCCAGCAATCGTCGCAACAAGTATGCTCGGAGCCGGATCGCGAGTCGTTACCCAGACTACGCTGAACGGTACGGACAGCTTCACGTTCAACCCGACCAAGAATCCGATTATGATTCTGGAGAACACGACCGGCGCGCCGATTACCGCTACGTTCGTAGGCTCTACCGCCACGACTATCTCGGTGGACGGTGTGCCGTCTGTGTCCGTCGCAGCGGGTTACGCCACAACCGCAATCGCCGCCACCACAGGCGTAGTCGCCGTGCCGCTGAACACGATCAAGGCGTACCTCCAAGGCACGCTGACAATCACTGGCGGAACTGGCCTGACTGCTACGCTGTTGGAGTTCTAACATGGCTATCGTCAAGATGACCACGCTTGAATGCGGCCCGAACGGGAATTTCCCCGAAGGGTCGCTGCGCGAAGTGACTTTCGAGCAAGGCGAAATGCTTGTCGCTACCCGTCATGCGGTGTGGGTGGATAAGGGCGTTTCAGATGAAGAAGCCGAACGCCTCGAAGCCGAACGCCTCGAAGCCGAAGCCGAAGCCGAAGCCGAAGCCGAAGCCGAAGCCGAAGCCGAAGCCGAAGCCGAAGCCGAAGCCGAAGCCGAAGCCGAAGCCGAAAAGCGCAAACAAGCCGACGCAGCCAAACCGAAACAACCCGCACGCCGATAGATGTCCTCTCTCACGCTCGTCGCCGCGCCGGTAGTCGAACCGCTCACCGTCAGCGAGGTAGCGCAGCGGGCGCGTATCGACTCGATGAACCAGGAAGTGCCGCCCAGCGCATTTACAGCGGCGCTTGCGGCTACGCCAATCGCGGGTAATCTGAGCAACGGCGTTTATCGAACGCTCGCGACTTTCGTTACGGCGGATGGTGAAACGCAAGCAGGCGGCATTTCCGCGCCAGTTACCGTAGCGAACAATGCCGTAAATGGCAAGATGGAATACTCAGGCATCCCCATCGGCGGATCGCTGGTAACGGCGCGCAAGTTGTACCGCACGGCGGCAAACGGCAGCACTTACCTGTTGCTCACCACACTCACCAACAACACAGCGACAACCTACACCGACAACATTGCTGACGCTTCGCTGGGAGCACAAGCCCCGACCACAAATACGACAGGCGATCCCGAACTGAATGCGCTCATCCGAACTATCCGTCATGCGGCGGAAGGCTATACTCGGCGCGCGCTGGTGACACAGACTTGGGACTTGAAGCTGGATCGCTTCCCGTGCTGGACTATCCACGTACCGAAGCCGACTCTGCAATCTGTGGTGAGCATCACCTATGTTGATACGAACGGTACGACGCAGACTCTCGACCCCGCGCGGTATCTGGTGGATGCTAGCAGCACACCCGCGAGAATCACGCCCGTATTCGGAGGCATCTGGCCGATTACCCTCTACCAGAATAACGCCGTGACGGTGCGGTTCGTCGCTGGTTACGGCCTCGCCGCCGACGTGCCGGACGGCATCAAATCGTGGATGATTATTCGCATCAAGCATCTGTTCGATAACCCCGATGCGATAGTCGTGCAGGGGCGTTTGCAAGTGGCCGAGATGCCACGGGCGCTTGTGGATGGGATGCTGGACGAGTACACTGTGCCTGACTTTAACTGGGAGCATTGAAATGAAAGCAGCCACCATCCCTTTTTCCGATGTCACAAAAATGCTGACCGTTGAGATAATCCTCACCGGGCTGACTGTCGGCAAATTGCGTTTCCGCCTTGCTGCGCTGATATTCCGCTTCGGCGCGTTCGTCGCGGGAACAGGATTAAATCTCATTGAGGTAAAGACAAAATGACAACACCTTGGAACCCTGACGGCATCTGGCAAGGCGAGACGGTCGCCATTCTCGGCGCTGGCCCCGACATGACTGCCGAACTGGCGATGACCGCCAAAGGCTTCAAAACCATCGCAGTGAACCGCGCTGTGAAATTCGCACCGTGGGCGGATATGTTCGTTGCTCTCGACCTGCATCACCCTTTCTGGGAAGAGAAGGACAATGTGGGCTTCACCGGCATTTGCGTCCTCGGCGCTGAGCACGCAGACTACGACGCGATGTACGCCGGGATGTTCTACGAGCGCGTCAATATGGGCGAAGGGCACACGCTGGAAGTGCGCAACAACGCGCTGGCCGCTGTCCGAATCGCGGCTCGCGCAGGCGCGGCCAAGATCATCTTGCTCGGCTTCGACACCACGCGCTACGAAGAAGTCCATGCCGAGACAGGCTTCCGTGGACTCACCGAAGGACTCGCGCAAATGACTGCCGAACTCACCGCAGCAGGGGTCGTCGTTGAGCAGATCGACTCGCCCGTGCAGTTGCCAGGTACTCGCGCCCCGCGACGCGGGGAGCAGGTTGACGTTGCTACGTTCCCGCAAGTTGCGCCAGTCGCCGAAGAGCCATTTGTTGAACCAATCGCCGAAGAACCATTTGTTGAACCAGTTGTTGAACCAGTTGTTGAGCCAGTTGTTGAGCCAGCCGCCGAAGAGGTTAAAAAAGGCTGGTTCTAAATGGTCATCAACCCCAATACCAGAGTAAGGATCGAGTACCCCGTCGCGGGTGTCGATCCTACTTACCAAACCCCGACCGTGACTTGGGCACTGTTGGGCATGGCTTGGGCTGAGATGGTGGACAAGTTACCGGCGCGGGACGAAGCCTTGCTGAACGCCATCTCGCTATCAAGCGTGCGCAGCCGCATCCGCATGAGATACAGGCAAGATATTGATGCTTCCATGCGCTTCGTGATTATGCGGGGGCAAGAAACGGTGTGGAGCATAATCGGCGGCCCAGCCATGATCGGGAACAAAGAGCAAATCGAGTTCTTGTGCGAGAGGAAATCAACATGAGCTGGTTAAAAAGCGTGGTTAAATCCTTGCTCAGTAAAAAATCGGCATCGCCGTTCTCGCCTGCTACATTACAAGCGCTGGCGGAAAACAAAAGGCTATCCGCCGAATTTCAACGCGCCATAGACAAGTACAAACATGGCTGAACGCAATATCCATTTCAAAGGCATGAGTGACCTGTCCAAGTTCCTCGACACGCTCGCCCCGAAGCTGCAAGCGAACGTGCTCCGCGCCGCCCTCTCGCAAGGCGCGAAGATTGTGCGCGATGCGGCGGTAGCGAACTGCCCTGTCGGCCCACCTGGGCGCGAGAACGCGCGCATCTACGGCGGCTACGCGGGCGCGTTGCGGGACAGCATCCGCTACGGCTCGCAAGTCAGGATGCGCAAGGGTAAAGTCGTGGCGTACATCCGCGCGGGCGGGCACGCACGGGGTAAAGTCGCTGACACGTATTACGCAAAGTTTGTCGAGTACGGTACTATCCCGCACGGCAACCACCCCGGCACAAGCCCGCACCCTTACATGCGCCCAGCACTCGATGCCGAATCGGAACACGCCTTGGCGGTAATCGCCAATTTCATCAAAAATCGGCTTGAAACAAAACACGGGCTGGACACTTCCGCCGTGGTACTTGGAGAATCGATATGACAAAAGTAACAGTAAAAATATCAGACGAACAAATCCGCGGTATGGTGGATCGTTTCTTGGGCTGGAAATTGCCAAGAGACTTTGCGCCCGACGCGGGAATCTCGTTTCGGCCAACTAAGCCGTATGAGGTTGACGAATTCGGTAATTCATGGTGGCCTATTGGGACGAATTTGCTCCACGCGGGGCAGGCGGAAGAGATGATTCGCCACCTGCTCGACATCGAGGATAACACTACGCCATGAGCGGAACAGCAGTCGTCAGATCGCTACTCGCGGCCAACGCCGCGCTGACCGCGCAAGTTCCCGCCGCGCGTATCTTCGTCGGCGATGTACCGCTGAATACTACGCTGCCCGCCATCTCGGTGAAGATGGTAAGCGGCGTGCAGCGCAACACCGTGGCGATGACGGAGACTAAAAGCGTGTCCGAGCGCATCCAAGTGACGCTCTTAACCAAGACCGCAACGCAAGGCCCGATATGGCCTTTGATTCGCGCCGCGCTGCCCGTGAGTCGCGGCGTGGTGAGCACATTTGACGTAGACAGCATCCTGCCCGACACGGCAGGGCCGGATATGTTTGACCAAATCTCGATAATTTACCAACAATCGCAAGACTTTATGGTAAGATTCGCGAGGTAAGCAATACCCGATTTCTAACGCAGGGATGCGCCGAGTCGGTTTTCAAATCATCATCGCATTGTTGCGACGTGAAAGGAGATTCAAATGGTACAACGTACAATCATCAACTCCGCCGCTGGCGCAACTCTGGCTATCTCGGCATCCCTCCCCGCAACCTACGACGCATCTGGCTACGCGGCTACCACCATCACCTACACCGCAGTCGGGCAAGTCGAGAACTTCGGCAACCACGGCGTAACCGCTACGGTGACGGAATTTACGCCCGTCGATACCTCGGTCGTGACGAAGGTGAAAGGCTCCAAGAACTACGGAACCATGTCCATGACTCTTGGATCAATCCCGGGCGATGCGGGTCAAATAATCCTCAAAGCCGCATCGGAATCCAGCAACCGCTACAGCGTCAAGATCACCTACCCTGATACCTCTATCCATTACATGGACATCCTGGTATCCAAGTATGAACAGACCGATGGGGCGGTGAACGACATCCAAAAGATAACTTGTGATTTAGCCGTTTGCCGCGCCCCGGTAATCGTCGCACAAGTTTAACCGAGCATAGGCGCGGTACGTGTCTCCTTAGTGGGAGCGCGTCCCGCGTACTAGCAGTAACCGAGTTGCGGCGGCTTCCCGCAACACTCATTTCACCACTAAGGAGAATCAAAAATGGATATTCGCACAAAAGCGGTACAACCGACGAGCACACTGGAATTGCGTGACGCGAACGACGAATTGCTGCAAGGCGTGACCGTGACCGTTTACGGCCCCGGCTCCAAGCAATACGCCGCCGCACAGTCGCGCCAGCAGAACCGCATGATCGACGCGCTCAAGAAGAAGGGTAAGACCGATCAGACTCCCGAGAAGAAGGCGGCTGAAACCGCAGAGTTCTTGGCCGACGTGACGGTGGGCTTCGAGGGCTTGGAGTACGACGGCCTCGAAGGCAAAGAACTGGCGATGGCGGTGTATTCCGACATTTCCATTGGTTTCATCGCGGATCAAGTTGCGAAGTACATCTCGGACTGGTCAAATTTCTCGAAGGTGTCCGCGCCGAGCTTGTAACCTACGTCCGGCACAGCGCATGGCTTCAAGCTGTGCCGGAGTATGAGGGCGACAAGGCGGAAACGAAACGCCCCTCGCGGATAAAGCATTACGAAAAAGAAGGTGTCGAAATCACGATGCCTGAATGCGATGCGATGTACCTAGTCGGGTATCTTTTTGAAGTCGGCCCGACACTGCCGAACGGGATGGGCGAAGCGCCACTCACTCATGCCGAGATTGAAGCGTGGCAACGCAACACCGGAATTCAACTCGAATCGTGGGAGAGTAGAGTGTTACATCGCGCATCACTTGAATATCTCAGCGAATCGCAAAGAGCGAAAAGCCCAGACACGGAAGCGCCTTGGGCAGATGCGCCCTACGTCAAGCCTTTACCGAATAATGTTGCGCTGCGTATGCAGCGGGCAATGCAAGAATTGGCGGCAATGTAATGGCACTCGCCGGTATCCTCGAAATACAGTTGATGGCTAACATGGCGCGCTTGTCCACGGATATGCAGCGCGCTGAAAAGACCGTGCACGACTCGATGGACAAGATGGGGAACTCCGTCGCAGGGGTCGAAGCGGCGTTCGGTAAGCTTGGGCACACGCTTGCCCTCGGCGCGGTGTTCGACCAGGTGCGCCGCCTCACCGACGACTACACAAAGCTCACCGCCCAACTCCGAATCGCCACCAAGACACAGGCAGAGTACACGCAAGGACTGGCGGACGTGCGCCGCATAGCGGCGGAGTCACAGGGCGATCTGAAAGCGACGGCATCGCTTTACACCCGCCTATCTAACTCGCTCGCGCAATTCGGTGCTACGCAAAAACAGGTATCCAGCATGACAGAAGCCGTCGCGCTGGGGCTGAAAGCTTACGGGGCGACGGCGACAGAAGCCTCAAGCGCGATGCTTCAACTCACGCAAGCCATCGGCTCTAACCGCCTCGGAGGCGACGAGTTCCGCGCGCTGATGGAAGAGATGCCGAACATGATGCGCATACTCGCCAAGAGTATGGGCGTGACGTTTGGTGCGCTCAAGACCCTCTCGGCGGAAGGAAAAATCACGAACGCCGAACTGCTCAAGGCATGGAGTGATCCGGCACTTATCGCAGCACTGATGAAACAAGCCACCATGACGCGCACCATTACGGGCGAGATGATGGTGTTCCGCAACAACCTCACAATGCTGGTGGGCGAGTTCATGGGGGCATCTAAAGGCACTGAGGGTATCACCGCGTCGCTGCACCTGATGAGCGATTCGGTACTGCTACTCGCGGAGAACTTGAAGATACTGGTGCTTGCCGTGACGGTGTTGAGTTTGGCCTATGCGGGTAAGTTTGCGGTAGGGCTGGTTAGCGCAACGAACCTTACGCTGGCGCACAGCGAAGCACTCGCGATGAACGCCGCGATGAACCTACGCGCGGCAGAAGCTACAAACTTCGGGGCTAAAGCGGCTCTCGCGCAAGGAGCGGCCAGTGCTCTCGCTACGGGCGAAACAGCGGCGGCGACCGCCGCTAACGTAGCGTATCGCAAATCGGCGGTAGAACTCGCAGCAGCGCAAACCGCAGCCAGCGCATCGGCAGTTACCGGCATCACGGCGGTAGGCGTGGCGATGCGCACCGCTATCATGGCGAACCCGTTGCTCGCGGTCGCTACGGCTATCGGGCTGATTGTGGTGGCTATTGCGAATTGGGATGACATCATAAAAACCAGCAAGGCGTCGCTCAAGTGGTTCCGCGATGACTTTCTCGGCGGCATGGAGTTCCTCGCCGCGTCGGTAGGCATAGGCATCGGCGAACTGGTGCAGAAATTGTCTCTGCTCGCAAATCTGACTGTGCCGCAACTCAAAAGCGGCGAGTTCAAAAAGCAATGGGACGAACTCGGCAAGCTGGCCGAACAATCGCGCATTGACGCCGCAGCGCGAATCGCGGGGGTTGGTGGCAAGCAGGATGCCGCCGCGACGATAGAAAAGAATGCGCCATTTTCGTACAGCGCGCGGTGGCTTGTGGACAGCGGTAAGTACATGACAACTGCCGCGAAGCGCGTACAGGAAATAGCCGCTGTGACGAAAGAATATCAGGTAAATATCGCGCAACTCAACAAGGAAGTATCCACTGGCTTGCGGGACTCCGCGAACGCCGCTCTGGTACGCGCAACGCTGGACAAGGGGTTAAAAGATCAGATAGCAGGTATTAACCGCGAACACGCTTTGGCACCGAACGTATCTGTATTCGGCGAAATGTCCATAAAACTAGAGGAACTTATTGCCGAGAATAAAACACACGAAACGCAAGTGGGTAAAGTCACAGAAGCATACGCTAAAATGGATGCGGAACTAGGAAAAGCCACCACAGATGCCCAAGCAATCGCTATAGGCAACAAATACGGCACGGAAGCGGAACACCTAGACGCACTGGCAAAAGCGCGGAGAGTGGATGAAATAGCGGATATAGCGAAAATAAATGAGGAAGGCACTCGCGCGCTTAAAACGCTTGACGATCAGATCGCCGCGCAGAAGTTGCACAATGACTCCATCGGCAAAAACGCAGAGCAAATTGCTGCCGTTAAGGCGGAAGCCGAGGCGTTACTGATAATCAAAAAAGAGACGGAAATATCGGACATAGCAAGCACTGGCGTAGTGGACGCGGTAGGTGCTGCGCGAATCAGCGTCTTGCAATCTGAAATCGACAAGATGAAGGAATTGGAGGCGTTAAAAGATGTCGCCCCGGCGTTGGAGGCCGCAAAGGCGACGGCGGATGCCGAGAAGGAAGTGCAGAAGAAATTATGGGCTGGCATAGATGGTTTCGCTCACACCGCATTCGATAATATTTTCGATAAGGGCAAGAACACTTTTGAGGAGATTGGAAAAGTCATTAAGAAATCCATCCTCGATATGCTGTACCAGATGACGATCAAGAAGTGGATTATTAGCATCGGAACGTCGCTCGGGATACCCGGCGCGGCCAACGCGGGGGGTGGCGGCGCGAGCGACATGCTCTCCCTAGCCAGCAACGCAAACAGCTTGATGAGCGGCGGGAATAGCATGTCCGGCCTTGCCAGCGGTGCTTACAACTGGGCGATGGGTGGCGCGGCAACCGGCGCAGGAATCGCCGGGATGACCGGCGCTGCAACCGGAATGACGCCACTTACCTCATCGGTAATGGGGCTGGCGGCACCCGCACCCGTCAGCGGACTGGCCGAAGCGGTGAGTGGTTTATCCGCCGCGATACCGTGGATCGGCGCAGGTTTGGCGGCTTTTTCACTGCTTGGCAGTTTCAGTTCGTCATCCTCAAGCATCACCGGTTCGGGGCTGAATATCGGAGGTAAAGTTGGCGCGGCGCGAGTCGGGGGATACCAGACGGGTACGACTACCGATTCATCATGGTGGGGAATGTCCGAGGATACCTCCACCTGGCGACAATCTTCCGCTGTTGGCAAAGCGACCACAGACGCAATCGGCGGGATGTTTGACCAGATTCGGGGATCGATGCTTCTTTCCGCCGCCGCGATTGGGCAGGACGTTACCGCATTGGATAAACAAATCGCCGATTACACAATCAGCATCGGCGATCTGAGTCTCGCAGGAATGGACGCAGCGGCGCGGACAAAAGCTATTCAGGATGCCATAACGGGGGTGGGCGACTCTATGGTCGCTGATCTTCTGCCTGCGGTGGTTAAATACCAAGCCGCGAACGAGGGGCTGCTGCAAACGCTCGTCCGCGTCGCTACCGAAGTCACGACGCTAACCGTGTTCTACAAAGAACTCGGCGTTACGACAGCGGTAACGCTTGACTCGGCTACCTTGATGATCGGGGCGCTTGGCGGCGCGCAACAAGCATCCACGCTGATGCAGAGCTTCGTCACCGGTTTCGCCCCCGCTGCGCAGCAAACCGCAATCGCTTTATCTAAGATAGAGGCGGCGGGTTTGAGCGGGTTCAAGACCGCGACGGATTGGTGGAATTACATGCAGACCGCAAGCGCGGCGGAGCAGGTTGCCATCCTGAAAAATCAAGACGCGATCAAGTCCTACATAGATTCAATGGCTGCTTTGACAAAAGCTCTGCGCGATACGGCACAAGCGGATTACGCAGCGGCGGTAAACGCGGCTAGCGCGATGGGTGCCTTTGCTCAATCGGTTATTGATCTGCAAAGATCGCTCTGGCTTGGGGCACAATCGCCGCTAGGGGCGGATACCCAAGTAGTGGCGCAACAAGCAAACTTCCTCGGCGTTAATGCGAGGGCGGCTAGCGGCGACGCAACAGCGCAGGGGCAACTCTCCAGCGCGGCTACTTCGTATCTCGACGCGGCAAAAGCGCAAGCGGTAAGTGCCGAGGAGTACGCGCGATCTTTCGCGTTCGTGCAAAACGCGCTCGCCGATACGGCATTGACCGCTACCACCGCCGTAACCGTCGCGGAACTGCAACTCGAAGAGTTGCGCAAGGCAAATGCGTGGCTGCAAGCCGTTGATACGAAGAACGCTACGCAAATAGCGAATCTCGCCGATCTGGTCAAAGTGTCCATCGCATCAACGCAGGCGGCGAGCGATACCACAAACCCGGTGGTGATGAACACTAAGACCACGGCGGATGTGCTGCTTGAGATAAATAAAGGCGCGAGTTCGGGCGCAACATCTACCTCGGCGGGGTTTCAAACGCTTACCAGTACCGGGGGCGGGGGGATACTCGGCGGAATATTTGGGGCTGTAGGGGGGATTATCAGTTCCATAGGTGATTTCTTCGGGGGTTTGTTTTCCGATCCTCGCCTAAAAGAAAACATCTCACCAACCGGGATCAGTAAAAACGGCTTCATGCAATACGATTTCAGTTACATCAGCGACCCGACGCACCAGATGTATAGGGGCGTGATGGCGGATGAGGTGAAACGTAGCCGTCCTGATGCTGTGCGCAAAGGGCCGGGCGGGTACGATATGGTGAATTACGCCAAACTCGGCTTGCAGATGCAAAAGATACCGTCTTTCGCGGTAGGCATCAACGCGGGCATACTGGCCGGGGATACCTTGATGCAAGCCCACGGCGGGGAGGAGATAAAGCCCGCCGCGTATGTCGACCGCGACCGCAGCGCGCGGAACGAGACAAACGCCCTCCTATCGCGCTTGGTGGCCTCCAATGACGAATCGAAGGCGGAGTTGAAAGCGGCGCGCCGCGAACTCGCCGACATCCGCCGCACGAATCAGAATATGGACTGGACGACCAACAAGTGGGATAATGAAGGCATACCCGAGGTGAGAACCGCATAATGGCTATCAAACGCACAACCCTGAGAGCATTCTATGACGATACGACTATCGTATCGGATTACAAAATGCTCATAGGGATGGGGTTAATGGCAGGGCATGACCCCTTCCGGGGTTTTGGTTATCGTTCTGGGCTATCGACTGCGGTAACTGGCGACGACATCTGGCAAGGCGCGGCGACAACGCAACCCGTTCCGAATCAAACAACCGGCGAGCAGATGGTTATTGTTTCATCCGCTGCCGCCGATTCTTCCGCCGGTGCGAATGTCCGCAAAATACATATTCACTATCTCGATAGCGGCGGAAATGAACAAAAAGAAATCGTAACAATGAATGGGGTAACGCCGGTTAATACCGCCGCTACGAATATCCGTTTTGTGCAACACATTCATACCTATGAGAACGGAACATTCGGCGCTGCTGCTGCGGGGAACATATCGGTTTATAAAGTTGGGGACGCGGCTACTGTTTACGCCTACATAAAAGCGGGTGAAAACAAATCGCTCGACTCCTCGAGAATGGTTCCTAACGGAAAAACATTTTATCTATCTTACATCAGTGTTTCCGGCGCAAGCGGAAAACCGTTGTCGATAAGATTAAGGGCCACCAGTGAGGAAAATGGGACATTGTTCCCCGGTATTTTTTTATTCAATGAACTATTTTCCGTGCAGGATTCTATCGGAACTATTATGTTTGATATCCCCAGAAAGTTCCCCTCGCTTGCAATAGTCAAAGGGACAGTATTCTCATCGCAAGCTGGCGGTGAATGCACGATTAACTATGGTGGGTGGATAGAATGAGTTCTCCCGATTTCAAATTCGTAGCGCCCACCGTTATCACCGATGCGATGCTCACGTCGAGCAACGTACCCGAAGCGGTAGCCGCAACCTACGCTGGCGGAACGACCTACGCGCTCGCGGATCGCGTCGGCCTCGCCCCTGTTGACGGCGCGGCACAACTTATTTACGAATCGCTATCTGCGGGCAATCTCGGTAATCCGCTACCCGTACCGCCCGCTACCGCTACCGCGTTTTGGCGGTACGTGGGCAGCGTCTACCCCGCCTACAATGCCGCGAATACCTACACGCTCGGAGGGGTTGTATCGAGTATTTCAACCGACGTGCATAAACTATACGAATCGCTAGTCGCGGGTAATGTCGGCAATGCGCTCACTGATGCGACGAAATGGCTTGATCTTGGTTCGACGAATCGCTGGGCGATGTTCGATCAGATCACGGCCAGCCAAACCACGAACGCGGAAAGCGTTACGCTAGTGCTCGCGCCGGGTGTGTTGGTAAATTCTGTTGTACTCGCCAATCTGATCGGCAGCAGTGTTCGCATCCAGCAGTCGATCAGCGGATACGACCGAACTATTTCGCTTAATTCTCACGTTGCTGCGGATTGGTACGGCTGGTTCTACGACCCGCTGATTACCAAGAGCGCGGTTGCTTTTATGGACATCCCTCCCTACTCGGCGGGTGTGCTTACGATTACCGTATCGGGCGCTAACGGCACCGCAGGGTGCGGGGTTATGGTGCTCGGGCAGGCGACCTACATAGGCACAACACTGTCTAACCTGGTTCGCGGAATCAACGATTATTCGCGCATTACGGAGGATGCGTGGGGCGGTCTGGTACTCACGCCGGGAGGCTACTCCGACACATTGAGCGTTGAGGTATTTGTTCCTGAAGGATACGAGTCGCAAGCGGTAGCTCTGCTGACCAGCATTCGCGCTACCCCGGTGATGTTCGTGGCGGGCGACAACTTTGATGCCAGCATAGTTTATGGTATTCTTGGGCGAAACTGGACTGTACCTATGGCTGTAACGGGTAATATCGCCCGACTTGAACTGAGGGGTTTGGTGTGAGCACAATAACACAGAACAT
>Ga0307375_10000800_pt1 | contig 36829 bp, 45 predicted proteins | sample TR1MG_FD_202531 | JGI IMG/M metagenome (GOLD analysis project Ga0307375, IMG submission 202531) | Soil microbial communities from Risofladan, Vaasa, Finland - TR-1 | ecosystem: Environmental > Terrestrial > Soil > Coastal area > Acid sulfate soil | place: Finland: Risofladan, Vaasa | collected... | reverse complement strand
TTGTCTGACGACCATAGCGAGTTGGTCCCACTCCTTCCCATCCCGAACAGGACAGTGAAACGACTCCGCGCCGATGATAGTGTGGATTACCCATGTGAAAGTAGGTCATCGTCAGACTCCTTACAAACACCAAAGCCCTCCTCGCGAGGGCTTTGGTGTTTGATGAATGCACTTTTCAAACAAATTGTTTTGACAAAGCAATAAGCATTTCTGATAATCTGAAAACGTTTTACGTTCGCATGATAATGGGTCGTTAGCTCAGTTGGTAGAGCAGTGGACTCTTAATCCATTGGTCGAAAGTTCAAGTCTTTCACGGCCCACCAAATACCTGTTGCCAAGGCAAGTTATGAGTTCCTTTCCGGTTTTAAATCGAAGGCGCGTCATTGCATATGGTTGTCTGTCTCGCATGGCTGAGATGAAATGAGTATCGCGAAGATGTTATCATTCGTCATGGAGTTGACGCTTTGTTCATTGTTTTGCATATTCCACTTTGCAATTTCACTCTAGGTACTTCATGACTGTCATTCGCCAGCAGGATTTCATTGATAGCATTGCAGGAGCGCTGCAATTTATTTCCTATTACCATCCGGCTGATTATATTCAGGCGTTGGGGGAGGCATATCACATTGAGGAATCACCCGCAGCCAAGGATGCAATAGCGCAGATATTGACCAATTCGCGAATGAGTGCGCAGGGCCACCGGCCTGTATGTCAGGATACCGGAATTGTGGTCGCGTTCGTGCGGATCGGTATGTCGGTGCGATGGGATGCAGTGTCGAGTGTTGTTGAAATGGTAAATGCAGGGGTACGCAAGGCGTATCTTGATGCAGATAATCCATTAAGGGCTTCAATTGTTGCCGATCCGGCTGGTAAGCGAAAAAATACGGGTGATAATACACCGGCGGTAGTTCATGTCGAACTGGTCCAAGGTGATGGAGTCGAAGTGGATATTGCGGCCAAAGGCGGCGGTTCCGAGAACAAATCTCGCTTTGCGATGCTCAATCCCAGCGACGACGTAGTTGAGTGGGTGGTCAGCCAGTTGCCGGGCATGGGTGCGGGCTGGTGTCCGCCGGGGATGCTGGGCATCGGCATCGGGGGCTCGGCGGAAAAGGCGATGCTGTTAGCCAAGAAATCGTTGATGCAATCCATCGACATGACCGAATTGAAAGCGCGCGGACCGCAAAACCGCATCGAGGAATTGCGCATCGAGATTTGCGACAGGGTCAATGCACTTGGCATCGGCGCACAGGGGTTGGGTGGGCTGACCACGGTGCTGGATGTGAAGATACTCGATTATCCAACCCATGCAGCCTCCAAACCCATCGCGATGATTCCCAACTGTGCAGCAACCCGGCACATTCATTTCGAGCTGGATGGCAGCGGCGTGGCGCAGTTCACCCCACCCAAACTCGAGGACTATCCGGATGTGCACTGGAAACCATCCCCGGATGCGAGACGCGTCGATCTCAATACCGTCACGCGTGCCGACATCAGCAAGTGGCAGCCGGGCGAGACATTGCTCCTGAACGGCAAGTTGTTTACCGGTCGCGACGCGGCGCACAAACGCATGGTCGAGATGCTGGCCAAAGGCGAACAGCTTCCGGTAGATTTCAATGGGCGCTTCATTTACTACGTCGGCCCTGTCGACCCGGTACGCGACGAAGTCGTCGGCCCCGCCGGCCCGACCACCGCGACGCGTATGGACAAGTTCACCGATACGATGTTGGAACAGACCGGCCTGATCGGCATGATAGGCAAGGCCGAGCGCGGCAAGACGGCGATCCAGTCGATCAAGAAGCACGGCGCGGTATATTTGATGGCAGTCGGCGGCGCGGCTTACCTCGTTGCGCAGGCAATCAAGAAATCAAAAGTTGTCGCCTTTGCCGACCTAGGTATGGAGGCGATCTACGAATTCGAAGTGGAAGACATGCCGGTCACCGTCGCGGTAGATGCCAACGGCGTGTCAGTGCACGATATCGGCCCGGCAAAGTGGAGCGGGCGGATTGCTGCGATTCCGGTTAAAGTGACGAAATAAAAATACTGGGGAATTGCTTGGCGACTGATATAGCCAGCCTGTGGCTGTATCGTTCTCACTGATATTTTGAACGGAATCCACTGTTGGGATACGAAAGCGTGGTCAAAATAACACTCGCTGTGGAAGGCTCTATTAAAAATGGGATGTCAGCAACTTTTGCAACAGGTTTGAATAAGCTCGACCGCAACTATCCGGACGCGAGGTTGTTGCCATGATTGTCCATTTCCGACTCTCGGCCTATGACCGAATCTGAACATTTACCCGCACTGAGCAGCGTTATCCTGCTTCGCCTGCGCGATTACGCGCGTCGCCCTGTGTCCGAGCAGGCTCGGCTGAACGCACAGCTCGATACCGTGCTGGCCATGCTGCTACCCGACATTCCACAGCGCGCCCGCATCGTACTAACAGGAAATGGTCGTGCGGCCGTGGCCGTGCTCGACAACGCGCCTGCGGCGCTGTCTTTTGCTGATCGCGCACTGCATGCTAATCAAGTCGGTCTTGGGTTGTGCATCGGTATCGACCATGGACCGGTGGAAATCTTGAACGGCGAATCCGGCGAAGTTCTCGCCGGCGACGGCTTGGCTACGGCTTCGGTGATGGCCGCCTTTGCCACAGATGCCGGCCTGCTGGTGTCAAAAAACTTTCGCACAGCACTTGCGCAAATGTCACCTGGTTCCGAGGGACTACTCGTACCAACCGACAATTTCAGTGATGCTGGGTTGCGTACCTATCAGGTTTTTCGCCTTGATCGTTTTGCACCGCGCCAACGTCGCCGACGTTTGATTGTGGTCGCCGTAGTGGTAACCATATTGTTGCTGGCGACAGCGATGGCGCTTCGTGTAAGCGTGCCGAATCGGCCACGGCCATTGGCGCCTTACATCGGCAGCGAAGTCTCCACTGTGATTGATCACTTGACCAAGCTGGCTCATGGCAACCCGTAAACTGAAACAATTGGGACGTTACCGTATCCAGGCCGAACTTGGGCGTGGAGCAATGGGGATAGTCTACAAGGCGCACGATCCGGTACTCGATCGTACTGTGGCGCTAAAGACCATTGCACTGGATGATGCCGAGCAGGATCGCGAGGAGTTTCAAGCACGGTTTTTTCAGGAGGCCAAAGCTGCTGGGCGACTCAATCACCCGGCGCTCATTACCATCTACGATTTCGGCGAGGAAAACGCGCTGGCCTACATGGCGATGGAACTGCTCAACGGCAGCGATTTGAACGAGCGTATGAAGCAGTCATCGATTTCAGTTCATGAAGCCGTCTCCATAGCCGAGCAGGTGGCAGAAGGCCTGGCATTTGCACACGACAGCGGCGTAATCCATCGCGATATAAAACCCAGCAACGTCATGCTGCTGCCGCGCGGACGGGTAAAGATCATGGATTTCGGCATCGCACGGCTGAAAGTATCGGACATTCAGACGCAACTCGGCACGCGACTGGGTACGCCAAAATACATGTCGCCCGAACAAATCAGTGGTAACGCACTCGATCACCGCACCGATATTTTTTCGCTGGGTATCGTGCTCTATGAGATGCTCACTGGCGTCAAACTGTTCAAGGGTGACACCCTGACCCAGGTGATGCACAACGTGGCAAGTCTCGAACCTCCCCCGCCAAGCCAGTTCAAACCAGAAGTGTCACCACTGCTCGATCTGGTGGTCAAGCGTGCTTTGGAGAAAAGACCATCGGCGAGGTACGCAAGCGCATGGGAAATGGTCGATGATTTGCGCCACTGCTTGCTGGAACTCGCTCCATCAACACCGTTACCGCAGGAAAATGCCGACATCCCGAATAGGGAAGGTGCGCCAGCAATTGACGCCGATAAAAAGACATTTTTGCTCAAGCCTTCAGCCGACAACAAGTCGACACTGCGTCGAATGTCTTCTGAAATCGAAACCGACAGTCGCCTGACTCTGTCGCGCCGTTTCGATTCCGGCGAGGCCATGGCTCGTTTGCAAGCAGCAAATTCGCGTGACCGGAAGTATTTGGCGCGTCCGCCGCGCTCCCCAGGATTGCTGCGCCGTTTGCGGCATGACCCGGATTTGTCCTGGTTCACGCTGACGATTGGAATGATGATATTGATTGCCGTGGCACTGGCGCTGAGTTGATGTGCGCAGATTGCGGCATGATTGCGATGTATGAGGCCGGGGTGGGTGATACCCAAGCTTCGTGTTGTAAAAAATTAAGAGAGAATATAACGCGGTGGGTTGTTCTTACCCAAGGGTTAATGTGATTTGACCTGCGACAAGTCGAAAACGTTTGCAAATTAGAGATAGGCCCCTGCAATTTTAGCCTCGTAGCCACAGATCAAGGGTAGCTGAATAATGTGCGATATGCGCATATGTCTCTATTATTAGGCTTCACTATGCCGCCCCAATCCGGCGATGGATTGGGCATGGATTTTGCCGGTTAATTCGACTATCATGCACCTCTGGTTGTCCGCATAACAGAATTTACGAATTGGCGGGTCTCCCCGCATTGCAGCGTAGTGAACCTGGTCAGGTCCGGAAGGAAGCAGCCACAGCTACTTATGCAAGTGCCGGGGGTAAGGCTCGCCTCCTTATTGGGGTAAGTGCACGATGATGTATCGTTCAGTTTCAGCGTCCTTGCCAGTGTTTATGGATGTTCTCCGTCCACCTTCTGAATTGGCACAATTTTGTCTGCAACAACGGTTTTAGCCCGTAAATGGCGTCCCAGAAACTTCGCCCAGCTGGTGGGGCAGGAGCATGTGGTTCGCGCGTTAAGCAATGCACTCACACATAACCGCCTGCACCATGCCTATTTGTTCACCGGCACACGTGGAGTTGGCAAGACTACCATTGCGCGTATTTTTGCCAAGTCGCTGAATTGTGCGACCGGAATTACTGCCACCCCATGCGGGAAGTGCAGCGCCTGCATGGAAATCGATAGCGGACGTTTCGTTGATCTGATCGAATTGGATGCCGCATCGAACACGCAGGTGGATAATATGCGTGAATTGCTGGATGGCGCCATGTACGCCCCAAGTAGCGGGCGCTTCAAGGTGTATATCATCGATGAAGTACATATGCTGTCGAAATCGGCCTTTAATGCGATGCTCAAGACGCTGGAAGAGCCACCCGAGCATGTCAAATTCATTCTGGCCACCACGGACCCGCAAAAAATTCCTGTTACGGTACTTTCGCGTTGCCTGCAGTTCAACCTGAAACAACTGCCGCCTGCATTGATTGCTGGACACTTGCAGTATGTGCTCGAACAAGAACAGATTTCATTCGAGAAAGGTGCAATCGCAGTGATCGGGCGAACTGCACAAGGCAGTATGCGCGATGCATTGAGCCTGATGGACCAGGCCATTGCTTTTTCCGCCGGCAAGATAGAAGAGTCTGCAGTGCGCGCCATGCTGGGGGCGATCGACCAAGGCTACCTGTTTGATTTGTTGACGGCGTTGCGTGAACAGGATGGCGTCGCGCTGCTTGGGATTGCCGACAACATGGCTGCACGAAGTGTTGCGTTCGATAGCGCATTGCAGGAATTGGCAACGTTGCTTCATCGTATTGCTGTGGTGCAGACCGTGCCGAATGAGACAGAAGATGATGATCCGGAGCGGGCGCGGCATCTGGAATTTGCTGCAGCATTCACTGCTGAAGAAGTGCAGTTGTTTTATCAGATTGCTATCCATGGGCGCGACGAAATCGATTTGGCGCCGGATGAATATGCCGGCTTTACCATGGCGCTGCTGCGTATGCTGGCATTTGCGCCAGCCAAGAATATCGCACATCCACCATCAAACACACCTGCCACAAGAGCGCGACCAAGCGCGGAACCTGTTGTTGCCGGGAACAGGATTGAGCTTGACCAATCACCCGTTTCTGTTCGGCCGGATGCAGCTGCCCAGCCCGCAAACGGAGAAAATTCTTCAGCGAATCAGCCGGACTGGGGAGTGATATTAGACCAGTTGAATGTGCAGGGAATGGCACAACAATTGGCGAAACACTGCGTTCTGGAAAGCTTCTCGGACCAGCAAATTACCCTGCGCTTGTCTCAGGAACACAAGCATTTGCAAACCAACAGGATGGCAGCAGAAAAACTGCAGGCCGCCTTGACGGATTATTTTGCCAAACCCATGAAATTGAATATCGTGTTGGGCAATGCCGGTTCGGCAACGCCCGCGATTTTGGAACAGCAGAGCAAGCAATTCAAGCAGCAACTGGCAAGTGAATCGATTGTGCATGATAGCTTTGTGCACGATGCCCAGACAAAGCTGGATGCGATTCTGATAGAAGAATCAATCAAACCGATACAACAAGTTAAGGAGGGGTAGAAATGATGAAAGGCGGATTGGGCGGAATGATGAAACAAGCCCAGCAGATGCAGCAGAATATGCAAAAGGCACAGGCTGAATTGGCCACCGTGGAGGTTGAAGGCCAGGCCGGTTCAGGCATGGTTAGAATCACCATGACCTGCGGTTATGTAGTTCGTCGGGTTTCGCTGGACGACAGCGTACTGACGGATGACAAAGACATGCTGGAGGACTTGATCGTGCTGGCTACCAACGATGCGTTAAAGCAGGTTGAAACAACCACCCAGCAGCATATGAGCGGATTTACCGCCGGCATGGGCTTGCCGCCCGGAATGAAATTTCCATTTTGATGTCGTCTCCTCTGGTAATGCCCTCGCATCTCGAAGAATTGATTGTTGCATTGCGATGCCTGCCCGGCGTGGGGCCAAAGTCCGCGCAGCGTATGGCCTATCATCTATTGCAGCGAGATCGCGCCGGGGCGCTCCATTTGGCGCGGGCAATGGAGCTTGCTGTGAGCAACATTCAGCACTGCAGCAAGTGCAATAACTTTTCCGAGCATGAGGTGTGCAACTTGTGTGCATCCCCAAAGCGCGATGCTGGCCTGTTATGTGTGGTCGAGATGCCTGCCGACCTGCTAATGATGGAACAAACTCAGTGTTACCGGGGGCAATATTTTGTGCTGATGGGACGTTTGTCGCCGCTAGACGGGATAGGCGCGAATGAATTGCATATCGAGCGTCTCGTCAGGCGCGTAACGGAACAGGAATGCGAGGTGATCCTGGCCACCAACTTCACTGTGGAAGGTGATGCCACGGCACATTATTTGGCAACATTACTGAGGTCGCAAGGTGTCAAGGTATCGCGCATTGCGCGCGGCTTGCCGGTGGGCGGTGAGCTGGAGCAAGTGGATAGCGGTACGTTGGCGCAAGCCCTGCTGGAACGGCGCGAGGTAGTGGCATGAAGCGAAACCACAAAGTGATAGCACAAACCGGTTTGGCTCATGAGCCGGCTGACGATGATAATATAACTGACGAAAAATCCCAGGGTGAGAAGTTGCAGAAAGTGCTGGCGGGCGCGGGATTTGGCTCGCGCAGGAAGATGGAAGAATGGATTGCAAATGGACAAGTCAGCGTCAATGGAGCAACCGCAACCCTGGGTATGCGGGTGGCTGAAGGTGATCTGGTAAAAGCTGCGCGTCGCACCATACGAGTTGGCGAACGTGGCTACGCCGCACGTGTGTTGCTTTATCACAAACCGGAAGGCGAAATCGTCAGCCGCGACGACCCCGGGAAGAGAAGCAGTGTGTTCGACAAGTTGCCCAAGTTGCGTGGACAGAAATGGATTGCGGTTGGCCGGCTGGATTTTAATACCAGCGGCTTGCTCATTTTTACCACTTCGGGCGAACTGGCGAACCGGCTGATGCATCCGCGTTTTGAAGTGGAGCGCGAATATGCGGTGCGGGTGCAGGGGGTGATGACGGAAGCGCAGATAAATCTGGCACTCAAGCAGGGCGTTGAGCTGGAAGACGGTGTGGTGAAGTTTGAAAAACTTGAAGACCAGGGAGGCGAGGGTTTTAACCATTGGTATCGCGTGATGCTGAAAGAGGGACGCAATCGTGTGGTGCGCCGCACTTTCGATGCGCTGGGACTTCCGGTGAGCCGGTTGATGCGAATTCGCTTCGGTATAATCAATTTGCCGCCACGCCTAAAGCGGGGCATGACTGCTGAACTGGGCGAGGGCGAGGTGGGACAGGTGCTGGAATGGGTTGGCATTGCCCCCGACAACACTGAATTGCTTCAGCAGAAGTTACCGGCCTTCAGCGAATCCGATAGTTCATCGACACAGAAACCGGTCCGGAATTCTGCCCGCGCAGCGGGGAATGTAAGTCGTGCAGGGTCGGCGGCCGCCAACAAAAGTAAGTCTGGTGTAAAGCTGTGACTGCAACTAGAATCTGCCTGATTACACTCTGCGGTCTACTGGGCTGTATTGAGGCAACTGCAAGCGACTGGACACAGGAAATTTGAATGGAAGAGCGCGGTAACAAGACCATTATGTGCAGTGTGCTGTTCTTGGATATTGTCGAATATTCCAAGAAGTCTGTGGCTGGACAAATTTCACTCAAGGACAGGTTCAACAGCTATCTTTCCGAGGCGATCCGTGATGTACCGATGACAGATCGTATTATTCTGGATACGGGCGATGGTGCCGCAATCAATTTCTTGGGCGACGTGGAAGATGCCTTGAAAGCTGCGCTCAGCTTGCGTGAAAGTCTCCTCAATGAAGCACCTGACGTGGATTACCCACTTCTGGTTCGCATGGGAATCAACCTGGGCCCGGTTCGTTTGGTCAGAGACATCAACGGCCAGCCCAATATTGTCGGGGACGGAATCAACGTTGCGCAGCGCGTAATGGGTTTTGCGGATGTTGCCCAGATTCTCGTGTCACGTTCTTATTACGATGCGGTTTCCCGTCTGTCGCCCCAGTATGCGGGGATGTTTCACTATCAGGGCTCACGCACCGACAAGCATGTTCGCGAACACGAAGTGTATGCGATAGGCTATCCGGGAGATAAAACGACCCGCCGCGGAGCGGCAGTTCCGCCTGTGGTTGCCGAAGCGGAAAAAAGCAAATTGGCTGGTGCAATGGTGCGCGTCAATTCAGCGCGGCAATTGGCAACAACACGCGTCCATGCATGGTCAGACCTGGCGATTCTTCGCTTTCGGGAAGCTGACACAGGGCAGCGCGCGATATACGCTGCTGCCGTTGCAATTCCATTGTTATTGCTGATTGCGCTGCTTACCAACTGGGCCCTTCGTCATACAGCTACTGAAAAGCTGGCCACAACGAGCGAACTGGCTAAAACATTGCCGCAGTCCGGCCCAACTGGTTCGAGTGTGGCATCAGCCTCGACTGAGACCAAGGTCGGGTCGAAACAGGAAATTGCAGCCCATGCCCTGACCGAGTCAAAATCAAAGGCCAAACAAAGTGTCGAGAGCAAACATGCTAAAGCCGCTGCCGGGAACAAACCCAGGGCCAGGCCCAAGGCGAAACTTGAAGACAAGTCCAGCATTGCGAATAATCAGGCAGGGGCAACAAACAAGAGCGATACCGAGTATAACTCGACATACATCACATCAAGCGGCAGCAAAAATTCCTATATTGTGATCACCTGTATGGAAGGGACGGAGGTGTTCGTTGACGGTATCAGCAAAGGGCGAATCGATAAATCGCCGTTGTCCATACTTGTTTCGCCAGGCAAGCATTCGCTGATTTTGAGCAATACAAGCAAGGGAATTTTTACACAAAATGTCAGGCTCAATACCGGCAAGATCGTGCATATAAAGCCGAACCGTTGTAACTAGTGAAAATTGACATGGACAGCGAGTTTAGAAAATTTGACATGATGACAATAACTCATTTGGGTGAATATCTTGATTAGCAACCTGGGGCGCTACGAGGTGCTTGGCGAGCTTGGTCAGGGAGCCATGGGAGTGGTTTACAAGGCCAGGGATCCGCTAATTGATCGTGTGGTTGCGATCAAAACCATCAACCTCAGCCTGGCAATGGATGAAAAAGAGGAGTACGAGGGGCGCTTCTATCAGGAAGCCAAAGCGGCTGGCCGTCTGAATCATCCGAATATCGTGACCATTTACGATGTGGGCAGGAGCGGTGAAGTTGCCTATATTGCGATGGAGCTGCTGGAAGGTCGCGAGCTGCGCGATATCATGAACGAGGGCGCTTTATTGCCCATAGATCAGGTATTGAATATCGTTGCCCAGGTAGCGCAAGGTTTGGCTTACGCCCACGAGTATGAAATCGTGCATCGCGATGTCAAACCTTCCAATATTATGGTGATACGCGACGGGCATGTGAAAATCACCGACTTTGGCATTGCGCGCATGGCTTCCTCCTCGGTGCGCACACAAACGGGTATGGTGCTCGGTTCGCCGAAATACATGTCTCCGGAGCAGGTGATGGGCAAGTCGATCGATCAGCGTTCGGATATCTTTTCGCTGGGCGTGATGCTCTACGAAATGCTGACGGGAAAGGCTCCATTTGACGGTGAGAACGTGAATGCCATCATGTACCAGACCTTGAATGGAATACCGCCACCGCCGAATACAGTCAATCCGGCAGTCCCGGAAATGGTGAACTTCATTGTCGCCAAAGCGCTAGCCAAACGGGTGGATGATCGTTACCAGAACGCCCAGGACTTCGCTGTCGATTTGCGCACCTGTCGGGATACCCTGCCACGTTCGATCAGTCAGCTGGACTTATCCAAGCCTTCAGTTTCAAGCAGGAAGAAATTGCCGGACACCGTCGAAACTGCCACAGTGGTGGATGGTGACAAAGAACGCGTTAAATCAGAATCGAGCGTGAGATTGTCCAAAGCATTTGATTCCTCGGTAGCGACCATGCGTTTGGCAGCCCTGACTGCCTCCAGCGAAGACGTTGACGAGTTGTCGAAAACGCTCAATATAAACAAGCCGAGCGCGAAATCGATCAATCAGGCCGGGGCTGCCAGAGCTGTTGCCAAGACCACGCAAAAATACCGCCCATCAACAAGTCAACTTCCCGAGGATTCCTTAAAACAGTTAAATGGATGGAATTTGCTGATGACGGTTATTGCATTGCTGGTGCTGTTCGGTATCACCTGGTATTTTGTTTTCTGAATTGTTCCTGAAATTCATTGCCCGGTTTCTAACCAATGTCAGGCGCAACTGTTCTGAAATTCCCGGTTAAGCCTTCCCCGCGCTTTGCCGCACTGTTGCTGATTTTGCACTTGGCTGTCGCATTAGTGGTATCTGCAACTGCCATGCCATTGCCAGCCAAGTTGTTGGTGATTCTGGTGGCTATCCTCAGCCTGGCTTATTATTTGTCGCGCGATGTTTTGTTGCGGCTACCCGGTTCATGGCTTGAGATTTCCCTCGATCAAAAGGATGTTTCGATTGCCGCACGCAATGGTTCCGGTTTCCTCGGCCAGGTTGTAAACCAGACCGTGACCAACCCGTATTTCGTGGTTTTATGTGTGCAGCCGGAGAAACACCGCAAATTGGTTTCCCGCGTTATCTTTCCCGATTCGATCAGTCCGGGTGCGTTTCGTGAACTGTGCGTTCATCTCAAATTCACATAACGCCAACCGAAATATATTTCAGAAGTGCTCCGTCACTCATTGCTGTTTGCGCGACTTGGGGTATGCATGCGGGGTGAGTATGGTCGGTTGAGGGTTTGGCAGCGATACCGGATAGTCCTTGCTGAAATGCAGGCCGCGGCTTTCATGGCGCAGCAATGCGCTTTGCACGATCAATTCGGCGTTTAACACCAGGTTGCGCAATTCCAGCAAGTCCGAGCTGATGTGGAAGTTGGCATAATATTCGTTGATTTCATCCTGCAGCAACTGGATACGGTGCTGTGCGCGTTGCAGGCGTTTGCTGGTGCGTACAATCCCTACATAGTCCCACATGAAGTGCCGCAGTTCGGCCCAGTTGTGCGAAATGACGATTTGCTCGTCAGCGTCGGTTACACGGCTTTCATCCCATGCTGGCAGGGAGGTCGGTTCCGGCCCCGGTTTGCCCAGGATGTCACGAACCGCAGCGTCCGCGAATACCAGACATTCCAGCAGCGAATTGCTGGCCAGCCGATTTGCTCCATGCAAACCGCTATAGGCCGTTTCTCCCACGGCATAAAGATTCTCGATATCGGTGCGTGCGTGCAAATCGGTGACAATACCCCCGCAGGTGTAATGCGCAGCAGGAACTACCGGAATCGGCTGCTTGCTGATGTTGATGCCCAGCGACAGGCAACGCTCATAAATGGTCGGGAAGTGCTCCTGGAGAAATTCCACCGACTGGTGCGAAATATCCAGATAGACGCAATCCAGCCCGTGTTTTTTCATTTCGAAATCGATTGCCCTGGCGACCACATCGCGCGGCGCAAGCTCTGCGCGCTCATCGTGGTGGGGCATGAATCGCGTTCCGTCGGGCAGTTTCAGGATGCCCCCCTCGCCGCGCACCGCCTCGCTGATCAGGAAGGATTTTGCGTGGGGGTGATACAAACAGGTCGGGTGGAATTGGATGAACTCCATGTTGGCGATGCGACAGCCGGCGCGCCATGCCATCGCAATGCCGTCCCCTGTCGCGGTATCGGGATTGGTGGTATAGAGATAGACCTTGCCGGCACCGCCTGTCGCCAGAATGGTGTTTCCCGAGGTGATGGTCAGTACTTGATCGCGCAGGCAGTCGAGCACATAAACGCCGAGACAGCGATTATCCTGCCGTCCCAGTTTTCTGCCGGTGATCAGGTCGACCGACATGCAATTTTCCAGAACCGTGATATTCGGATGACCCAGCACGCGCGCGGCGAGGGTTGCCTGTACGGCATGGCCGGTCGCATCGGCCGCATGGATTATCCGTCTGCGGCTGTGCCCGCCTTCCCGGGTGAGATGATAGCCGGTGTCGCTGGACAGGTCTTTGGTGAAGGGAACCCCTTGGGCAATCAGCCAATCGATTGATGCCTTGCCATGCTCGACAACATAGCGGGTCGCGGCTTCATCGCACAGGCCCGCACCGGCAGTCAGGGTGTCCTGGATGTGTGTTTCCAGGGAATCGTCCGGAGACAATACCGCGGCAATGCCGCCCTGTGCCCAGCCGCTTGCCCCATCAAGCAATGATTTTTTTGTGATCAGCCCGACTTTCTGGTGTTCGGCCAACTTGATGGCCAACGTCAGTCCGGCCAGACCGCTGCCGATAATCAATGTGTCAAATTGAAGCAATTTTCTTTCCTGCGCATGGATTTAAGCGGCGACTATACCAGACAGGCGGTATAGCGATAGCCCCTATCTGTTGGGCGGGGCAGTGGCCGCATCGGCAGTATTTCCCGGGTCTCTGTTTGCCGAAAGCTGACGACTATGGTCGGAGCGGTTATACTTGCGGCGCATTATATTTAGCGCAGATACAATAATAATTGGAAAAGTCGGGGATGACGGACAGAGATGTCGATCAGCAGTTGGTAGAGCGTGTTCAACGTGGGGATAAACACGCCTTTGATTTGCTGGTAACCAAGTACCAACGAAAACTGGGGCGACTTATTTCCCGCTTTGTGCGCGATTCGGCAGAGGCAGAGGACGTTACGCAGGAAGCTTTTATCAAGGCATACCGTGCGTTACCGGGATTTCGTGGCGAAAGCGCTTTTTATACTTGGCTGTATCGTATTGGTATAAATACGGCAAAAAATCACCTTTTGGCCAACAAGCGTCGTGCACCGACCAGTACGCCATTTGATGCGGAGGACTCCGAGTCGTTCGAAGATGCCAGCCTGTTGCGGGAGGTAAATACCCCGGAAAATGAACTTATGAGCAAGCAGGTTGTCGGTGTTGTACAGGCTTCATTGCAGCAATTACCCGAAGATTTGCGCACTGCATTGACATTGCGCGAGATCGAAGGGTTGAGCTATGAGGAGATTGCTATTGTGATGGATTGCCCGATCGGTACAGTGAGATCCAGAATTTTCAGGGCGCGCGAGGCGGTAGCGGAGAATCTGCGCCCGTTGTTAGAAACCAGCAAAGGCAAGAGGTGGTAGTTATGAAACAAAGAATTTCAGTATTGATGGACGGCGAATTGTTCGAGGATGAAGCGGAAAGCCTGCTCGACCAGATCAAGCGGGGTTCTGATGTGGACAATGATTGGGAAATTTATCATTTGATCGGAGATGTGTTGCGCCAACCCGAACACATACATTGCGGACAGAGTCCTGTTATCCGCAATCGTATGGAAGGCGAACCGGTCGTATTTGCACCCCGCGTTCGTGCGGTAAAGCAGAAAATGCGCTCGATCGCGTTATCGGCTGCCGCTTCGCTGTCGGCGGTCGGGGTGGTTGCCTGGATGACACTGCAGATAAGTCCCGAAGTTGCCCCCCAATTTGCGATGCAACAGACTGCATTTCGTCCGGCCAGCATGAAAATAAAACCTGACGCCAACGATTACCTGATGGCACACCAGGAATTGTCGCCAAGCTCGGATTTGAATGGCGGTGCGTCCTTTATTCGCACTGTTTCCTACAGCAAAGATACGACCCAGTGAAAATAGTCATGACGACAAATCGTACGGGAAACATATAGTGATGAGGCTGCTGGTTGTGCTTTTTGGGCTGTTGTTTGCTGTTGTTCCCAGCATTCATGCAGATGAATTGCCGGCAACCTTTGATTGGCTTGAGGTCGTTGCTTTTGCAGGACATCAGACTGATTACAGCGGGGTGTTCGTTTATCAATATGACAATCGCGTCGAAACGACAAGCATCATCCACGTAAACCAGGCGGACGGCGAATATGAGAAGCTGGAAAGTCTGGATGGGCCCAAGCGTGAAATCATTAGCCATAATGGCATGGTTTGGGGCTTGGTCGGCCACAAACTGGTTCAGTTCGGCAGCAACTACGGGCACGGCAACTTCCCGTCCCTGCTGCCGGAACAATTGGCCGCATTGAGGGCTAATTACAAGGCCAAGCTGCTTGGAATGGCGCGAGTCGCCGGTTACAACACCCAGATAATCCTGTTTCAACCCCACGACAACCTTCGTTATGCACACGAAATATGGGTGCAGACTGATTCGGGTTTGCTGTTGAAAGCGGCAGTGCTGGGGGATAATAACAAGGTGGAGGAACAATATGCATTTACCCAGCTGCAAATCGGCGGGAAAATCGATCGTTCCTGGATTAAAGAATGCGATGCGGCAGCAAAGCAGAGCAAAGACAAGCCGGAAACACCCAATGTGATCAAACCGATAAAGAGCGGTTGGGTGGCGGATATGTTGCCGTCAGGATTTAAAAAGATGATGGAGATAGAGCGGAAAATGCACGGCAGGGATGCACCGGTGACGCAAATGGTGTTTTCCGATGGCCTAAGCTCGATTTCAATATTCATCGAGCCAAATGACAGCGATGATGATGATGGCGAGGAACAGGGGTTGTCCAGTCGGGGCGCGTTTAATTTGTATCGAAAGGTACTGGACAAGGAGCTGATAACCGTGGTCGGCGAAGTTCCTCCTCGCACGGTAATGCAGGTGCTCGATTCGGTCCGTTACAACGGCAAGTAACATGCTGGAGACGCGCGCCGTAATTGTTCAAATTCTAGGCCCGCACGCGGTTGTTCAAGCCAGTCAAGCCAATGGTTGCGAACAATGCAGTGGCAAAGGATGCGGGGCGAGCAAGCTGTCCATGATGTTTTGCAGCAAACCCCGCCAATTCCAGGTGGATAATCCAATCAATGCACAGGTCGGAGATGAGGTTATCATATCGATTGCCGAGGGTGCGATTTTGCACGGGATCGGTCTGGTCTATCTGTTGCCATTGTTGTTGCTGGTAACGGGCGCAATGATTGGCAGCTACTGGGCAGAGTTTCCCGGGCAACGCGACGGATATGCTGCAGCTGGCGCAGCGCTTGGTTTGGCTGCCGGTTTTATCATTGCCAAATGGATATCGTCACGCCAGGACAGGAATCAATCAAGCGCCATTATTGCCCGGCAATGGGGTGAGCAATAGCTGGCAGGGTTCAGGGAAACCTTGAATCCTGTGCCTTGAGTCTGTAGTGAGGGAGGGTGCATGCTGAGAAAATTCGCGAGCCTGTCGCTGTTGTTTTTCAGAGCGACGCTGGTCTTTGGGGTAATCGGCAGCACATTGGCTCACAGCAAAGAGTTGCCGGATTTCACCGACCTGGTGGACAAGCAGGGTGCAGCGGTAGTCAATATCAGTACTACGCAAATCCTTCAGGGCGTTCAGGGCATTCCGAATATTCCCGAAAACGACCCCTTCTACGAATTTTTCCGCCGCTTCGCCCCCAAAAATCCGCATGGCCAAGAGTCCAAATCGCTTGGGTCCGGTTTTATCATCAGCCCCGATGGCTACATCATGACGAATGCTCATGTGGTGGATCATGCCGGCAAGATTACCGTTCGACTGACGGACAAGCGCGAGTTTGGCGCGAAGATAGTCGGTGTGGATAGTCGTACCGATGTGGCTTTGCTGAAAATTGATGCGAAAGGTTTGCCTGCCATCAAAGTGGGCGATGCCGACAAACTCAGGGTCGGTGAATGGGTGGTGGCGATCGGGTCGCCATTCGGCTTTAACAATAGCGTTACGGCCGGTATTGTCAGTGCCAAGGGCCGGTCTTTGCCGCAGGATAATCTGGTGCCGTTCATACAGACTGATGTGGCAATCAATCCCGGAAGCTCCGGCGGTCCGTTGTTCAACATGAATGAAGAAGTTGTCGGTATGAACTCGCAAATCTATACCCGTTCCGGGGGGTCGATGGGGTTGTCCTTTGCCATTCCGATAAATGTGGCAATGCAGGTTGCCGACCAGTTGCGCAGCAGCGGCAAGGTGACGCGCGGACGTATCGGGGTGACGATACAGGAATTGAACCGCGAGTTGGCTGAGTCATTCGGCTTGAGCAGCCCCAACGGTGCGCTGGTCAGCAACGTGGAAAAAGGTGGTCCGGCTGACAAGGCTGGCATACAGGCCAGCGATGTGATTCTCGAGTTTGGCGGCAACCCGGTGAACAGCTCCACCGATTTGCCGCGCATGGTGGCCGCAGTCAAACCGGGAACCAGGGAATCCGTCAAACTGTGGCGCAAGGGCAAGTTCAAACAAGTCACGGTTGAAGTCGCGGAAATGCCGGATAACAGCAAGCTTGCGCAGCAGGCGGCCAGGAAACCAGCCGAGAGCACGGGTGAGATGATTGCGCGTATGGGCATTGCCATCAGCGAATTGAGCACCGACCAACTCCAACAACTTGAAGTCAGTGGCGGCTTGCTGGTCGAGGATGTGGCCGGTTCGTCTGCGCTTGCCGCGGGTTTGCAGCCGGGCGATGTGCTGCTGGCGATCGGTAATGTGCAAATTCGTTCGTTGGCCCAGTTAAACGGATTGCTCAAACAAGTCCCCAAAGGACACAATGTCGCATTGTTGGTGCGCAGGGGTGATAACGCGAGCTATATTGCAATCAGGCTGGACGAGAAGTAATTTCGGCTCTGCGTGTCCCGCCCAAATCGGCTAGAATCCGTCCCTTTGGAATATCGGGCGTTTTTCGAAATGACCGGTTCAGGCGGGACTTAAATTTTGGACTCTATGCAGCACATTCGTAATTTTTCCATTATTGCTCATATCGACCACGGAAAATCCACTTTGGCTGATCGCATCATCCAGCTTTGCGGAGGTCTGTCCGACCGCGAGATGGAAGCACAGGTACTCGATTCAATGGATCTGGAGCGTGAGCGCGGTATCACCATCAAGGCACAAACAGCCACACTAAGCTACAAGGCTCGCGATGGACAGGTATACAACCTGAACCTGATCGATACCCCGGGGCACGTGGATTTTTCCTATGAGGTATCGCGTTCGTTGTCGGCTTGCGAGGGCGCATTGCTGGTGGTGGACGCTTCGCAGGGCGTCGAGGCACAGACCGTGGCGAATTGCTACACGGCACTTGACCTGGGCGTCGAGGTGGTGCCGGTACTGAACAAGATCGACTTGCCCTCTGCCAACCCGGAAAATGCAATCGAGGAAATCGAGGAAGTGATCGGCATCGATGCGCATGATGCGATACGCTGCTCTGCCAAGACCGGTGAAGGGGTGCTGGATGTGCTGGAAGCAATGATCGCCAAGGTTCCCGCTCCAAAAGGCGATCCGGATGTGCCGCTGCAGGCGCTGATCATCGATTCGTGGTTCGATAATTACGTTGGCGTGGTGATGCTGGTGCGGGTGATCAACGGCACGATCAAGCCCAAGGAGAAGATCCTGTTCATGGCGACGGGCGCCCAGCATCTGACCGAAAATGTAGGCGTATTTACACCCAAGTCGCAATCCCGGCCAACCTTGAGCGCGGGGCAGGTGGGGTTCATTATTGCCGGTGTAAAGGAGCTGAAATCGGCCAAGGTGGGCGATACGATCACCCACCTGGGCAAGCCGGCGCAGCAGGCGTTGCCCGGCTTCAAGGAAATTCAACCGCAGGTGTTTGCCGGGTTGTTCCCGGTCGAGTCGAACCAGTATGAAGCGCTGCGCGACTCGCTGGAAAAGCTCAAGCTGAACGACGCGGCGCTGCGCTTCGAGCCGGAGGTGTCACAGGCATTGGGCTTCGGCTTTCGTTGCGGTTTTCTGGGGTTGCTGCACATGGAAATCGTGCAGGAACGGCTGGAACGCGAGTTCGATATGGACCTGATCACCACCGCGCCGACCGTGATCTACGAGGTGGTACAGCGCGATGGCAAGGTTCTGGTTGTGGACAATCCGTCCAAGATGCCGGATCCGGCCAAGATCGAGGAGATACGCGAGCCGATTGTGACCGTTAATCTGTACATGCCGCTGGAATATGTGGGCTCGGTGATCACACTGTGCACCCAGAAGCGCGGTTCGCAGATCAATATCAGCTATCACGGCAAGCAGGTGAATCTGGTATACGAAATGCCGATGGCTGAAATCGTGCTGGATTTTTTCGACAAGCTGAAATCGGTGTCACGCGGCTATGCGTCGATGGACTACGAGTTCAAGGAATACCGCTCCGCGGATGTGGTCAAGGTGGACATGCTGATCAACGGCGAGAAGGTGGATGCGCTGGCGGTGATCGTGCACCGCGCCAACAGCCAGCATCGCGGCCGGGAAGTGGCGGCCAAGATGCGCGAACTGATTCCCCGCCAGATGTATGATGTGGCGATACAGGCAACGATCGGATCGAATATTATTGCGCGCGAGAACGTCAAGGCGATGCGCAAGAATGTATTGGCAAAGTGTTATGGCGGCGATATTTCACGCAAGAAGAAGCTGCTGGAGAAACAAAAGGCGGGCAAAAAGCGCATGAAACAGGTGGGCAGCGTGGAAATTCCGCAGGAAGCCTTTTTGGCGATCCTGCGGGTGGACGATTAATTCAAATTCAATTTGATTGGTGAAACTGCGTTGGCTTGCTCGTTCACCACTGGTCGCGCAACGGCAGCACGTTACTGGCGAAGCCAGCCGATTGCGTCACCCTGTCAGGGCGACATTAGCACTGCCCGCGTCGATTACTTGTCGCCGCCTTGTTTGACCTTTGTAATTGAACTGGAATAGAGGATAAAAATGGATTTTGCACTGATTATGTTCGTGTTGCTGGTGGTCACCGGCTGCATCTGGCTGCTGGACCGTTTCGCATTGGCCGCCAAGCGCGGCAGCGGGGTCGCCGAGCCGTGGTGGGTCGAGTATGCAAAGAGCTTCTTCCCGGTCATTCTGGTGGTATTTTGCATTCGTTCCTTTTTGGTCGAACCGTTCAAGATCCCGTCCGGGTCAATGATCCCGACCCTGCATGTCGGCGACTTTATTCTGGTTAACAAATTCACTTACGGTGTGCGGCTGCCTATCATCGACAGGAAAATCATTCAGGTGAACAATCCGCAGCGCGGCGACGTGATGGTGTTCCATTATCCGGAAGATCCCTCGCTGGATTACATCAAGCGTGTGGTCGGCCTTCCCGGCGATACTGTCGAATATCACAACAAGGTATTGACGATCAACGGTGTCGTGCATCCACAGCAAGCGGATGGGGAATATAATTACGTCGAGGCCGGGTTGAACTTCGTGCACACCGAGAAGTACACCGAGACTTTGGGAAATCACAAGCATGCGTTGCTGATCAATCCCGACATGCCGACGTTGCGGATCAGTGCCGTTGCCGATTTTCCCGGGCGCGACAACTGCAGTTACGACGGCGATGATATGTTTCGCTGCAAGGTTCCCGCGGGCGAGTATTTCATGATGGGCGACAATCGCGACAACAGCCGTGACAGCAGATATTGGGGTTTTGTCCCGGACAAAAATATCGTCGGCAAGGCGTTTTTTATCTGGATGAATTTTTCAGATTTGAAACGCGCCGGCATGATGATCAATTGAACCAGGAGGAAAAATGAATACAGCAATGCCAGTTCAACAACGGGGTCTGAGTTTTGGCGGATTTATTTTCGGGGCTTTCCTGCTGGTGATATGCGCAATTTTCGGGTTCAGGCTCATTCCGGCCTACATCCAGGACGCCACCATCAAGAACACCTTCAATGAGATTGCCCATGACCCGAACCTGCAGAATGCAACAGCACACGACATTAAAGAGTCGTTTGACAGGCACTCCGGCGTTGATGACATTACCGCGATCAATTCAAGCGATATCGTGATTTCCAGCAATGGCGGAACCCCGGTGTTGAGTGCCAGCTATAGCGTCAAAATCCCTGTGGCAGGCAACATCAGCCTTCTGCTCGAATTCAACCCCAGCAGTGGCGGCAAATAAAGCCGGCCGGAGCGCGCAAAAATCCATGCTCGACAGTGTGCTGGGCAATAAATTTGGCTATGTGTTCAGGCAGCCGAAACTGCTGCAGCGCGCGCTCACACACCGCAGTTATGCCCCTGAGCACAATGAACGCATGGAGTTTCTGGGCGACAGTATCCTGGGTTGCGTGATTGCCAAATATCTGTACAGCAATTACCCCCAGTTGAGCGAGGGCGAGTTATCCCGGCTGCGCTCCAGTCTGGTCAGGGAAGAAACGCTCGTCATACTTGCGCAGCAGATCGATCTCGGCAGCCACTTAAAGCTGGGCGAGGGCGAACTCAAAAGCGGCGGGTTTCGCCGCCCGTCGATACTGGCGGATGCGCTGGAAGCGCTGTTCGGCGCGGTCTTGCTCGATTCCGGCTTCAACGAGGCAGAGCAGGCCGTGTTGAGGCTGTATGTGCCCTATCTGGAAACGATCGATGTGCAGACGCTGGGCAAGGACGCCAAAACGCTGTTGCAGGAATTTCTGCAGGGCAAACGGCTACCACTGCCGGTGTACACCATCATTGCCATGCAGGGCGAAGCCCATGAACAATTATTCCAGGTGGAATGCGCGATCCCGACCCTGAAAATTTCCACCCGCGGTACCGGCACCAGCCGGCGCAATGCGGAACAACAGGCCGCGCAAGCCGCCTATCAACTATTACCGGCCACAACATGACAGAACCAAAATCTGATGGGTTTCACAGCGGCTTCATCGCCATCGTCGGTCGGCCCAACGTGGGCAAATCCACGCTGCTCAACCACCTGATCGGGCAGAAAATCAGCATCACTTCGCGCAAGGCGCAGACCACGCGCCATCGCATCCACGGTATTTTCACCGATGAACACAGCCAGTTTGTGTTTGTCGATACGCCGGGTTTTCAGACCAAACACCTCAACGCCCTGAATCGCGGCATGAACCGCGTGGTGACCAGCAGTCTGCGCGACGTGCAGGTGGTACTGTATGTGCTGGAAGCATTGCGCTACGACGAGCGCGACCAGGAAGTGCTCAAGCTGTTGCCCGGTAACCGCCCGGTGTTGCTGGTGATCAACAAGATCGACGAGGTTGCGGACAAGGGGCAGCTGTTCGCGTTTGCCGAACGGGTCGCGCAGGATTTCAAGTTTGCCGCAATCGTGCCGGTAAGCGCCAAGCTCGGCAGCAAGATCGGGGAGCTGCGGGATACGATACGCAGCCATCTTCCCGAGGGCGAATTAATCTATGACAAGGACGACATCACCGACCGCAGCGAACGATTCCTGGCGGCGGAAATGTTGCGCGAAAAAATATTCCGTTTTACCGGCGACGAGCTGCCTTATTCGACCAGCGTGGTGATCGAGCAGTTCAAGATGGAAGGCAAGCTGCGCCGCATCAGTGCCGCCGTGCTGGTTGACCGGGAGGCGCACAAGGCGATGCTGATCGGCAAAAAGGGGGAAAAGCTCAAGGAGATCGCGACCCAGGCACGGCTTGATATGGAAAAAATGTTCGACGGTAAAGTGTTTCTCGAGGTGTTCGTCAAGTTGCGCAGCGGCTGGGCGGATGACGAACGCGTGCTGCGCAGCCTGGGCTATGAATAACCGCGCGTTACGAATGACCCTGGGTGACGCATGAGTGCTGCGAGCCGGAACAGGCAACAGGACGAATTGGCGTTTGTCTTGCACAGCTATCCGTTTCGCGAAACCAGTCTGATACTTGATGTGTTCAGCCGGCGGCACGGGCGGATGGCGATAGTGGCGCGCGGAGCGCGGCGTCCCAGGTCAATCCTGCGCGGTGTGCTGATGAATTTTCAGCCCCTGCTGTTAAGCTGGTTCGGCAAGGGTGAAGTGCGCACTTTGCACAGTGCGGAGTGGCAGGGTGGACAGCCCTATCTGCAAGGCACGGCGCTGATGTGCGGGTTCTATCTGAACGAGTTGCTGCTCAACCTGCTGGCGCGCGACGACCCGCATGACCAATTGTTCGATTACTACCGCGCCACGCTGTACCGCCTGGCGCACGAAGCAGACCATGCCGCCACGCTGCGCTGTTTTGAAAAGCACTTGCTGCAGGAGCTGGGCTATGCGCTGGTGCTGGATCGCGAGGCGGGCGGCGGCAAGGCGATACAGGCGGAACTCTGCTATCGTTATGTCGTGGAGCAGGGCGCGCTGGCGGATGACAGTAACGAAAGCGCCGGATTCCCGGTGTTAGGCAAGACACTGCTGGACATGGCGGCAGACGAATATGCCGATCCGGCCACCGCGCAACAGAGCAAACAGCTGATGCGCATATTGCTCAACCATCATCTCGGCGGCAAGCTATTGCACACCCGGGAGTTGATTAAGGAGTTGCAAAAACTATGAATACCTCCAGAAACCCATTTTTCGGGCGCAGCGAGGCGTTGCGCGGTGCTCGCTCTTTCGCCTATCCAATCGATATGTCTATATCGCTGTGCTCCGTGCGCCTTGCGCTGTCGCCTCGACGCGGTGGTGCGCAGCACTTTGGCGTGGGAGATGCGAATAGTGGCTGCTCCCGCAAGCGGCTGGCTCCGCCAGTAACGTGTCGCAGCCACAACCCCGAAATTCTGAATTTCTGGAGGTATTCATGATCAAACTGGGACTCAACATCGACCATGTCGCCACACTCCGCCAAGTGCGCGGTGCGCGTTACCCGAATGTGGTAAGGGCCGCGCTGCTGGCCGAATCAGCCGGCGTCGATGCGATCACCCTGCACCTGCGCGAAGACCGCCGCCACATCCAGGACCGCGATGTGGAAGTGCTGCGCGACATGCTGCAGACGCGCATGAACCTGGAAAGCGCCGTCACCGACGAAATGATCAAAATCGCACTGCGTACCAAACCGCACGACCTGTGCCTGGTGCCGGAACGGCGCGAGGAACTGACTACCGAGGGCGGGCTGGATGTGGTGCGCTATTTCGACAACATCAAGACGGCCTGCTCGCGCTGTGCCGAAGCCGGAATCCGCGTGTCCCTGTTCATCGACCCGGATGCAAAGCAGATTGATGCGGCGCGCCGCGCCGGTGCGCCGGTGGTGGAATTGCACACCGGAAAATATGCCGATGCGGACAGCGTGCCGGAGCGCCAGCATGAACTGGAACGCGTTCGCGTCGCGGCGGAGCATGCCCATACGCAAGGACTGCAGGTGAATGCCGGGCACGGCCTGAACTATCACAATGTGCAACCGATCGTTGCAATTCCCCATCTGATTGAACTCAACATCGGCCATGCCATCATCGCCGAGGCGCTATTCATCGGGCTGGAAGCCGCGGTGAAAAAAATGAAGGTGTTGTTGAGCGGACAGCAGTGATACACGGTATCGGTAGCGACATCGTCGAATATGCCCGCATCGAATCGATGTGGACCCGGTATGGTTTGCGTTTTGCCCGGCGTATCCTGGGCGAGCGGGAATTGCCCGGCTTTGAATCAAACCCTGATCCTGCGCGATTATTGGCGAAGCGCTTTGCCGCCAAGGAGGCCTTCGCCAAGGCAGTCGGCAGCGGGCTGCGCGATCCGGTCAGCCTGCGCCGCATCGGTATCACCCATGATGCCCTCGGCAAACCGGTGCTGCAATTCGACGAGGTGCTGCGCACCCATCTGGCGCGGCTCGGCATCACCGGCCACCATCTTTCCATCAGCGATGAGCGCAGCATGATCGTCGCGTTCGTGGTGCTGGAGCGCGGCTAACCGGATATGTCAGGTCAATTGGGATCCGGCCATTACGCGCGGCATACCATTCAGTAAACTGCAGTTTTCACCGCGCCGTACTGACTTGCCTGCTGCAATGGAACAAACAGATCGCGGACAGGGCAGATCGGCTTTGCCTGCATCGGCATCCGCCGAAGTGGCAATTCTGGTTTGCAGACGGTCCACGATCGGCGGCATATCAGGGCGGGCGTAAAACCAAGTTGCACATTTTGCGCGGTGCTGGGCCATGGGCGTGTTGCGTTACAGATTGAGCTCGGAGAGCGTCGGGTGATCGTCGGGTCGGCGCCCCGCCGGCCAATGAAACTTCCGTTCGGAATCCTTGATTGCATGATCGTTGATGCTGGCGATGCGTCGTTGCATGAACCCGTCCTTGTCGAACTCCCAGTTTTCATTGCCATAGGACCGGAACCATTGTCCGGAGTCGTCATGCCACTCGTAAGCAAAGCGCACCGCGATACGGTTGCCGTGAAACGCCCAAAGTTCCTTGATCAAACGGTAATCCAGTTCCCTGCTCCACTTGCGGGTGAGAAACTGGACGATTGCGTCGCGGCCAGACAAAAATTCGGCGCGGTTGCGCCAGATACTGTCCCGGGTATATGCGAGCGAGACCCGTTCCGGATCGCGGGTATTCCAGGCATCCTCCGCCATGCGGACTTTCCGGGCTGCGGATTCTGCGTCGAAGGGTGGCAATGGCGGTCTTGGATTTTCAGTTGTGTTCATGTCGTTTATCTCCAGAGAAAAAATGCGCAGTCGGTATTACCGGATTATCGCAGCAACAAATGCCGGTTTGCCGGGAATTATTGCTGCGGCGCGAGGCCGAAAAATCGAGCCGTTTTTTCGGCCAGGCTGATACCCTCGGTTTTTTGTATTGTCGCGGCGATATGTTCAAGACTGTGGTCGGTGCCCTGCAGCCATACAATCATGTATTTCCCGCCGGAATGTTCAAACATCGATTGGGAATTGGCTTCGGATTTGTAGGCTATATTGGTCACACCCTTGCTGCCCTTGCCGCCATCCGGCGGGACATTGGCATCTTCCATGCCGTGGATCGCGAGTATGGTTTTACCCCGCGCGGCGGGACAGAAATCCATTTCCTCCATCAGGCTGCCGGCAAGCGAGATCGCCGATTGATACAAACCGGTTTCGCACATCAGCCTTTCCGTCATCATCGCACCGTTGGAATGGCCGATACCGTATATACGGTGCGGGTTGACGCCGTATTTCCGGACCAGGAAATGCACCGCGCCGGTGATGTAGCCAACATCATCCACTTTGTTCTTGTAGGGTTCGCCGCAGCACCCGTTACCCGCGTTCCAGGCCTTCATCTTGTCCGGCAGCCTGGCCGATGCGTCGGTGCCATTCAGATACGCGACGATGAATCCGTATTTTTCCGCGACGCCATCCATTTTCAGGTGATCCTTGACGAACTGCGCGTTGCCACCGCCTCCGTGCAGCGCTACGACCATGCCGCGCTGTCCCGGCGGCGGAAGTCGCGACGGCACATATAGAATCATGTCGCGTCCGCCATAGCTGTCCTGGACCACATTTTGGCTATGTGCACCCAGATCCTCTTCGCTGACCTTGAGCGCATCGTTCTCGCGCTTGTTCGCCATCATCTCCCTGAAGGCCTTGAATCGGCTGCCGAAGCCATTTGTCTCATCGGCATATGCGGGTCGGGCAGGGATTGCGGCAAGCCCGGCAACCATGGCGGCACAGCAAAGTGAAAGACGAATCGCGCCCATCGCGGACGAACGCCCGGCCTGGCTTTTTAACGGTACAAACGCATTCATGTGTTTTTCCTCAGGACGACATGGGTGGCTTTTTGCGTAGTGACGTGTTCCACACATTCGTAGCCCAGGGCAAGCATGTCGATACCGGCGAACAAATTTTCCCCCGAGCCCAGCAGAATAGGGGAGATGGCCAGATGTATCTCGTCGACCAGTCCGGCGCGCAGATATTCGCGGATCGTCGCGCCGCCGCCGAGCCGGATGTCCTGACCGTTGGCTGCAGTGCTGGCGCGCTCCAGTGCGCGGTGTATCCCGTCGGTGACGAAATGGAATGTGGTGCCGCCGTTCATCGTGACCGGCTCGCGGGCATGGTGGGTCAGCACGAATACAGGGGTGTGGTACGGCGGGGTGTCGCCCCACCAGCCCTTCCAGTTTTCATCGGGCCAGGGGCCGCGGACCGGGCCGAACATGTTGCGGCCCAGGATCCATGCGCCGATGTTGCTGAATCCGCGCGCGGCAAAGTCGTCATCGATGCCGGTCGTACCATCCCCGTTGCCGTGCATGCGCTTGAAGGTGCGGGTGGGGAAAAACCATTCGTGCAGCGCCATGCCGCCGACGCCAAGCGGATTTTCCAGGCTCTGATCCGGCCCGGCACCGTATCCGTCAAGTGAGATCGAAAAACTGTGTACACGCAGTCTGGTCATGATTTCCCCCGCAATTTTGCCCGGTTATTTTCAACCCGTCGTGCCGGATTAGTTCATCGAGTGCAGGCCGATCATGTTGCCCTCGGTGTCGGTGACCAGCGCAATGTAGCCATATTGTCCGATAGACATTTTTTCTTTCTGGATACGGCCGCCAGACTTCGCAGCCTTTGCCGCCTCGACCGCACAATCCGGGCAACTGAAATAGACCAGGATGCTATTGCCGCCCGCTTGAAACCCCGGCATTTTTACCAGGGCACCGGAAGCACCGTAGACGTCCATAGTCATCGGGAATGCCCACAATTCAATTTCGGGATTTTCAAGTCTGGAAAGCTGAACGCCAAACACCGATTCATAGAACGCTTTGGCGCGGTCCATATCGTCCACATAGATTTCAAACCAGCCAACAGGATTTTTCATGGTTGCCCTTTCGATATCTGAAAACTATAGCGCTACATCACGCTATCCTGGTATCTCCGGTTCGACGAGCTGTGCGAGTTGCGCGAGCGATTCCTGCCAGCCGAGGAAGCACATTTCCGTCGGTATCACCACTGGCAGTCCTTCCTGAACGATGTCGATACTCGTTCCGCACGATACCGGTTTCAGGGTAACCGTCGTTTGCATTTCACCGGGCATACTGGGATCGTCGAAACTGTCCGTGTAGCGTATCGTTTCGAAGGGCACGAGTTCGCGATATGTTCCGCCAAACGAGTGGCCGGTGCCTGTGGTGAAGTTCGTGAACGACATCTTGTAGGTGCCGCCAACCTTGGCATCCATATGCTTGACCCTGCAGGTGAAACCATATGGGGGAAGCCACTTGGTTATTGCGTCGGCATCGAGAAATGCGCGATATATTTTTTCCGGAGTTGCACGAAGAACCCGGTGAAGCCGGATGGTATTAGTGGTCATGATGGCATCTCCTTTCGATGTGACAGCCCGCAGCACAGCCACCGGAGCGGAATTTGGGCAGCATAATCAGTCGACGATTGCCATTCCGCCCGAGCGATCCCAGATATTCGGCGTCACGTTCTTTGAATATCCGGAGATAAATGTTTTGATGCGACCGGTATCAGGTTCATAGACATGGCGCTTCACCGCCCCGATATTCGCACCATAGACATGAATGCTGACAGAGGCGCGATCGGAGAACGCGTTTGACACCTTGTGGATGTCCCCGATGCGCGGCGACACCAGATCGATGCTGCCGCAGGGCAGCTGATGCGAGCCCGTTGCGCGCAGGCGGCCGGTTGCAAGTTCCGTCTCGAATTCCTCGCAGGTCTCCGCACCGCGCAATATCCCGACCATGCCCCACACCGTGTGGTCATGCACCGGGGTGGTCTGCCCCGGCCCCCATACGAAACTCACCACGGAGAAGCGCTCCATCGGATCGCAATACAACAGGTACTGCTGATACCGTTCCGGTCTCGGTTCTGCAAACTCATCGGGCAGCCAGTCATCGTGATTGACGAGATCCGACAGGAGCTTTCTGCCATCCGCGAAGATACGTTCCTCATTGCCGTCACCGTATTCGGTCAGCCGTGTGAACGACTGGATAAAGTCCCGTAACCTGGCTATGTTTTTCATCGCTGTTTCTCCTTCGGAGAGCGTGCATGCGAATCAGTATCTCAGCTTTTCCTGTGCTGTTCAATACGTAAGCAAAAGGGGCGTAGCAAGGATCAGAAGAGCGAAGACGGGCCCGGAAGTGCGGCACATGGTGCCACAAAAGCGATGAACTAACCGTGCGCGGTACGGCTATCTTCAGGAGCCTCGTTGCGCTCGTCCAATCCGTAGTCACGGATCACGGATGCAACCCGTATCCGGTATGCGGCAAAGACGCCATGCCGTCCTTTTTCCTGAACGGTTCGATGCTCCTCCATGTTCCGCCAGGTGCGGATAGATTGTTCATCGCGCCAGAAAGAAAGTGACAAAAACTTCCCTTTTGTTGCCAGGCTCTCGAATCGTTCAATCGAGATGAACCCTTCAATTTCTTCAAGTAGCGGCCTGAGTTCGGCAGCCAAATCGAAATACTCCCTGGCCCCGTTTTCGACCGGCCAGACTTCGAAGATTACTGCAATCATGATGATCTCCCGTGGGGTGGGTGTGCAGGGTCAAGAATGTTGGTTCGAAAACAAAAAAATCAGGCAGCTTAGAAGGTTCGACGCTTTGAAAATTCAAGTCGCCCTTTCCCCAATGAAAATGGGTTGGGCTTAATGAGCACAAGAACGTCTCGGTGTATCCATGTTCGTATTACATCACTCGCCGCGTAGCAGCATCGATCGGAGAACATTGTCTTTCAGAATATAGTGGTGGTACAGCGCTGCTGCCGCATGTACACCTGCCAGCCAAAGAATTGCGTCGCCAAGCCAGGTATGGATATTGGCAATCGTTGCGCCGAGTGCATGTGACTCGGCCAGTGGGGGATGAATTAACACGTGTCCGAGCAGGGTGAGGGGATGGCCTTCCAGCCAGGCGCCACTGATGGCGGTGAGCGGCAAAGCGAACAACAGAACATAAAGCGACGCTTGCGCCACACTTGCGGCGATGCTCATCCAGCGTGCTGCAGGTGGTGATTCCGGATGCTTGTCGAGGGCCCTCCAGAGGACCCGAACCACGACTAGCGCAAATACACTCAGACCCAGGGTCTCATGCAATTGCCGGTCAAAATCGCGTGCTGCAGAGTAGATTCGTTCTTCCGAACCTCCCGGGCCGTAGATGAAGGCGACCAGTACCAGGATTGCTGTCAGCCAGTGCAAGATACGCGCTGGTCCGCTGTAGTGTGTAATGTTCGTGTTGTCCATGGATTATTGTAGCGCACTTACGGACACGCAGGACTAACCTGGGGCTTGGCTGAGCGGGTCAGCGTTTGATTAATTCAATAAGACAACGGCCTCTCCGGCAGGCATTAATTTCACATGCATGAGCATTGAGAATTGGCATGGCGCGACGAAGGCGCTGCCCGGTGACCGGAGGGAGTGAACTTGAGCGCAGGTTAACGATTGAATCAGGGAAAGGTGTTAGCTGACATACACCGAATCGCCAACGTTTAGCGTACCCTGAAGTCGGATATTGCCATAAATACCCAGATTTTGATCCGCACTTCTGACGATCGTCCTGAGCATCGAGTTATCAACGCAGAGGCCATTTTGCCGGCGCGTTACGGCACCGCAGCGTGGTGCAGTGTCAGTGCATTCAATCAGTGAATCAGCAATCGTTAACTTTTTGCCAATCCAGCCTTGCTCAACAAGTCCTTCATCGCTGTCAACGGTATCGATAACGATATTCGGCCGAAAGCGACGAACATCCCAGTCCGCTCGGGGGAGCAGGTTTTTCAGGTGCTTCAATGTTGCAGTCGTGACGATGTGAAAGGGTGATACAAGAAAGAATGAGCCGGGAACCGTCACAAAATCCTTGGCTTGTTGGGGTAATTGACTGAAATCCGGAAAAGGCTCACCGGGCTCGCGAGTGAACGTGTCTTTCAATTCCGCCAGCCAGGAATGCTCATCGGGCTTATACCGACGAAAAAAATCCCAATTCGCGATGGGCTGCAGCGGCTCCAGTGTTGAACCATGCCCGACCAGATCAGACAAGAGTCGATGGATTCCCGCATCATCGCTACCCAGCGATGTGCCGTCCGGAAAGAAAATATCAACATGATGGTCAGATCGTTCGCAGCGACTTCTGGCCATGCAGGTCAGTAACTCGGGGCGAAATTTGCAGCTTTGGATCTCTTGTCGGGCAATGTCGCGTAAAGCCCAGACCCGATCGCCTTCGACCCCTGATGCTGCAATAGCGCATTGTTCCAATTGCTCCCCTGCCATGCCTTTAACCGGGTAACGCCAGATTTCCTTGATTGTTCCTGCTTTCATCATTGCCTTGTTCTCAAAAAAGGTGATGCACTGATACGTCGCATACCACGGTATTCATTGATATCTGCACTATCTTGGCACAAAGGTTGGATACGCGAAGTATTCTGGCGCAATTTTTGGGCATCAATTCCTCGTATGGCGTTATTTATCGTGCCGATGGTTATATCAAAGCACGAGTCATGCCATATCAAATCGGCACTTCAACGCGGGAAAATGAAATTTTGACGCCGAACACTCAGGGCTCACCGGCCCGGCCCGCGGGACGCGTGGTTTACAACCGCCACACTCACACCGGGTTCGCTGCAGCGCAGGTTATGCCACGTCTTGTCACTTGCCAATTTCCAGACTCCCGCTCACCTGCCGAAAAAAAATACTCGAAGCAAAGTGTGCGGAGTTGAGTGAATACACAAGAATGATGGCGCGGTGGGACGAGCTGAACAAGTGGACAATCCTTCGACGGTGGGCGCCGTCACGGGTCTGAAAGCTCTGACGCTCAAACCCGGCAGCGACGGAACGTGGAAGTAAAAGCGATGGATCGAACCTGCTCCCCTCTACCAGAAATCCTTTCTTCTGATTCTGATACAGGTTGAGTCCCTCGTGAAACTTTTCAGTGCCCTCCGGCAACGGATACACCTGAATAAAAACCTGCGCACCATAGCGGCATGCCTGAGCGTCTTTGCCAAAAAGAAAGATGCTGTCTTCCGGCCAAGGCCAACACCGATGTGTGATAACCATCGGGATGAGGTCAATTTCTGTCAGTCTAACGCCCACTGCGGAGAATTGGCGCGGCGCACCCTCGACTCTCGTGTCAATACAGCTTTCTCGTGAATTTTGCATGTTGTGTGAAGGGCTTATCGTGAAGGTAATGGGCTGCGCTTTAGCGCAGTCCCTCTCGAAAGATGGGGTGGGCAGGCCATTGATGTAAGCAATGTCAGGAGATTTCGTGGATTTCGGTTTTGTTAATTATGAGGCGCAGAAAAAAATACGCAAAAAAAGGTAGTGCGATACCTAGTGTTATCACAATAAGAATGATCCAAATTATCGTCTGTACAAGTACGTCACCGAAATCCAGCGTACACACCATCTTGTATTTTTTCATCATTGCTCCCATTGATTGTTAGCAGTGGCCCAACGCCCGAATTCAGGGGTTGCTGCAGACAGTTCCCCGGAATTAGATGCCAGGCTGACTCGCGTCATCCATCTTGAGAATTGAGTAGCTCATGGGGTAACGAACCGAACATCTGCCTGGCATCCCGGTACGCAGCCTTTGGGGAACTTGCCGCAATATCCCTTGAAGCCAGCAGTTGCACAAGCCCGGCAGCACTGGACGGATTGCCTTCGTTCAGTCCTTTATCCTGCATCTTCATTTGCGCGGCAACACATTGGATTGCAACCATCAGCGTTTGCGGTTTGATCATTCCAGTTCATCAGGTATCGCGACTTCATCGCCGAGTTTGCTTGCCACATAGCAGCGCATGGCTGCGATGAGCGGGGTTGGTCCACCTTCTTCGTATGCGGACATCAATTCGTCGGAAATCCATTTTTGACCCACCCATCCACCATCCGGATATTTGTCGAGCAATATACTTTCCCGTTCAATGATCGGCCCGCCTACGGCCCAGTCGGTTGACGGGGCGTATCGTATCGATTCTCCGTTGTTATTGGCCCGCAACTGCCCGCCAATGTCTTGAACAGAAGACAGCGCTATATTTGATTCGCACTTCGCTACCGCCCAGTCCAGTGCCGCGCCTATCAGTTCAGAGGTATTCATAAATATAGCCCGGCGTTTGAATTAAGGGGTGCCGTCAGGCGTGCCGCTTGAATGACGAGTATGGCGGCACAATTTTCACTTTATCCCGTGTTCAGCGTTAATTGCCAATCTGTTCGAATCGTTCGCGCCCGGATTTATATTCATCAAGTGAATACTTCTCAAGCATGAACAGCGCATTACATTCCGGGCTTTTTACATGGGACCTGACCAGCGTACGAAATTGTTCACCGCGTTCATTGATAAATAGCCAAAACACATCTGTAATCAAATCATTTTGCCCTTGCGAAAGATTAAATTCCAGGAATTCGGCCATAGGTGGCGCAAGGATTTCGTCTCTTAGCGAGTAAATGTACGGAAACGTAACCCAGCAAACCGGATCATTTGGCCAGCAAGACCAGAAAATCAGTTCGGACAATTTTTCCGTGTTCTCTGGATAACCTATAAGCACTAGCTGCTCGGCGCCATCCGTGTCGAATTTATCTTTTATTTCCGGCAAGCTTTCTTTTATATCTTTATTCATTTTGGCGTTTATCCGATTTTGGTTACCCGGCGGAATGCTTAACGATTCAGTTCAGTTCGGGGCCCGACAGCGCCGCCGCGCCTGACAACGAGTTGTCAGGACGGATCATCCCGCCAAACTGGAATATGCCAAGCCTGCCCTTTAGCATCATGACACCGATCTCAAAGGCTAGCGGCGTCCCGTGCGAGCTCAATCTTAACGATCCGGTGACAGAGACTAATGATTTCATCTTCGATCTTCTCCATGTTCAAATTCAGGGACCGAAAACAATGCCAAACGGAACCGCGCACTTTTCAGCATCCGGGCAGAACTAGAAGTTCTGCGTTATGGAACGACTGGTAATACGCGCCACATGGTTATTTTAATAACTTGCTTATGTACTCCTTTAAAGCTGCCGCATTATTATACTGAGTCTCCTTGGCAGAAAATAAGAGGGAGACTTTGGCTCCCTTTAAATGGCCCATGAATTCAGTGACAGCATTCTGGCTTGCATTCAGTTCTTCAAAATATCGTTTTTTGAACTCGAGCCATTTTTGATGATCGTGTTGATACCATTTGCGAAGATCATCTGACGGTGCCACTGACTTTAGCCAAAAATCAATCTTTGCACGCTCTTTTGAAAGCCCTCTTGGCCATAGTCGATCAACCAAAATTCTCATCCCGTCCTCGGGTTCCGGTTGATCGTAAACTCTTTTGATGAAAACCTTCATTTTGAATTGGAGTGTATGGTGTTGGAGTTAAGCGGAAGGCTGCGGCTTAGTGTACTTTGCGCGCCAGGTAACGCGCAGTTGGCTTTCTGCTTGAGCGAGGGGCGGGGCGTCACTGTATGCAGCCCGAATTCTGCACGCTAGTAGAGGCTGTTTCGTTGACGCGAAGGAAGCTCCCGGTCGTATGCTTCGCCGCCGATAGAGGACGAAGATAGCGAACTCAGAATCATCCCGGCGCTAGGCACCTCTTCGCGCGGTTGGATCCCGTTGGGGTCCCACAGATTCGATCTGAGCAGAGCGCGGCCACACTGATAAAAGACCGAATCAACCGCAATATCGAGGACGCACTTGGGTTGCGCACCGTTGACCGAGAAAGTTTGAAGAATGGCCGGCTCGACAGTTATTGACGCTCTTCCGTTGACCCGGACTGTCTCGCGGACGCCGGGGACGAAGAAGATGAGCGCAACCCGCGAATCCGACAAGATGTTCCTCAGGCCATCAACTCGATTATTTCCGCGTCGCTCAGGAAGCAGGATCTTCTTGTCGTTTACGATACTGACGAGCGGAGCCGGATCACCCCTGGGGGAAACAGTCAGGCCGCCGGGCCCCACGGTCGCCAGAATTGCGAAAGGCGAAGAATTGATCCATTGTTGGTAAATCGGATGCAGGTAGGGCGTCTCTTTGACGAGCGCAGCCTCTCCGACGGTGCCGAAGAGTGCGGCGAGTTGTTCTTCAGTGGTTATGGTGTATGACATCGCGTGTAGTGGTAACGCCAAACGCCCAAATCGTCTGCCCGGCTTCCTATTTTTTCGGGGCTTTTGTAAACCGCAAATAGGGCAGTTTGATATTGATATTTCCGAACTTTTCTTTCGCCTGCTTATCGTTCAGGCTCAGCCCGACAATCACGTCCTGGCCGGGAACCCAGTTGGCGGGCGTTGCAATCGGTGCGCCGTCAGTGATCTGGATAGCATCCAGGGCACGCAAAATCTCGGCGAAGTTGCGACCCACAGACATCGGGTATGACATGGTCAGGCGAACCTTTTTGTCCGGACCGATGATGAACACAGTCCGCACAGTAGCCGTGTTGGCAGGCGTGCGATTATCGGCCAGATAGGCACCGGCTGGCAGCATGTCGTACAGTTTGGATACATGCAAAGAAGTGTCGTCGATAATCGGGAAGTCGGCAGGGGCACCGGCAAACGCTTCGATATCGCGTTTCCATTTGATGTGTTCTTGAACGCTGTCCACAGATACGCCCATGACCTTGGTATGGCGTTTGGCAAATTCAGGTACAAGCTGGGAAACTGCACCGAATTCGGTAGTGCAGACCGGTGTAAAGTCTTTAGGATGTGAAAACAGGATGGCATAGCCGTTACCGATCCAGTCGTGAAGTTTGATTTTTCCGGCAGTGGAATCCACAGTGAAGTCTGGAGCGATGTCGTCGATGCGAATAGACATGATAGTTTTCCTTGGTTGTTGTTTGGTTAACTTGGCAAGCCGCTGATTGGTAAGCCGAAGTGTCCTCCATTCTAACATGGCAAGCGATTTGTACGGATTGGCCTTTAGCCGCTGCGTCAGCGGCCTGCAAAGCGCATGGCGGTCTGTCGGTCCGGCTGCATTTATTTATTGGATTTTCTCAATAATCGATCATCGAACAAGGAGGTCACCAAACCCCCAAAGAAAAGTTCCAGTCATCAGCAGGGACACCTCCAGGACTCCTATAGATAATCGCAGGTTATGCGTTGCTTTCGCCGACTCCTTGTCGAAAGTTTCATCTATCTCTTTCAACTCTTTCTTCATCCGTTCGGAATCTGCTTGCTCTTCGGCGAGCCTCGCCCTGGCACTGACTATTGCGTTCCGGCGCCGCCACCTGATACGGCTTGTGAGAAGACGTTCCTGGAATATGCCTCCGATACCGGACCAAAGCCCAATCATGACTATTAAACAGCCGGCACGAGATAACCACTCGCTATTCATGAAATGGATACTGGATAGATACACTCCAGGAACAATGAGGGCAAACGCGCCTGTCCAGGATGCGGCACGATAGAACAACGAATGATTGATTGATGATATTCGATACTGACAAAATCGTTCTCCGAAATCTAACGCAAAGCTAAGCCAAGGGGCGCCGGGTTGGGCGTGATTGTGACCTGAAGCCCTTGAAAGCGCAGCTGCCAAAAATAAATGCGAGGACACCGCCCAATGTAGCCATAAGCCACTCATGTCCGGGGAAGTACCAGCGATTTGGTGACAGAGGCACAAGTCCGCTAATGGAAACGATACCAAGGACCACACAGAGAATAGCCAGCACCGCGCTTGAGCGCGGTCGTGTAACAAACAGTTCAAGTGATGACCGTAGGAACATGCTATTTATTTCTTTAAATTATCTCCAAAAATGTCATCAGGTATCAACGTGTAGAAATAGGGCACATAGGTTAAAACTGTACCCTGATATATACCAAGATTTCTCCATGTGTCAGCAAGTTCTGCCGAAAGTAATTCGTTGTACGGGTCTTGTTTCAACGCTTCCAATATCGATATCAACGGTTTTAAACTGGCTTCCTTTGCGTATGTATTTAACATCCGAATTGCGTCGTCAATTTTTTCGACATTCATGTTATCTGTAAAATTGCTCATGTTATTTTTATCCTTCATTATCAAACATTGCGGGGCAGCCTCTTTTGCTTTTCATCTACTACACATAACATTAAAGCCCAGCCGGGCCGCTTTTTGGCGGCGGCTGGAGCGCATAATCGGGCCTGGATCAATCGATACGGAAGCATGGGTCCCAGCCAAGTTCGTTTGCCGCCCTGCGGCTTAGAACCGTACCGTCCTCCTCGGCGATGTTATAAATCCCTATGCCGCGGATGAGCGCTCTGCGTGCCGCATCGGCGGCCGCATCGACATGCAATGCTCCACCGCTGGTTGGTTTATCGAAACCAGTCCCCGGCCCATAAAGTTTACCGTAACGCAGGACGACGCCTTCGAATGGCGCACTCAGCACTTGATGCTCAAGACTGGCGACGGCACGTGCGGTCAATCCGATATCGGGGTCATGCAGATTCAGCGGCGAGTCTTCGTGATAGGGCATCGTGCCGGGCGCATACGCAAACGCGATACTTTGAGCAACCATGCGCCTGACCCCGCTGGCGATAGCCGCGGAAATCAAATTGCGCGTGCCGATTTCACGAATATGCGCATTGCGTAT
>Ga0307375_10000799_pt1 | contig 36943 bp, 33 predicted proteins | sample TR1MG_FD_202531 | JGI IMG/M metagenome (GOLD analysis project Ga0307375, IMG submission 202531) | Soil microbial communities from Risofladan, Vaasa, Finland - TR-1 | ecosystem: Environmental > Terrestrial > Soil > Coastal area > Acid sulfate soil | place: Finland: Risofladan, Vaasa | collected... | reverse complement strand
AGGCCCTGATATCCGCCGCTCTGGGTGTAAATCTGCGAATTGATACCGATCACTTCCCCGTTCAGGTTGAACAGCGGACCGCCTGAGTTGCCCGGGTTGATGGGTACATCGGTCTGCAGAAAGGGCGTGTAATTTTCATCGGGCAGGGAGCGTGATTTTGCCGAAACGATACCTGCCGTCACGCTGTTGTCGAACCCGAACGGCGATCCGATCGCGACCACCCATTGGCCCACGCGCACGTTTTGCGGATCGCCGATCCTGACGGTCGGCAAGTCCTTGGCGTCGATCTTCAGCACCGCAACGTCGGAAGGCTTGTCGATGCCGATGACTTTTGCCTTGAACTCCCTTTTGTCGGTAAGCTTGACGACCACTTCATCCGCATCCGCCACCACATGCGCATTGGTGAGGATCACGCCATCGGGGCTGACGATGAAGCCTGAACCGAGACCATGGGTGGGTACGCTGTTTTGCGGCGCGGGAACCTGGAAGTGATGGAAGAACTGATAGAAGGGATCATTCGGATCCATTTGCGGCAACCCCTGAAAACCGGAAAACCCGGTCTTCTCCGTACCCGAGACACTGATATTGACCACCGCCGGGCCTTGCTGTGCGGCGATTGATTCAAAATCAGGCAGCACGAGGGATGGTTTTTGCGCTATTCGACTCGTCGTTGTGGTTACGGCTGCGTGCATATTCGTGCCAGCTCGAGCCTCATAGACCGGAGAAATTCCCGGATAGATATAACTTCCCATCATGGCCGCAGCGACGACCAGGACAAAGGCACCGTACCTGGCAAATTTCGGCAAAAATTTCGATTTCATATTTTCTACTCCTTGATATCAGCAAAAATAATGGCCGCCGCTCATCGCGGGGAAAATCTCAAGCATATTGATTAATGGAATTGGTTACTTGCGGGAGGGAGAAGTTCGGGAGAAATTGCAACAAATTGTTACCCGGTTTCAAAAGAGGCTCGCGCTGAATTCAGTTTTACGTCCGGTTGACTGATCCGGACCGCAAACGTTATAGCCTGCTAAAGCCGGCTGCGTACCAGGCTATCCAGCACGATACCGGCAAACACCGCCGCGCCAAACCAGTTGTTATGCAGGAACGCCTTGAAGCATTGCCCGCGTTGTCGCCCGCGTATCAGCGTGTAGTGATAAATTGCAATGCACGCCGCAACCAGCAATCCCGCGCAGTAGAACCAGCCCAAGCCGGCCATTTGTCCCGCCCATGCAAGCAACGCAAGCGTGATGGCATAACATCCCATCACCGCGGCCACATCGTGCTTGCCGAACAGCAATGCCGCGGAGTGAATACCGAGGTGGATGTCGTCGTCCCGGTCCACCATCGCGTATTCCGTGTCATAAGCGATTGCCCAGAACACATTGGCGACGAGCAACAGCCATGCCGCCGCCGGCACGCTGCCTAGCTGTGCGGCGAATGCCATCGGAATGCCGAAGCCGAACGCGATGCCGAGATAGGCTTGCGGGATCGCGAGAAAACGTTTGGTGAACGGGTAACTGGCCGCGAGGAACAACGCCGGAAATGACAGCAATAGTGTCAGGTTATTCAGCGGCAGGATCAACACAAAGGCAAGCAGTGAAAGGCATACCCCCACCCAGACTGCCTCGCGCGGCGAAATGCGTCCGCTGGTGACGGGACGCTCGCGGGTACGCTTCACATATCTGTCGAAATCGCGGTCCGCATAATCGTTGATCGCGCATCCGGCGGAGCGCATCAGCACCGTGCCCAGCAAAAAGATCAGCACGATGTGCCATGACGGATGTCCCGCACCAGCGATCCACACACCCCACAAGGTCGGCCACAACAGCAGCAGGATACCGATGGGACGGTTCAAGCGGGTGAGCTGCAGGTACAGCGATAGTCGTTCTGTGAGTGTCATTGTTTTAATCAAAAATAATATTGTTTATCCAATCTGCCCTGCCGTACATCGGATCGAAAATGGAATGATACTGGACACCAGCCATTGGCGGGTTGATGAAATTCAAGTTGCTATCAGCAAACTGATGTTGAGTGAGGCAGCAGTAAGAATAAATGCGAAGATCGGCACCTTTAAATTATTATTAATAGATTGCAATCCGTCAGGTATCATTAAGTAATCATGAGAACTGAACCTGTACTAGGCATACAACCCGCCGTGATGCGTTGGGCGCGGCAAACCATTGGTTTGTCTGTGCACGATGTTGCTGCAAAGCTCAAGCGTCCGGTTGAAGAGGTTGAGGCATGGGAGTCAGAGTCTGGTGCAGGAGCGCCAAGTTACGCGCAGCTTGAAAAACTGGCTTATCAAATTTACAAAAGGCCCCTTGCAGTATTTTTTCTTCCTAACCCTCCAGAAGAAATCTCTCCTGAACGCGAGTTCAGAACTCTTCCAAACGCCGATCTTCAGTCATTGGCCGGTGATACTCACATGCAGATTCGGCGTGCACACGCTTTTCAAATCGCATTGAAGGAATTGTTTGATGATCGCAACCCAAGCGAACAACTTATTTGGCAGCAATTACGACTTTCACGCGATACGTCCATCGCTCAGCAAGCGCTGTCGATTAGGCAAAATTTGGGCATTTCATTAGAAAGCCAAATCGGATGGAAAAGTGACGACTTCGCCCTAAAGCAATGGCGGCAGGCAATAGAGAACAGTGGCGTATTCATTTTCAAAGCACCATTCAAGCAAAAAGACATCTCTGGTTTTTGCCTATTGGATCAAGCTTTCCCACTAATCTACATTAACAATAGCACCTCAAAAACCAGACAAACCTTCAGCCTCATGCACGAATTGGCTCACCTGCTATTGAGCATGAGCGGCCTAAGCAAGTTTGATAGTCGCTATATAGAACAGTTGCCACAAAACGAGAGACAGATAGAACAGTTTTGCAATGCGGTTGCCGCTGAAATTTTGATACCATTATCCGACTTCGAGCAACAAACTCGCAGCTTCCAGACCGATATTGAACGTATTGGCGAAGCACAATTTTCAAATCTTGCAAACCGCTATGGGGTCAGCCGCGAGGCAATTTTGCGTCGCTTTCTCGATCAAGGTCGCGTAAGTGCTGCGTTCTACGAACGGCAATCAAAACTTTGGGCCGGGCAGCAAAAACCCGGCAGCGGCGGGGATTGGTATGCTTCACAAAATAGCTATTTAAGTGATCGTTTTGCGAAAGAAGTTGTTAGACGCCACTACCGCAATCAACTCAGTGTAGAACAAGCGGCGGATTTACTTGGAATAAAAGCCAAGAATTTTGCAGGGCTTGAGCAACGGATTCTTCATGGTGCGGCGGCATGATTTATGTGTTTGACACTAGCTCACTCAGCGCGCTAAAACATTTCTATCCTGTAATTTTCAAGTCAATATGGACGGGACTGGATGATCTAGTTCAACAACAAAAGCTCATATCAACTCGCGAGGTGTGGAATGAAATGGAGCGTGGCAATCCTGATCAGCACACGAATGGATGGCTGAAGACACGTAAGGAAATATTCACTACACCGAGCGCTGCTGAACTGCAATTCGTCGCTCAGATTTTCCAGATACCGCATTTCCAAGGGCTTATCGGCCAAAAGCAGCGGCTTACTGGAACGCCAGTTGCCGATCCGTTTGTAATCGCCTGCGCCAAGGTGAAAGGCGGGACGGTAGTCACTGAAGAGCAATTCAAACGCGAAGCCGCCAAAATTCCAAACGTTTGCCAGCATTTCAAAGTCCCATGTATTGACCTTGAATCTTTTATGCAGCAACAAGGCTGGAGTTTCTGATACAGGCCTTGGTGAGCGATAAGAAACTAATTGAGCCGGGTTCAGGATTTTGGACTGAGCAGAGCCAAAGGAGGTTCTTTTCGAACATTTCTCCCGCGTAACCCATGCAACCTTCAAATTAAAACCTCTCCTGCGGCAGCAGATACCTCCATTGTCCGGACGGCAATTTGCCCATCGAAACGCGCCCGATGCGGATACGCTTCATCGCCAGCACTTGCAGCCCGGCGCGCTGGCACATGTGCGCGATCTGTCCGGGTTGCACGCCCTTGAGGGCGAAGCGCAGCCGGGTTTCGTTTTGCCAGCTGACTTTGACCGGGGGCAGTGCGCGTCCGTTGAACGTGAGTCCGTGGTTGAGCAGTTTGAGTCCATCGGGGGTCAGCCCGCCCGCGACCTCGACGATGTATTCCTGTTCGAGTGAAGCGGCATCTTCACTGAGCGTGCGCGCCGCGCGCCAGTCCTGGGTGAATAACACCATACCGCCGGCATTTCTTTCCAGCGGTATGTGCGGCGTGAGCCTGAGAAAGTGTTGCTTGAGCATGCGGATGCCGGAGGGGTCGTCTGCCGCGCGGGTTTCGGCGCGTATCAGCTGCAGCGCGGCGCTGGGATTGACGGCTGTATCAGCCGGCTGGTGCAGCATGATGGTCGCGGGTTCCAGCCGTGTGGGGGTGGCTTCGGGGTGGAGCTCTATCTTTTGCTCCGACACCATGAACTGCGGCTCTTCCACCACCTGTCCGTCTACACTCACCCAACCACCCGCGATATAAAGCTCGGCCTCGCGGCGGGAGCAGGGCAGCGTTGCGGCGAGGCGTTTTGCGAGACGTACGGGGGTGGTCATGACAAGTGCACCGGGACACGGAGCGGCATTGTAATCGCTCAGAAGGCAGAGATCATCTGCAAAACGACCAGAACGGAAAGACGCGATCGGACTGGAATAAAAGTCACATTCCGTTCGACCTGGGCTTGTCCAAAGCGGCCTGGACGTTCAAGTCCCGACAAGCTGATAAAACAACTGATGAAACCACTAGCCATTCCGCTATGCCACCAAAAAACGGTGGCCAAGCGGCTGGTTATAGCCATTCGACCTGACAGTCACAATAGGACCGCCGAGTCGCTGGTTATCAACACGAACAGCTTTACTTCTTAGCTGCCGCTGCATTCATCGGCACATCACGACTGCTTCAGTTCCTCCCTGTGCCCGGTGCTGGCAGGTGCAGTCCTTGAACTCGAAGGGGCAGTTGGTGCGCCAGATGCCATCTGCTTAAAGGCGCCTGTCGCTGCCCCTGTGGGCATCGGCCTAAAGGACCCGGTGACTTCTACAGCCACTTTTTGTTTGGCGGCCTCAATGTCAATCTGGCCGTCAAAAGTCAGCCCGGCTGTTTGGTTACCGGCTTCTCCGCCCATCTCTTCCACCCTGAATCGCTGGCTTTCCAGTTTCAGGCGCAGCATCAGGTCGCCTTTTGCATCCGAGTTGACCTGAAGTTCTTGTACTGAAATATCGCCTGCTTCATAGAGTTCAAACAGGCATTGATCGAATGTTTTCATGCCCTGCTCGACCGACTTTTTCATTATTTCTTTCAATCCGCCGACCTCGCCTTTGGCGATGGCATCCCTTGATGATCCAGTGCTCAGCAGAATCTCAATCGCAGCGGCACGACCGCCTGCAATCTTGCGCACCAGGCGTTGCGAGACGATGGCACGCATGTTTAGCGACAGGTCGTTGAGTACCTGTTCGCGTTTTTCGATGGGGAAGAAGTTCACGATACGATCGATCGCCTGGTTGGCACTGTTTGCATGCAGTGTCGCCATGCACAGGTGGCCGGTCTCGGCAAAATTGAGCGCGTATTCCATCGTTTCCTGATCGCGGATCTCGCCGATCAGGATGACATCAGGTGCCTGGCGCAGGGTGTCTTTCAGCGCGTCGAACCAGCCCACTGTGTCGATGCCGACCTCGCGATGGGTGATGATGCAGTTCTGATGGGTATGCACGTATTCGACCGGGTCTTCGATGCTGACGATGTGGCCGTGAGAATCGCGATTTCGCACACCCAGCATCGCGGCCAGCGTGGTCGACTTGCCAGAACCGGTGCCGCCAACCAGCAAGACCAACCCGCGTTTTTCCATAACGACCGTCTTCAGGATAGGCGGCAAATTCATCTTGTCGAAATCCGGTATATCGGTCGTGATGACGCGTATCACCAGACCGGTACGCTGCTGCTGTGTGAATATGTTTATGCGGAAACGACCGATACCTTCCGGCGCAATGGCGAAGTTGGCGCCCTTGGTTTCGTTGTAATGGTGCCACTGTTTTTCCGATGCGATGGAGCGGGCCATCTTGCGAGTCTGCTCGGCAGTGAACGGCGTCTCATTCAATTTGGTAAGTTTGCCGTTCAGCTTGACTGATGGCGGATAACCCACCGTGATGAACAGGTCGGACCCTTTCATGCCCACCATCGCGGCAAGCATTTTGTGCAAAATAGCCTGGTACTGCAACTTTTCCTGTTCTTCCATCTTTGCTCTCTGTACGTTCAAATTATTTTCTGCTTTCATCGACAAGCCATGAAAGCCCCACACACGAAAAAACCGGCCCAATACGCGGCCCTTATGTTTACCGGGTGATTTTCAATACCTTGCACTGATACCGATTATATCGATTGTGGCTGGCAACCCTTTCCCAACTGACAGGCGGAAAGAAAATCCGTTTGTCGGATCAACTTGAAAATATGAGCCAATTTTGCAAAGGCTCATGGCATTGTGATCACCTGTAAAATGCGGTCATGGACACAAACAAGAAACCGGCAACACGCCCCGCTTTGGAGGGCATCACGCTTGAGGTAATGGTCACGCAGCTTTCCGAGCGCATCGGCTGGGAGGCGATGGGTGCCGCTGTGCCGATACGCTGCTTCACGCATGATCCCAGCATCAAATCCAGCCTGAAGTTTTTACGCAGAACTCCCTGGGCGCGCGCCAGGGTGGAAGCGCTGTATCTGGACCGGATTGATCGATAAGACCCGCAATTATTTGTTGTGCATCAGGTTGAGTTGTTTGGCGATGATGTCATGGTTCAGCCAGAGTACCGGCCCGGCGGGATTGGATGTTTCATGGAACATCAGCGGCCCGGTTCCTTCCAGCACCAGCGCGCTCAAAATGTCGGTGACGAGCGCCTTGCGGTCCTTGTGCATCTGGGTGATCTCTTCCGAGGTGCCTATCATCAGATCTGCCAGTTCTGCGGAGTTGTCCATCGGCCATGCCTCAAAATTGCGGAACTTCTTCATCACGCTGCTTGCGTTGTAGTCGGCGATTTTTTTCAGCAGGTTATCCAGCGCATGTTCGTCGTGGAATAATGCGCGGCAGGCTTGCCACTGGGCTTCCGCCCAGGCGCCGCCGTTTTCCTTTTTCAATGCCTTGAGCAGCGGGAACAGCGAGAGTTCGACGCCGACGAAGATGTCTGAAGAGTTGGTGCGGATCTCCGGGCAGTTGTAAACCGTGGCCTTGATGCCCTTCGCCCAGGCTGTTTCGGCAACGCGCTCCAGACGCATCTTGGCGGGGCCTTGCGAGTAATTGGTGTAGGTCTGCCATTCGTAATGGCCATCCGTCAGTATCTCGGTGCCATGGTAACCGTAGGCGGTGTAACGCACCTGGCCACCGGTCTTTTCGATCCGTGCGCGAATCGCCGCGCTGCCGTCGATCAGATGCTGCAAGGTGTTCGCGGTGACCTCGTCGAAGTTCATCAGGATCAACTTGCCGAGGTCGCTGTCGAACAGCGCGCGCGAGGACAGGAAGCGCTCGCCGCGACCCTTGTAGATGCGGTTTGCGATCGCGAGGAACACTTTCACCTTGGGTATGCCGCCGGCCATGGTGTGGGCGAAAAAGACATTGCTGCCGTCCGCGATCATGCCATCGATCTTGGCCATCGCTTTGGCCACGGAATCCCTGAAACGCTTTACACCGACTTCGCGGCATTTCTCGACATGCTTCCAGTCGAGCTTGTCGTCCTGCCAGCTCTTGAGCGTCATGCCGGCCAGCATATCGGTCGGGGTGGGTTCGCCTGCCGGGGCATCCAGGTCGAACCCGGCCATCAGCGGCACGTTGATGATGCGCCCGCCCAGATTGGACTCGGCCACGGCCAGCTCTTCATCGGTCAACGGACGCAACGCGTTGTTCTCGTCGCGGCGTCCGACGGTGATGCCGATGATCGTCATACCCGCCTTGCGTGCTTCGTTGATCAGTCCGTTGGCGTAACCGCGGCCAAACAACTCGCCGAACAGCACAAAGACATCGCCTTTGCGAAAAATATTGGTCTGCGGAATATCTCGTAATGGAATGGGTGCGATCATGAAAACTGACTCCTGTCTGGCTGATACTGCGAATTGTAATTTGATTTGATGCCGGCATCCTAATAATCTTGGGCATATCGAAGATTTGTACCGGAATGATGCGCATTTTAAAATTGTTTCAAAAAGTTTATCTGTTGAACTTTGCGATCGAAACCCGCTCTTTAAATACCGACAAAGGAAGTGTTGCCTGCCGGGCGAAAAAATTTTCCCGGCCGCAAAGTTTGACGGCATCGAAAATTGATTTGATTTGCGATAACGATTAGCTCGACTTTCGCCGGTTTTCTTCTTTCGCGCGCATCGTTGTCACAAACATTATTCATTCAGGGGAAAACATGAAGAAACTGAAAATACTCCCGGGCGCTGCAGGCGTTATCGCCTTGACCGCGGCTATAGGCTTTATCGATGGGCAAGGTAAAATCGAGACGGAAGATTTCAGCAGGGACAGGATTACGCTGGTAAGTGCACAAACAGATGCCTCCGCTGCCGGTATTCCAGCCGCCCAACTGCGTGTCATCAAACCGGACAACTCCGCCTATCTGGTGGAAATCAAACGCGGCGATACTTCCTCTGGAATATTGATTGATGCGGTTACCGGACAAGTACTGCTGTCATAAATGGCTGTTCAAAACGAACGTGGCTAATCAGGTTTGTTGACGCGGTTCATCTCAGCCGCAAAATTTCCGGCAAAAACACTTCCGTGACCAGCAGCGGCGCATCGTGCAGGCAGAACAGCGAACGGCGCGCCCACAGCCTGTGCGGCGGATCGATCAGCACACCGGCGGCATGCCGATACAAGGGATGTGTGTTGCGCAGTGCCTGGTAATGCAGCGGCTTGCGCTCCACCAGCGGATGCGCGAACAGCAACGTGCCGAGCGGTTTGTTTTCCAGCGTGCGCACTTCGGACCATACGCCGCGCAGATGCTCGCAGGCCAGCGCGCTGTGAGCGAATACCACCGGCTGGCCGTCGGCATACAGGAACACTTCGCGCGACCAGGCAAGTTGCTGTGGCGCTATGCCAAGCAGCTCGGATTCGTCCAGCGCGATTCGCGCCAGGCCGCTGCGCACATTGCGTACCGCAAAGTTTGCGCAGCGCTGCTGGATGCGTAGCGTCAGAGAACCCCGGTCGCGCAGCCAGGGCGCAAGCTCGGCTTCGCAACCCAGCGGGACGCCGCGCCAGAATATGTCTTTCATCTGTCAGCAATACAATTGAAAGGTTGTTGTCATCTCTACGATGCCATTGCCGTAACCACTTGATTGCGGCCTGCCGCTTTGGCCTGGTACATGGCCAGGTCAGCGCGACGCATTACCGAATCCAGTGATGCATCCCCTGTACTGAGTTCCACCAAGCCGATGGACACGGTGATCCCGATCGTCTGATCGTCCAGCGTGATCTCGAAAGCAGATGCAGCCTTGCGGATGCGCTCGGCCAAAACCTGGGCATGTTGAATCGTGGTTTCGGGCAGCATCAGGCCGAACTCTTCGCCGCCCAGGCGCCCCAGTATGTCGGACTCGCGAATTTCCTGCCGGCATACATTGGTAAAAGCCTTCAGGGCCAAGTCGCCCGCATGGTGGCCGTATTTGTCGTTGATCGTTTTGAAGTGGTCCAGATCCGCAACCATCATCGATGCCGGGCGCTGGTAGCGCCTCATCATGCTGATCACTTCTTCGGACTTGTCCATGAAATGGCCGCGGCTGTATGCCCCTGTCAGACCGTCGGTTCTGGATAGAGTCATCAACTGGTCTTCCATCCGTTTGCGCTCGCTTATATCGCGTGCCAACCCCTCGATGGAGACTGGCTGTCCGCCCGAGTCGAAACGAACAAAGGCGTTGGTCAGTACCCAAACGATAGTACCGTCCTTGTGCCTCAAGGCCGATTCGACCCGGATGGCCTTGCCGCCCGCCTCGCAGATGGCCTGCACAATCTTCTGCCTGTCCCCGCGGATGTTGTAGTAATCGCTTAAGGGGGTGCCCAGCATTTCTTCCCGCCGGAATCCGAGAATGTCAAAACAAACCGGGGAAATCATGGTGATGATCCCCTGCATATCGGTGCGGTAAAGGACATCGGGAAGCTGATCCAAAATGGATTTCAATTCAACTTTAGAGGCTTCCAGTTCGGCCAGCGCCTTCCTTTGCTGCGTCACATCGCGAGCACTGCCGACTGTCACGGTGCTGCCTTCCATGCTCTCACCCAAGCCGACGTTGAGAGAGCAGCAAATCACTCCACGCGCGGTGGCAAGATGGATGTCGTATTGTTCGGGAACTTGTTCTCCGGCAAGACGGGCATGATGCCTTTTCCAAACCAGGGGCTGGTCCTCGGCGGCGACCACTTCGAGGAAAGGGCGACCGATCAGCTCATCGACCGTATACCCGAGCATATCGGCCAGACGCTGATTGACGTAGGCCAGCTGCCCCGCTTCGATAACAAATATCCCGTCCTGGAGACGATCGAGCAGACCCTGGTAACCCTGACCGGACAGCCATGAAATTTGTTCCAACAGTCACCCCGCAAATTAAAACTAAAAAACCGGTTTTTAGCAGCCTCTTCCGGAAATGTTCGGATGATGAGAGAAAGCATATCCTGCCAGTTGGCCAGAACCATCAACTGGCATGGGTTAATTTTGGCGGATTATACAATCCCCGGCCTGAAACCGGATGTCCGTCTGAAGCTGCCCGGTCAGACACGCAGGTAGTCATGTTTATTGGCCATCCAGCGCCATATTGTCCAAGTCGCGAAGCATTTCTCCGCGATCAGGCGTTCATGATCAGGTTGATCTCTTTCCAACGCTATATGTCGGCTTGAGCAGGCCCGGAAATTCCGGTTACTTTAGAGTTGTTGTATGCGGGAATGTATTCCGGCCTGATCGCGGACACATATGAATCGCAATCCTGCGCCTCATTCATCCTGCCCTTCAGGCGCAGGCACATGCCAAGATTGATCAGGAAATCGGCCATGTATGAACGGAGGTCAAGTGCACGACGGATGAGCTGCCGTGCGCGTACCGTGTCGCCGCGTTGTACGGAAAGAACACCAAGATATTGCAGCGCGGTGGCATTTTTCGGCCTGTGTTCAAGCACCAGTCGATATCCCGTTTCTGCTTCCGCCAGGCGCCCCGCATGATGATGTGCCATGGCGTTATGCAAATGGAATGATATCTGACCGGCTTGCAGCGGCGACGACACTGTTTGGTTTTCTGAAATTTCACCACAGCACGCCTTGTATTTTTTGCCGCTGCCGCACGGGCACGGATCGTTGCGGCCCCGCACGGCCTGCATCGGAGGGACGCCGGCCTGTGGAGATGACAACGAAACAAGCAGCTTGCCTGCTTCGTTATCATCCGGAACAACTTTTATGCGTCGATTCAGCAGCAGCGTGGCTTCTTCCATGCAGCCCAGTTCGACATAGTTCTTGCACAGCTGTAGGTATTGGCGGCTGGCTACGGAAGAGTTGGCGAGGGTTGTGATGAATCCTTCCAGTTCCTGCTGCGGCAGGACAGACCATATATGGAACAGGCCGTGAAAACCGAACGGGTCGCCTTTGGGGGAAATCGTCTCGTACGAAAACGCCTCGGCAACTTCCTCGGGCGCAAAACAGATTCCGTATTTCGATTCGAGGAGCGGACGGTAGCGCCGCCCGATGGCTTCGTCTTCGGGTTCGAGATCGACGATACCTTCATCCAGCAACGCATCGAGCAGCCGCCGGGAGCGCAGCGAAAATCCGCCATTACCAACACGATGGTTATCCTGGTACCAGCCCCACGGTGCGCCGATGTAGTCATATTCGAGAAACTCCGGGCGCCAGCTTTGCGGATTAATGATGTAGCCATCCCACTGGACCAGCAGCACATGCTCGGTGTTGCAGTACCTGCCCAGTTCCTTGAGGACGAAGCGCGAGTATTCTGCAACCGAGCCAATGCGGGGGATGTCTACCATACGGCAACCATCCAGCTCGTAGCGGCTTGCGCTATCCGAAAGAAACAAAACATCACCGAAATTGCACTGCAGTCCGCAAATATCGATTGCGCGCAAAGCAAGCCCGGGATTCAGGCAATCTACGGCGCAAAGCGTGACGGATGGCAGGTCGGGTGTGGATTTCAGTCGATCATCGTTCAATTCAGGGACGCCTCATATTGAGATCACGCGATTGCTACGGATACTCGGTGGATCGGAAAATATGAACAGAACACGTCCCGAACCATGCCCATTATAGAATCCAAACTCATCACAAAGCCATCGCCAGCTCTGTCGTTGGCAGAGGATTTTCCCGGCAATGTTTGCCAGGCTGGTCGATCAGCCATGCAAGGCTGGACAATGGCCCGGTTATCGGGCCGGATGCTTGGTTCGGTTCAGACATGCAGGTAGTCATGTTTATTGGCCATCCAGCGCTGCAAATGCACCCGCGCCGCTTCGGGGAAATCGCGCAGCAATTCGTCGGCGACTTGGCGCGCCTGGTTCAACAGGTCTTCATCCGCGCCGATGTCGGCGAAGCGCAGCATCGCAATGCCGCTTTGCCGCGCGCCGAGCAACTCACCCGGACCGCGCAATCGCAGATCATGCTGAGCAATGGCGAAACCGTCGGTGCTCTCAAAGATGATTTTCAGGCGCGCCCGCGCCAGTTCGGAGAGCGGTTGCTGGTACAGCAGAATACACAGGCTTTGCGCCGCGCCGCGTCCCACCCTGCCGCGCAACTGGTGCAGCTGCGCCAGCCCCATGCGCTCGGCGTGGTCGATCACCATCAGGCTGGCATTGGACACGTCCACGCCGACTTCGATGACCGTGGTGGCGACCAGCAGCTGCAGCTCGCCGGCCTTGAACGCCGCCATCACGCGTGCCTTTTCGGCATTGTCCAGCTTGCCGTGCACCAACCCGACGCGCAGTTCGGGAAAGGTTACACTGAGCATCTGATAAGTTTCCAGCGCGGTTTGCAATTGTAGGGTTTCCGATTCATCGATCAGCGGGCATACCCAATAGGCCTGCTGCCCCGCCATGCAGGCAGTGCGCACCCGTGCTATCACCTCGTCGCGGCGTTCGTCGCTGACCAGCTTGGTGATCACCGGCGTGCGCCCCGGCGGCAATTCGTCGATCACCGACACATCCAGATCGGCGTAATAGCTCATCGCCAAGGTGCGTGGTATGGGCGTCGCACTCATCATCAACTGATGCGGCTCGTTTTGATTGGCTTTCATCGACGCATCTGTGTTCGCAACCATTCCCTTGCCTTTTTTGTGCAGGGCAAGACGCTGCTGCACGCCGAACTTGTGCTGTTCATCCACGATTGCAAGGCCGAGTTTGTGAAACCCGATCTGCTCCTGAAACAGCGCGTGCGTGCCGATCGCCAGCAGCGTTTCGCCGGTCGCGATATGTTCGGCGGCGAGCAGTTTTTCCTTTTTCTTCAGGCTGCCGGACAGCCACACCGGCGCAAGGCCGAGCGGTTCCAGCCAATCGCGCAGCTTGAGGTAATGTTGTTCGGCGAGGATCTCGGTCGGCGCCATCAGCGCAACCTGATAGCCGTTCTCGATCGCCTGCAAAGCGGCCAGCGCAGCGACGATGGTCTTGCCGCTGCCGACATCGCCGAGCAGCAGGCGCTGCATCGGGTGCGGCTGCGCGAGGTCGCGGCTGATATCGGCGAAAACCCGTTGTTGCGCCCTGGTCAGCGCGAACGGCAGGGCTTTGGTCAGGCGCGCGACAAGTTTGCCGTGCGCCTCAAGCCTGGGCGCGATACGCTTGCTGCGTTCGCGGTGATGCACGCGCATCGACAGTTGTTGCGCGAGCAGTTCGTCGAATTTGATGCGCCGCCAGGCGGCGTGGCTGCGTTCTTCCAATGAATTTGCGGATGTCTCTGGTGAAGGGCAGTGCAGCAACCGGATGCTGTCGGCGAAGCCGGCCAGTTGCAGTTTTTGCAACAGTACATCCGGCAGGGTGTCGGGCAGGGGCAGCGTTTCCAGCGCGTTGACGATCAGCTTGCGCAATATGGGTTGCGCCAGCCCGGCCGTGGTCGGGTAAACCGGCGTAAGGCTTTGCTGCAGCGGCGTGTCGTCATCCACCGCACGGCATTTCGGATGCACCATCTCCATTCCGTAATAACCCATGCGCGCCTCGCCGACGGCGCGTATCTGTTTGCCGACCGCGAGTTGTTTCTGCTGGCTGGGATAGAAATTCAGGAAGCGCATATACAACTCGCCACTGCTGTCCTCCATGCGGCAAACCAAAGTTCGACGGGGACGAAAAGCGATCTCGCTCTGCGTGATGACGCCCTGCACCTGCACCGTTTCACCGGCCTGCACCGTGGCAATCGGCGCAAGATGCGTTTCGTCCTCGTAGCGCAGCGGCAGATGCAGCAGCAGGTCGGCGCGATGATGAATGCCGAGCTTGGCGAGTTTGGCCAGCGTGGCGGGGGAGATTTTTGCGGGAACGTTCAATGGGTGTTCTTCACAGTATGATCCAGCAACCCTCTCCCTCCGCTGCGCTCCTCGGCTTCGCCCCCCTCGCTGCGCTCTCCCCGCTTGCGGGAGAGGGAAAGTGGAGAGGATTGCCCGAAATGACGCAATCCAAATGTGCCGTTAATCCTGAATCACCAGCACTCCATCCATCTCCACCAGCGCGCCGCGCGGCAGCTCGGCCACGCCCACTGCGGCCCTCGCCGGATAGGGCTGGCGGAAATAGCCGGACATGATTTCGTTCACCTTGGCGAAATGTTTAAGGTCGATGAGATACACGTTGAGTTTCACCAGATCGTTGAAACTGCTGTCAGCTGCGCTCGCCACCGCGCGCAGATTCTGGAACACGCGATGGATCTGCTCTTCGATACCCTCAACCATCTGCATGGTGCCCGGGTCGAGCCCGATCTGGCCGGACAGGTAGACCGTGTCGTTGACGCGCACCGCCTGGGAATAGGTGCCGATTGCGGCCGGCGCATCGGGTGTCTGGATGATTTTTTTGTTTGCCATGGCGCACTCCTTCAAATGGATCCGCGCCTGAATGGCGCGGACAGACAGATTTGTGGCCATTATAGCCGCTGGGGGAGCCTTAAGTAATGACGGTGGGCTGTTCGCGCCCGGTCCGCTTGCGCAACTCGGACATCTGCGCTGCGATGCCTATCAGCGCGGCCAGCAATTGTTGTGCGTCCAGGTGATGTCTGGATACGTCCGGCTCGAAGGATTCCAGATAGATGCGCAGCGTCGCGCCCCCGGTGCCCGTGCCGGAAAGACGGAACACGATACGCGAGCCGTCGGTGAAAATGATGCGCACCCCCTGGCCGGTGCTGACGCTGCCGTCCACCGGATCGGTATAGCTGAAGTCGTCGCATAGTTTCACTTGCAGGTGTCCGAACTGCGCGTGCTGCAGCGTGGCGAAACTGTCGTGCAGCAATTTCATCGCACCGTTGGCCGCGTCGGCAGGAATGTCTTCGTAGTCGTGGCGCGAATACACGTTCCGCCCGAAACGCGCCCAGTGCTCCATCAATATCGTTTGCACAGACTGTTTGCGCACCGCAAGTATGTTCAGCCAGAACAGCACCGCCCACAGGCCGTCTTTTTCGCGTATGTGGTCGGAGCCGGTGCCGAAGCTTTCTTCGCCGCACAGGGTGACCTTGCCCGCGTCCATCAAATTGCCGAAGAACTTCCAGCCGGTCGGCGTCTCGTAACAGGGAATGCCGAGCGCCTTGGCGACGCGGTCAGCCGCCGCGCTGGTCGGCATCGAGCGTGCAATGCCCGCCAGCCCCTGCCGGTAGCCCGGCACCAGATGTGCGTTCGCGGCGAGTACCGCGAGACTGTCGGAAGGGGTGACGAAAAAATGCCTGCCCAGGATCATGTTGCGGTCGCCGTCTCCGTCCGAGGCCGCGCCAAAACCGGGAGCCTCATCGCCATACAATATCCCGACCAGCTCATGCGCGTAGGTCAGGTTGGGATCGGGATGACCGCCGCCGAAATCCGGCAGCGGCACCGCGTTCATCACGCTGTCCGGCGAAGCACCCAGCCGATTTACCAGTATCTCCCGCGCATACGGGCCGGTGACCGCGTGCATCGCGTCAAACTTGATCCTGAATCCATCCTTCAGCAGAGAACGGATCGCCGCAAAATCGAATAGCGATTCCATCAGCTCGGCATAGGCTTCGACAGGATCGATCACCGACACCGTCATGTCGCCTATTTCATAATCGCCCGTCCTGTCCAGTTCGATGTCAGCCGCGTCGGCGATGCGATATCGGGAAATCTTTTTGCTCGCCGCGAAGATCGCTTCAGTGACCGTCTCGGTCGCGGGGCCGCCGTTGTTGCCGTTGTACTTGATGCCGAAATCGCCGTCCGGCCCGCCCGGATTGTGGCTGGCAGACAGGATGATGCCGCCGTGGGTGCGGTATTTGCGGATCAGGCAGGAGGCGGCAGGCGTCGACAGAATACCGCCCATGCCGACCAGCACACGCGCGAATCCGTTGGACGCCGCCATTTTCAGAATGATCTGGATCGCTTCGCGGTTGTAATAGCGGCCGTCTCCGCCCAGCACCAGCGTTGCATCCTGCGGGATGGATATGGTATCGAAAATGGACTGAACGAAATTTTCCAGATAGCGCGCCTGCTGGAAAACCGGCACGCGCTTGCGCAATCCCGAGGTGCCGGGTTTTTGATCGGTAAAAGGGGTAGTTGCAACCGTACGGATCTGCATTTTCGTTCCTGCCTTTTTGTTGCGGTTTATTCGCATCTTACCACCGCTGAGCGGGGATTCAGCCTGCGTAAACCGCGTACGAGCTGCGATCCCTGTGATCTCCGGACGATCTTCGTATCTTCATATTTGTTGACGTACCATCACCCGGCGATTACATTCACTGCAGCCGCGAAAGAACGATCGACTTCCGGCCTGACCGGCATTAGATTCCTTGACTATGAAAAATATTGCAGCGCTCATTCTGGCGTCCGCCCTGGTTTTCGCCGTTTCTTCCGCTGCACGGGCGGTAGAAATCGCGCCTTTCACCGGCCACCGCTACGGCGGCAGCTTCGAGGATACCAACACCCTGTCCGGGTTCGGGCTTGCGGATGCGACCAGCTTTGGGTTGTTGCTCGACTTCGACTCGGAACCGGACAAACAGATCGAAGTATTCCTGAGCCGCCAGGACACACAATTGACAACCGCCGGAACATTCACGGGAAACCCGCTGTTCGATCTCACCATCGATTACTACCACATCGGCGGGCTGTACCTGTTGCCGGCCGACGGGCCCATCCACCCCTTCGTGTCGGGCACGATCGGCCTGACGCGCATGGCCCCGAAACGCGCTGACCTGACCACGGAAAATCGCTTGTCGCTCTCGCTCGGCGGCGGCGCGAAGTTTTCCCTTTCCAGGAGCCTTGGATTACGATTGGATGTGCGCGCCATCTACACCATGCTCAATGCAGACACCTCCGTGTTCTGCTCGGGCGGATGCACCATCAGGGTCCGCAGCAACGGCTTCGTGCAGACCGAGGCAGGTGCCGCTTTGCTGATGCGCTTTTGAGCCTGGGCACCGCTTGGCGTGCAAAATTCCCCAAGTTTTTCAATTCCTGCAATAATCACGGGTAAGAATAAATTAAATTGAAAGTGAGCAGGTGAAATGACAAATCAGGATGAGTTGAAACGCGCAGTCGCCAAGGCCGCGATTGAATATGTGCCGTTCGATTGTATCGTCGGCGTGGGCACCGGCTCCACCGCCAACTTTTTCATCGACGAACTGGCCAGGATCAAGCACAAGATACGCGGCGCAGTCGCCAGTTCGGAGGCTTCCGCGAAGCGTTTGCTGGGACACGGCATCGAAGTGCTGTCGCTCAACGACGCGGGCAACCTGCAGGTGTATGTTGACGGGGCGGACGAAATCACCCGCCATCTGCACATGATCAAGGGCGGCGGCGGCGCGCTGACACGCGAGAAGATCGTGGCGGCAGCCAGCAATAAATTCGTCTGTGTATGCGACGCCAGCAAGCTGGTGGATGTGCTGGGCAAGTTCCCGTTGCCGGTAGAAGTGATTCCGATGGCGCGCAGTTCGGTGGCCCGCCAGCTGGTTGCGCTGGGCGGACAGCCCAGGTTGCGCGAGGGTTTTACCACCGACAACGGCAACCTCATCCTGGATGTGCACGGCTTGAGCATCATGAATCCGGTGGAACTGGAATCCACACTGGATCACATCGCCGGCGTGGTTACCAACGGCCTGTTCGCGCGCCGCGGTGCCGACGTACTGTTGCTGGGCACGGCTGAAGGCGTGAAGACGATGACCGCATAAGTATTAATTCCCGTTCCCAAAGGGGAAGGGACGTTTGCTCCCTCCCACGCTTGCGGGGGAGGGTTGGGGATAACCAGCGACTTGGCGGCTTTGCTGTCTAGTCGAATGGCTAGTAGTTATTTCAGAGGGGTGCGGAATGGACATTGCAAGCTGTCATCTTCCCTTCACAATTACTGTATATACTGTTCAGTTGCATCTTTTTTTAAGGAATACACCATGTTGAGCAGCAGTGACCATATTTCCCGCCAGTTCGATGCCGAGCTCGAAGCCATCCGCGCTCATGTGTTGCAGATGGGCGGGCTGGTAGAGAGCCAGATCAAGAGTGCCGTCGAGTCGCTGGTCAGCGGCGATGTGGCGCTGATGACGCGGGTGATCAACGACGACCATCGCGTCAACGCGATGGAAGTCAAGATCGACGAAGCGTGCAGCCAGGTGATTGCGCGCCGCCAGCCTGCTGCGGGTGATTTGCGTCTGGTGATGGCGGTGATCAAGACCATCACCGATCTGGAACGCATCGGCGACGAGGCCGAAAAGATCGCGCGCATGGCCAAGCTGTTGTCGCAAAAACAGGGGCTGGCGCTTCCGCGTTACCAGGAAATAAAACACGCTGCGGAGATTGCCCTGGACATGTTGCGCAAATCGCTGGATGCCTTTGCGCGCCTTGATGTGGTGATGGCAGCCCAGGTGGTGCGGCAGGACGACCAGGTGGACGAGGAATTCCGCGCCATCATGCGTTACCTGATCACCTTCATGATGGAAGATCCGCGCACCATCTCCACCTCCCTGGAGATACTGTTCGTGGCCAAGGCGATCGAGCGCATCGGCGACCACGCCAAAAACATGTCCGAGTATGTCATCTACATGGTCAAGGGACGTGACGTTCGCCACGTCAACGTGGACGAGATCGATCGCGAAATACTGGAATAGTGCTGCAGCAGTCCATCCTCGCCGCCGTCGACCTGGGCTCCAACAGTTTCCGGCTGCAGGTCGCACGAGCGGAAGGCGACCAGCTCTACATGCTGGATGGGTTGCGCGAGCCGGTGAGACTGGCCGAAGGACTTTCCGACGACAAATTTCTTGATGCCGAAGCGCAGCAACGCGCCCTTGCCGCACTGGGGCGATTTGCCGAACGCCTGCGCGATCTGCCCAGTGTAGCGGTGCGCGCGGTAGGAACCAACTCTTTGAGGGTAGCCAAGAACGCACCTGATTTTATTGTGCAGGCCGAACATGTGCTGGGTTTCCCGATCGAGGTGATCTCCGGACGCGAAGAGGCGCGCCTGATCTATCTTGGTGTAGCGCATGGCCTGCCAAAGACCGATGACAATCTGCTGGTGATGGATATCGGCGGCGGTTCCACCGAATTCATCGTCGGCAATGGCCTGACCCCGTTCAAGATGGAAAGCCTGTACATGGGCTGTGTCAGCTACAGCGACCGTTTTTTCCCGGATGGAAAAATCACCGAACGCAAACTCGAGAAGGCCGAACTCGCCGCACGCAACGAAGTGCAATCCATCGCCGCAGACTACCGGGGACAATGGCAATATGCACTGGGTTCATCGGGTACGGCCAAGTCCATCGCCGAAATACTGGAAGCGAACGGCTACAGCCAGGGCGGCATCACACGCGACGGACTGGAGAAGCTGCGCGCGCGCCTGCTCAGGGAAGGTGATGTGAACAAGCTTGAGTTGCCGGGCTTGCGCCCCGATCGCGCAGCCACGCTGGCGGGCGGCTTCGCCATCATGTATGCGGCATTCCGCGAGATGGAAATCACCGCGATGCAACCCGCGCTCAGCGCGTTGCGCGAAGGTGTGCTGTACGACCTGTGGGGGCGCTTCCACAACAATGACATGCGTGATGTGACGGTACAGAACTTCATGCGCCGTTACAACGTCGACAACAACCAGGTCGGACGGGTGACCAGACTGTCGCATATGCTGGCGCAGCAATTCTTTGGCAGCGACGCGAGCAAATCGGCACTGCATTTCCTGGGCTGGGTCGCCAGCCTGCATGGCATAGGCATCAGGGTGGCACACAGCGGCTACCACAAGCATACCGCCTACATACTCGCCAATGCCGACATGCCGGGTTTTTCCAAGAAGGAACAGGCCCGGCTGAGTTTGCTGGCGCTGGCGCATCGCGGCAATCTGAAAAAGTTGCAGGGTATGTTGAACGACGAGGAAGATTGCGTGCTCGCGATGAGCCTGCGTTTGGCAGTGCTGTTTTACCGCAACCGCAGCGACATCGTTCTGCCCGTTTTGCACGCCCGTTTCAGCGGCACCAAATTCTACCTGTCGATAGACCCGGATTGGCTGGCACAAAACCCGCTGACCGAAACCGCGTTGCAGGATGAAGTGAAGCAGTGGAAAGCGCTGGGCGTCAGTTTGCAGATCGTAGAGGAATAGTGAAAAATTTCTACCTGTAGGAGCGGGCCAATTCTGCATCTCCTTCAGCAGATAGCAGATTGCCTACTTTTAGTGCTCCTACACTTTTTCCAGCACTTCGCTCAACATCCGTTCCACACCGGTCTGCCATGCCGGCAGATGCAGACCAAACGTTTTTTTCAGTTTTGTAGTATCCATCCGCGAATTGTGCGGGCGTTTGGCCGGCGTGGGAAAAGCGCTGGTGGGTACGGGTTTGATCGCATCCTGTGAAACCTTGATGTCGAGGCCGGAACGTGCTGCAAAATCGATCACGAAACGGGCATAGCCGTGCCAGGAAATCTCCCCTCCCGCAACCAGATGGTACAGGCCGGACACTTCCGGCCGCTGCAGCGCGGTCCTGACCGCATGGGCGGTGACATCGGCCAGCAGGTCCGCGCCGGTGGGCGCGCCAATCTGGTCATCGATGATATTGAGGCTGTCGCGTTCCTGGGCCAGCCGCAGCATGGCCCGGATGAAGTTGCCGCCGCGCGCGCCGTATACCCAGCTGGTGCGCAGGATCAGGTGGCGGCATCCGGATTGTTGTATCAGCTGTTCGCCTTCCAGTTTGGTCGCGCCATACACATTCAGCGGCGCGGTCGCATCGGTTTCCAGCCAGGGTTGGTCGCCGTTGCCGTCGAACACATAATCGGTGGAATAATGGACCAGCCAGGAATTGGCGCGCAACGCTTCCTCTGCCAGCATGCCGGGCGCCAGCGCATTGACGGTGCGGGCCAGTTCAGCTTCGCTCTCGGCCTTGTCCACCGCGGTATAGGCGGCCGCATTGACGATCACATCCGGCGCAACTTTGCGTACCGTCCGCGCGAGTTCTGCCGGATTGGTGAAATCGCCGCACATCTCGCGGCTGGACGAATCCAGCGCGATCAGTTCGCCCAGCGGTGCCAGACTGCGCTGCAGTTCCCAGCCGACCTGGCCGTTTTTGCCGAGCAGCAGTATTTTCATCCGGCCAGTCCCACGTAGTTCTTTTCTATCCACTGTTGGTAGGAACCCGACTGCACATTGTTCACCCAGTCCTGGTGATCCAGATACCACTGCACGGTCTTGCGTATGCCGGTCTCGAAAGTTTCCAATGGCTTCCAACCGAGCTCGCGCTCGATCTTGCGCGCGTCGATCGCATAGCGCCGGTCGTGGCCGGGCCGGTCGGTGACAAACCCGATCTGTTCGCGGTAGGACTTACCGCCGGATTTCGGACGCAATTCGTCGAGCAGCGCGCAAACGGTATGCACGATATCGAGATTGGCTTTTTCATTCCAGCCGCCCACGTTGTAGACCTCGCCCAGTCTGCCCGCTTCCAACACACAACGTATCGCGCTGCAATGGTCCTTCACGTACAGCCAGTCGCGGATCTGCTGGCCATCGCCGTAAACCGGCAGCGGCTTGCCGGCGAGCGCGTTGACGATCATCAGCGGGATGAGTTTCTCTGGAAAATGATAAGGGCCATAGTTGTTGGAACAGTTGGTGGTCAGCACCGGCAGACCGTAGGTGTGGTGATAGGCGCGCACCAGATGGTCGCTGGCGGCTTTGCTGGCGGAGTAGGGACTGTTCGGTTCGTAGCGGTGGGTCTCGCTGAACGCCGGCTCATCATTGGCGAGCGAGCCATACACTTCGTCAGTGGAGACATGCAGAATACGGAAGCTGTTTTTTTGTTCGGCAGCCAGCCCCGACCAGTAGGCGCGCACAGCCTCAAGCAAATGAAAGGTGCCGACGATATTGGTCTGGATGAAATCCCCGGGGCCGTGGATGGAACGGTCCACATGGCTCTCGGCCGCAAAATTGATGACCGCGCGCGGGCGGTGTTCGGCCAGCAGTTCGCCCACCAGCTGCGCATCGCCGATGTCGCCGCGCACGAAAATGTGGCGCGGATCATTCTTGAGCGTAGCAAGGTTTTCCAGATTCCCCGCGTAGGTCAGCTTGTCCAGATTGATCACGGCCTCGCCGCTTTGCGCGAGCCAATCCAGCACAAAGTTCGATCCGATGAAACCTGCTCCGCCAGTCACTAATATCATGTTGTTTACCACCCCGGACGAGGGGCGCCATGTTTGAAGCAAGTCGTGATTATATTCGATACGTCCGGCCAGACCCAGATGTCGTTGGGCTTCAAATCGTTCAGGATATATTCCTGTGGGCGCGATACCATTCAGACGTTGCATGCAGGCCCTGTTCCAGCGTGTACGGCGGAGACCAGGCCAATTCCCTGCGCAGCTTTTCATCGTTGACGCGCAACGAACCTAACAATCTGTCCATCTGTTCTGCACGGCCCAGCCAAGTTGCCGCAGCGCGCAACAGGCCGGGGGAAAGATAGAACGAGCGGCTTTTACGCCCCAACGCTACGGCGATCATTTCGACCAGCTGCGCCGTCGAGACATCCGCACCGTCGCTGACCAGATAGGTCTGTCCCGCAGCAGCGGGATGTGTCGCGCAGGCGATCAAGGCATCCACCAGATTGCCCACATACACCAGGCTGCGCAGATTGTTCGCGCCCGCCAGCGGCAACGGTATCCCGCGGTCGATCGCGGCCAGCAGACTGATGAAATTTCCCTTTACACCCGGCCCGTAAACCAGCGGCGGACGCACGATCACCACCTCCAGCCCGGTTTCATGCGCAATGCGTTGCAGGTCCCGTTCCGCGCGCCACTTCGATATGCCATAAGGATCCTGCGGATCGGGTTCGTCCGTCTCAGTAAAGGGGCGATTCACCGTGGTCTGTTCGCCGTTCACCTTGACCGAACTGACATAGACGAACCGCTTTACGCCCGCGCTTGCAGCCTGCTGCGCCAGATTGGACGTTCCGTACAGATTGACCTTGAGGAATTCCGCCAACGGATCGGCGGACTTGTCTTTCATCACATGAACGCGCGCGGCAAGGTGGATGACGGTATCCACGCCGTTCAGTGCGGCCGACCAATCCGTTTCACCGTCGATTGCCCCCACCGTTGCCGTTTCTCCGGGCGCGGATAATTGACCATGCGAGCGCATGGCTGCCCTGACCTGATAGCCCCGGTGAAACAATTCTGCACAAAGCGGCTTGCCCACAAAACCGTTAGCACCGGTGACAAGAACCTTGCTCAAGCCAACAACCCACAGTAAAGAACGAACGAATTCACAATCCCTCCACAACGTCGCGATACATATCGGCATAGGCCTTCCCCAAGGCATCACCCGAGAACAATCGCTCATAACGGGCGCGCGCCGCCAACCCCATTGATGCGGCCGTCGAAGGCTCGCGCAACATTTGATTCATTGCTTGCGCCAAGTCATCCGGCGCCTCCGGTGGCACAACGATCCCGGTTTCTTCATGAAAATTCACAAATGAAGTACCTGTGCCGATTTCACACGAAATTTGCGGCTTCCCAAACATGGCTGCTTCAACTAATACCATGCCGAATGCCTCTGAGCGCAAATGCGAGGGAAGCACCAGAGCCAGACATGAGCGCAACAAGGCCACTTTTTCCGGCTCGGTTATTTGGCCCGCGAAAACTACATTCCTCGCTCCGGTTTGCGTCAGCAATTCCTTAAGCGCCCCGTCTTCAGGCCCTGAGCCGGCAATGACTATGGTTGCATCAACGCTGTTTGCCGCCTGAACCAGCGTATGCAGTCCCTTGTAATAACGCAACACACCGATGAACAGAAAATACGGCTCACTCCGGTCCATACCGATGCGCTCGAAGACCCCTTCATCTGCTTCCTTGGAATACGACTCCTCGACTATGCCATTAGGAATCACGCGCACTTTCCCGCAGATAGAGGGGTGGGACAGCACGGGACTGGTACGTGCATATGCCGGCGAAGTCGCAACGATGACACTCATCGATTTTAACGTGTGCCACATCAACGGGGCATACATCGTCCCGAGAAATTTTTGCCTCACCACATCGGATTGATAAGTCATCACTGCCGGAATTTGCGGCCTGATCACCGCATGCAGAACATCCTCGAATGGCCAGGGAAACTGGTAATGCACAACATCGGACTGCGAACATGCCTGTGCAAAAAGCCTGAACGCAGCCAACCCGCCCAAATCGCAGGAAGCGGGAGCGGCCCAGGAGTGCGCTCTTAATACCTCGCCTTCCGGCCTTGAAACAATCTCGGGCACGGAATTCGGCGACAAGGTGAATATCCTGGACTGAACGCCGAAACCGGAGCTTGCCATCGCAATCTGGCGGACTGCCTCCTGTAATCCTCCCGGCGGATCGGGGAAATAAGTGCGGTAAACCTGCAGTGCCCGAAGTTTGGTGTTCACTTTTCTATCCACCCTGTTTCACTAGAAATGACGGTTCGGGATATAAAAAAATCCATATCCCTTTACTCAATATTACTCTGGCGGAATGAGTACGTTCCCGGCTTCCCTCACAGCCGATTAATCCCTTCATGCTCTATTTTTCCCAAACGCTGATATTCGATGATCGATTTGTTGACATCGCAGGCTTACCCTTTACCGAATGTTTGACTATTAACGGCGTGGTAGACCTCTACGGTTTTCCGCGCCATCACTTCCCATGAAAACCGCGCCGCCACCTCGAGCGATCGTTCGGCCGCGACGCTCCGCCATTGGTCATCTTCCAACAGCACGCGGATATTTTCCGTCATCGCGTGAACGTCCTCCGCCTCTATGATGAGCGCCGCCCCCGATGCCACTTCCGGCAACGAGGCGCGATTGGATATCAACACCGGCAAGCCGCTTGCCATAGCCTCGAGCACGGGCAATCCGAACCCTTCATACAACGACGGATAGACAAAACCGCGGGCGCCGGAGAACAGTATCGGCAAATCGGCCTCCGGCACATAACCGAGGTAATGCAGCCAACCCTGCCGCTGACCCTGTTCAATGTGCCGATGGATACTCTCGCTGCGCCAGCCCTTGCCGCCGGCAAGAACCAGAGGATAACGATTTCGCAATGCCTGCGGCAATGCTTCATAGGCTGACAACAATGCGCCAATATTTTTTCTTGGCTCTATCGTTGCCACGCAAAGTGCATAAGCGCCGAATTTCAAGCCGAACTTGCCCAGTACACCCATCGCCTCCTCCTTTGTGCGTGGGCAATACTCTTCGGCAACCCCCAAGGGGACGGCGCGCACCTGGTCTTCCGGCCAGCTGAAGAATTCAATGATCTCCTGCCGGATAAACTCCGAATCGGTGATCAGGTAATTCGCGCGTTCCAGCGCCAGTGATATCTCACGCCGCATGAAATCCACACGCTCCGGCGGATGGAATTGAGGGCAACGAAAAATAGAAAGGTCGTGAATGGTCGCTATTGTCGGCCCTGAGAATGGGGGCAGGTAGAAATTTGGGCCGTGATACAGGTGGTCTGAAAAGGGACGTAAACGCTGACGCAACAGAATTGGGGAGAAAAAACGATAAGCCGCCACCGCTACGGGATTGCGTAACAGCCGCTGCCGTATGGCAAGTTTGGCTGACGATTGGTCGAGCAGCGTATTGACATCGTTTACCCAACGTCCATCTGCAAAGAAGCGCACAGACTCCACTCCGGGCATTACTGGTATACGGTTTGCCAATTCCCATACATAACGCCCGATACCGGTCAGCGGCGGTTTGATGGCATTCACGGCGAGAATGATCTTCATGTTTACAACGCGTCTACTGGGTTCATATCAACAACTCTGGTGGAAAGTGCAGTTGCGTGCGCGGCCAGTCTCGGCATTATTTGTGACCAACCACGGTATCTTTTGAAGCAACCAGGATAGCTGCTCAAGTTCAACTCTGATTCCATCATCCGGTAAATTATGCAAGCTGATCAGCGGGCAGGCTTCTATATAGCCACGAAGGTACTTTATCGGAAGCGCGCGTAGTGTTGGTTGCTTTAAGAAACAAATACTGCCCCAAGTCGCTCTTGCGAAATTCCAACTTACCCTTCAGATAATTCAAGTCAGCGTAAACTGCCGCCCTGTTCTCATGCACATCCGCGGTGAAATTTTCTTTTACATCAAAACCTACAAATCGAAGAAGCGTTACCAATTCGTGGCGAGTGTATTCACGGTTGTGCCGCCCGTATGGACCGTAACCGCTGTAGGGATCGTAAATATTTTCGCCGGAGATCAAACGTGCAACATTTTCCAATCGGGCCACGTTCGGGGTGGTGACAATCAAGTGACCCTCGGGCTTGAGTACCCGCTTGATTTCGCGAAGCACCTTGCACGGATCGTTCAAAAGGTGCTCGATGATTTCAGCAAAGATAACGACGTCAAATTCGCCATCTGCGTAAGGGAAGGGATCATTTTCTACATTGAAGTGTTGATAGCTAAAGGTCTTGGTATTTTTTGTCCCATTGTCAGCATCGGTATAAAAAACATCTTGTGTATGCAAGCCGCCAGGGAAGGGGCCAAAATAGTTCGCCAGACTCAGTTCAAGTTTGGTAAAGCGCTCAAGCAACATGGTTGTAAAGTACGGGTTTGCTCCAAGCTCCAAACATTTTCCCTCCAAGCCATTTACTAAACCCAAGGTGTAAACAAATCTTCTGAAGTCATGCGAACCGTATGCGCTCATCTCTTGTTCTGGTGCATCTGCTACTCGCACTGAGGTAACGAATTCAAACAATTTTTTTTCACTAATGCCGTGCGGAACTGGCAGGGCGGGGCGCAGTGGAAATAATTTTTCGGGTGACGCAGAAAGTTCAAGCCGAATGCGGCGCATAATTTTTTTAATCAGCATTTTCTTCCCTTATGTGCCACATCAAATCCTAGTTGTTTTTTCAGTTGCAGGGCGCTTTCTTGCCAAGTGAGGTAGTGCATCCCTTCTGATTTTGGATGCGCACCTTTCCGGTTAAGCGCCAGCCAGAATGTAATGGTATCAGCCAAATCTTTGGGTGAGCGCCCTTTAAAGTAGAAAGCATGCTCGCCCGCCACCTCGCGAAGCACTGGAATGTCGCGTGCAATAATAGGCTTGTTGTGCTGCGCGGCTTCGATCAACGGCAAGCCAAATCCCTCGCCCTCTGATGCGACAAGCAGGCAAGTGCAGGCAGCGTAAACCTTTTCCAGAAATTCATCGCTGATCCCTTCCAGCCAAAACAAACGCCTGTTCAACTCCGGATGCTGACTGAGCCGGTCAATCAACTTGTCAACCAGCCAACCCCGCTTGCCAACGATCACCAAATTAACAGCTATGCCCTGTTCCCAAAGAAGCTCAAAGGCAGCAAGTGCCTGTGCATGCCCCTTGCGTGGTTCGATTGTGCCCACCATCAAAAAGCTCGGGTTTACATTGAGGGCATCCAGCACCGCTTGCGCGCCTTCTGGAATACCCTTGCTGGGAAGACTATTCTCAACATCCGCCCCCAGGTGAAAACTGCTAACCCTCGGACCGGATAATCGCTGCGGCGGATTCTGTTTAAGCCAGGCACGAACCTCTTCGGCCACCGCCTCAGAGATGCAGAACAATCCTGTAGCAACTTCTGAAATGCTTCGCAGCCAGGCTTCGAAGATTACACTGGTGCCTTTGGGCCACCACTCCGGATGTTGCACCAACAAAATATCGTAAACAATAAAATATAATCTGATGCCACAGCACTGTAGACGCATATGAATATCATGCACTTTATCAGTCAAGTGCGCATTCAAATCGAGAGCCAGGTAGATATCGTCCTGGCAAAAGTCGACGACCTCATCTGTCTCGCCCCGAGGTTGCCTGCCTGTAAATGCTGCGGTAAATGTGTTCGCATATTTATATCGCATGCCGTCGAAATAAATCGGCCGAACCTCCATGTCTTGTGGCGGATTTTCAATGAACTCCCGCAACAAGCTGCGAACCACGCGCTGAATGCCGGACTTGGCATCGCGTTGTACGATCTCCGAAATATCGAGCAACAATTGTCTTGGAGTGATGCGGCCCGTGTTAAATGCGACACAATCTGCGACCGTGACCAAGTCGGAATCGGTAGGTTTCCCCGCATCATCAATATCGGTTATCGCCTGAATCAACTCAGGAACGGTTCCTGAATTGTCAGTTGAAGCTAAAGCCGAACGCTTGGCTTGTACCAACTTTTCAAGTGCATCAATAGCCTGTATGGCGCACCCATCCCAGGTAAAACTCTTCGCCTGACTCAAGCCATGAGCCCTCAACTTGTCACGGAAAGACTGATCGCCAAGTGCCCGAGCCATTTTTTCGGCGATATCTTGCGGTGAAAACGGATCGAAGAGTGCGTCGGGCAAGCCAATCACTTCGGGTATGCTGGTGCAATTTGAGCCGATGACTGGTGTGCCGCATGCCATGGCCTCTAAAACGGGAAGGCCAAAACCTTCGTGTTTAGAGGAAAACACAAACAGCGTGGCCAGATTGTAGAACTCGACCAGTTCTTCATCTGATATATAGCCGGTTAGTATCAGCTCATCCCTGTCCAACCCGGCCCTTTTGGACAATTTTATCAAGTAGTCGTGTTTGTCGACATTCATGTTGCCGACGATCACAAGTTGATGATCAGCACGCAACGCTGCAGAAAGCATGGAATAAGCGCTGATCAAACCTTCAAAATTTTTGCGCTGGTCAAAGCCCCCTGGGGCATACATGACCATCTTGCGTGCAAACCCGTAGTGGCTTCGCAACTGATGGATGCGCTCTTTGCTCAGTGCAATGGAACGAAATCGCTCATCGACTGCGGCTGAAATGTTTACAACCTGGTTTTGCGCAGCTTGCAGCGACGTTATTGCCTCGCTTTGTGTCGCTTCAGAGATCGCGAGCAGCAAGTCTGCTTTTTTCAGAGACTCCACTTTCCGCAAGTAATAATCACGTTGTGCTTCATTGGTCAGATAATTCTTTTGATTGAGCAGCGGGATCAGGTCATACAAGATTACCGCTGTAAGTTGCTGCGCAGCGAATGCACCGACCGATGTAACTGCATTATCCGCATAGCCCTCGAAAAGGCTGGAAACGAGCACCACATCCGGTTTTAACTGTTGCAAAAAGAACTCGCGAATCTTTTCGGAGGCACATATTCGCCACCTGTTGGCACGCTCGACTTCGGTGACAGGCGCGGCGACTTCAAATATGCGGATGCGCTCCTGCGGAATCAGCCCGTCAAATGCTTGCCGGATACCAGGGATACTCTCGGGAAATGCCCCGTTCAGAGCTAACCAGATTTCGTGCTCACCCGCATTTCTCGACATTGCCAACGCAAGCGCCAATGAATAGCGCCCAATCCCGCGAAAGCGACTTATGGATTGTGCGCCCTGCATGTCGATGACAATGCGCATCAGCCGTTCTTTCTTCGCTTGAGTTCAAGGGTGGCTTTCAGATCGGTGTATATCTGACGGGCGCGCGGCGACAGGTCGGCCGATGTAAGGCCACTGGTTTTTCTGCTGCGTGGCTGGTAGGGTGCGCCTTCCAATCGTGAATAAATAACGCGCACAACGGTGTAGAGGCCCAACCGCTGGGTGATCGCCATTACATATTGACGGAGTTTGGGATGGGAATTGACCCAGGACATTCCTCCACGAAGGATATTTTTGACAACGCGGCCCGGCAGCATTCGCAATTTCTTCATGTTAACTTGTCTCGTATGACGTGTATCTGTTTGTGAGCCATGCCTTGTTCCCAGCAATTAATTCAGGAACAGATACACGAATCGCGGATTATTCAAGTGTGGACATTTGAATTTTCTGCGTCAACCATCATGCGAATGACATCTTTCATTCTTGATGATGCTTTCCACCCCAGAACTTTTTCTGCCTTATCAGAACATCCCTGACTCCAGTATAAATCCGTAGGACGAAACAACTCACTGCTGGATACAACATGGTCACGCCAATTCAATCCCAGGTAATCAAAAGTGCAATTGACAAAATCCTCCAGTGAGTTTGCCTCACCCGTTGCGATGATGAAATCGTCTGCATTTTCCTGCTGGAGCATGCGCCACATCGCGTCAACGTACTCGGGCGCCCAGCCCCAATCGCGCACGATATTCAAATGGCCGAGTTCCAGTTTCTCTTTTGATCCATTCGCAATGCGGCATGCCGTCGATATGATCTTGCGCGTTACAAACCTCGGGGGGCGCAACGGCGACTCGTGGTTGAATAAAATCCCGTTGCAGGCGTACAAACTATAAGCTTCCCTGTAATTGGCAACCAGCCAATGCGCAGACGCCTTGGCCACCGCATACGGACTGCGCGGACGGAAAGGCGTATCCTCGGTTGCGGCCATTTTTCCCACATCGCCAAAGCATTCGCTGGAACTGGCGTGGTATAACTTGACAGGTTTCTCTAGAAAGCGTGCCGCCTCAAGCAAATTTAGCGTGCCCAGCGTGATGCTCTCAAGTGTTTCTACCGGTTGATCGAATGAAAGTCCCACTGAACTCTGTCCCGACAAAAAATAAACCTCATCGGGTTCGCTGCGTTTCAGGGCAGTCAACACGCTTCTGAAGTCATTAGAAGCCATTGAAACAAGTTTCACATGATCTTTTATGCCCAGCGACGTCAGGTTGTGAAACGTTGTTGCTTGTGCGTCGCGTGAAGTTCCCCATACCTCATAGCCCTTGCTAAACAGCAGCCGCGCAAGGTACGCGCCATCTTGCCCGCTCACACCACAAACCAATGCTCTCATTAATTCAACCCCCGGTAAATTTCCAGTATTTCACTCGCACAACGCACCCAAGAATACCCGGTACTTGCTCTGGTTATCAGGACACAAAATCCTTCTCCAAAACAGCAATATCATAAATCACACGTATAAGTAATTAGCTGGCCGCCAGAACAATTTCCTATTTGAAGCGAGTTCCTGATAACCGCTAACCTACACAACAATATTTTGTTGCCACAGCCGTATCTCGTCGTCAATTTCTTGTTTGATTTTAGCCATTCTTTCGCCCGCGCCCCAATAATATCCATTGCCAAAACCGGGCAATTACAATACGGACCCATGAATACAAGATTTTGAGCATAACCATCGAAACACCCCGATTCCATCTTAACGCTGAAAAAATTGAATTGGCCATCAGTTGAATAATAAACACGGTTTCATTTTCATCTCTATAAGAACGCTGATCCACCACCACATGCGCGTAACCAAATAACCACTTATCTGGCACCCTGCCCAACAACTTCTTCAGCATATCGTTGATTTCCTTGTGTACCTTCACCTTCGCGCTCATGGTTTTGTTATCAGCATATAACCTGGAGCCAGCCAGTTTCTCTTCAAGATAAGCAAAGCGCGCACCACGCTTGCCGAGCCGCAACCAGTATTCGTAATCCATGCAGTAATTCAGCGATTCGTCAAGCAAGCCGTATTCTTCCACTACCCGTCTACGGAAAAACAGCGCTGGCTGGCAGATGAAACATATTTCTTTCAGACGCTCGAAATTCCACGGTTCAGTGGTGTAAGGTTCGAAAGCGTGATCATCGACATCGATGTGGTCGGCCATGCCATAAACCAAATCGATTTCAGGGTGGGCTTCGAAGAACGAGACAACACGGGCGATGGCGCCCGGGTAGTAGATGTCATCGGAGTTGAGCCAGCCGATAATCTCGCCATCCGTGGCGCGGATACCTTTGTTGACCGCATCAGATTGACCGTTATCTTTCTTTGATACCCAGCGCACCGGTGGGCTGTAACGTTTGAGTATTTCAACCGTGTTGTCCGTGCTACCACCGTCGAAGACCACATGCTCGATTTCAGCACCTGACTGACTGGCCACGCTTTGCAGCGTGCGCTCGATGAATCTCCCCTGATTATAAGAAGGCGTAACGATGCTAACTTTCATGCGTAAGCCTTCCCGCGAAGCATCCCAAAACAATCGCCATCAAGAGCGTACGCTTCTAACATTTGGAATACTTAAATCGTCCTGTAAAAAATCCCATCGACCTGAAGTGTGCGCCCAGTAGCCTGATCGGAAAACACCGGCTTGAATGCCCACAAAATAAAACCCTCAGCCTCAAGACGATCAATCACTTCTCGCCACAAACGCTGGCCTTCGTAGAGCGGCACGAGAGACAGCTCCACCAATATCCCCTTGATGTGCGGCAAAGTGTCACGCGCACCATCCAACACCTGCCATTCAAATCCCTGCGTATCGATCTTCAGGAACGCGGCGCGCGCATCCTTCAAGTATTGCCCGGCGATGACATCCAGCGTTTTGATAGGGACGATCTCCTTCCCTTCATAGGCCGATTCTGGTGCGGCGCTTCGATGCGTTTCCAGCATCGGCAGAATGGAACTGCTTTCAGAATTACCCGCAATATTGATCTCCACTTCACCGTCATGATCGCCCAGTGCACATCGCGGATAGACATCCCACAGCGGATCCCCTTCGCTGGATTGTTGCAACTCGGCGTGAGCCTGTGTGAGTGGCTCAAACGACACGATTCTGCCCGCGTAACCGCCTTGACGGATTTCAGACGCAAACTGGCCTGTATTGGCGCCCACGTCCAGAACCAGATCAATATTGAATTTTCGCATCGAAGAAATTATTGGCGAAGAAGGCGGCGGCTCTGACGGCACTGGCGGGACATAGCGATGGACTTCCAAGCCTAGCTTCCGTATAGTACTTTTTATAGTTGCTTTAAGATTCATCGTATTTTTTAATTCACGGGAATTTATGGTTTTAAGAATTTTTCAACATCACAAAATCATTTATTTATAGCGCTCCATTTATTTCTTATTTTTTCTACGATATGACTAACCACAAAAGTATAGTATCTATAGGTAAATGCTTTTTCCCAATAGCTCATATCAGATATAGCTGATCTTAAAATGTGATGGCGCGTATGCTCCAACATATCGGCCATATCGGCGCGTAGGTTGTCCAAGCGCTTTTTAATTAGTTGATCGTATTTGAATTCAGAAAGGCAATTAAAGATGCTCAATGTTTCGATTACCTTTATTGGATGATAATAAATTTTGCGTCCTTGGCCGCTACCCCCCTCGTGAATACGATAGACCGACATTATTTTGTCGACATAATAGAACGGGAATTTTGCTGCCAGCGCAAGCTGAATTGCATAATCGAAATTGTAGACATGCTTGGCCCATACCCCTAATTCGAGCAGTTCCTTCCGAAACACGATAGATTGTGTAGGGACAAACCATGGCTTGCTAATCACGCTTTCAATATCATAGAATCCTTCAACAAGATCAGTAGTGAAGTTCTTCTCATCCCCACCTTCCCTAAGAACAATGGCGTTGTGAAAAACAAGCGAGCACTCCGGGTTCTTCCGGAATATTGCAACCTGTTGTTCCAATTTGGTCTTATCAGTCCAATAATCATCACCCTCACACAGGGCGATAAATTCCCCACGAGCTTCAGAGAATAGCTTTAAGGTATTTGCACGCCCTGTTGGTCTGCCATCAATGAAAATCACATCTTCCCTGTCATTCAAAAACAATCGGATCTTGTCAGGAAATTTATTGGCATAATCTATACAAAATTCCCGCGCTCCATCTGTTGATTGATCCTCGCCAACGAGAATCTCAAACGGAAAACTAGTCGCTTGAGACAGGACGCCATCAAGGCACTCTGCAATAAAACTCACGTGCTGGTATGTTGGAATGCACACGCTCACCAGCGGTGATTTGTTATTAACAGATTTACCAACCCCTAAATATTCTACTGACGACATATCTGCCCCATGTAATCTTAAACCGTTCGACCAATTGAACTTACGAAGTACCTAAGCGGACTAGTATTCCAATATTCATCAGGCCTCAGGTTTATCTTCTTTTCTGCCAAGAAAAATAAGATAACCAACTGGATAAGCGGCTGAATCCAGAATATGTGCGTACTTTGTATTAAAGAATTCGTTGACCTGCTCTCTGTCCTCGCTCAGCCCAGCTTTTGCCGCAAAATAATTCATAAATTCGATGGCTATAGCTGTCGTCAATGTACCATTTGGCCTCGCCGAGTAGATCAAACCTCGCTGATCTGCAAAAGATTTTATGTCTTCAATTTTTGGCAGCGTGCATTCCAAATGTTCTTTTGCCCATTGAGCATCTGTAATATCGATAAATAACCGTAGCCTTTCTTTTTCATAAGTGCCTTCAATGAAAAATGGGTTCAATAAAATCACGCCACGCCGGGACTTTAAAAGCAACTGTTCCAGAAATGCATTTCGCTCACCAGCAGGAATATGCTCAAGAACATGGCAGGAAACAACATAATCAAAAGAGTGATCCGGAAAGGGCAGAGCGACTCCTGAAATGCCATTCGTACTTGGATCAGCGAGGCAGTAAGATGCATCTGGTATAAAGGACGCAAGCATCCCCTCTCCCCCTCCAACATCCAATACTGAAAAATTCTTTTCCTTAGCTCTTGAAGCAAGCTCAGATGCAAGCGAAAAGAGGCGAAAATAGCCATTGTGATTCATGATCTCCGGCCTCGGTATGGCAGCTCTAGCTAAACCCAAGTCCCTTTCCACATCATCACGCACAGCGCCGAGATATTCTGCTGTCTTAAGTTCAGCATAAGCCAGGTACGGTTTACCTTTACTTAAAGCCTCGGCAGCATATTGAAGATGTAATGCTGCATTAAGTGGGTCACTCGCAATAAGCTCCCTATAATTTATTTCCGGGCGAATAGCGGATATCGAATATTGCTTCATGAGCGCAGTATTGGCGTGATGCTTATGATTGCGCTCAAGTCTTAATCCCATTTTATTAGCCATACCACGGACGAGTTTTTTAACCACGTTAAATAGTCCTGCTCAAATAGTTACGAGATGACATTATTTTGCCCCGTCATACTTTCCAGTTTCCTTCCCACATTCAGGACCGTTAAGGCGCGCCCATGTGAGGTCACGCCTTATGAAGCCCGCCAGTGCGCTCGCAATCGTTTCTCGAAAGAATTTCTCGTGAATGGACGATGTCAGTATTACTGAAACTAGGCATTTGTTCCGTTCTGCAGAAAAATATCCAACGGAGTATGTTTAAGTTCCAACAAAATTTGATTCACAATTTCATCAGGCAATACACCTTGCCAACGATCATCGTTAGCCTTGGCGCGAAAAACAGAATAAGGGTCGGAATCATGTCGCGATTTACTTGCGCTGAGGAAGCCTTGAACCTGATCACAAATTTCCAACTTGCAAAAATCAAATAATTGCTTTGTGGTTTCAAGCGGTGCCCTATTCAGCTCGGCATAGCGCACCAACAAAAATTGCTGTGGGAATTGACTTTTAAAACGAAGAAACGCCACGGCGGATTCCTTCCATTTGTCAAAACCGAAAAACTCTTCTGGTCTATTCTGGTTCTTGCTTGGTGCGCCTCGCCACTCGCTGTGGATATCCCACTCAGGATTAAATTCCTTTGGTGCCGCCACCCAGGAAGCAAGCACTGCCAGAGGGTTTCTGACAATGCCAACGATCTTAACTTCGCTGCACTTTGTAAGTATGTTCTCAATGACATGAAGGTATCGCGTCTCTTTAAATACAATGTGAGTAGGCTGTGCAGATTTTTGAAAAGCCGGATAATTCTTTTGCGTCTCCGCTGTCATCGTCGCGAAGGCATCCTGGGTATAAAGAATGTCTTCAAAAAACGTCCGTATCTCTTCGGCGGATGAATCCGTGGACAGGCTGCCCTTGTGTCCATATGAAAAAAGCGGCTGAAATCTCAGTGCCACGTCAGGATGACTGTTGAATATATGCCCGAGCCACGATGTGCCGGAACGAGGCGTACCAAATATGCCGATCTTCTTCATTGTAATTTTTCCAGAAGAACATCAAACCGATAGTACGCGGTGTACAACGTTGGCTCCTGTGGTAAATAAGTCGCCTTAAAACCGCGCTTGGAAACAAGCCGCTCAATTTCTTCCATTGACCACCATTGTCCAATGTGTGGCTTGCCCTCACTTTCGCGCTGCAAGTAAAACGCATACTTCTCTTCTGTATCGTAGTAAATCTTCAATTTTTCTTTATTTGGGATGCTTCCAAAAAAAATTAGCGAGCCGATCCGCAAGCTGCTTAATTTATCCAGTAATTTGACTAATTGTTGAGTAGAAAAATGTTGCAATGCTTCATACATCACAATCTTCTTTAACCCTGAATAATATTTACGGTCAAGGTGTAATACATCAGAATTAATATATTCAATATTCGGGAAGCTGTTACATTTTTGGTCCATCGTCATATTCACTGTGAATTTTTATCAGCCCATGCTCATGTCTAACTTGCCACAATGAAACAGAATTCTTGCGCGATAGTTGGTGAAGTTGCGAAAGCCTCTGGCATTGGCTTTG
>Ga0307375_10000798_pt1 | contig 36967 bp, 33 predicted proteins | sample TR1MG_FD_202531 | JGI IMG/M metagenome (GOLD analysis project Ga0307375, IMG submission 202531) | Soil microbial communities from Risofladan, Vaasa, Finland - TR-1 | ecosystem: Environmental > Terrestrial > Soil > Coastal area > Acid sulfate soil | place: Finland: Risofladan, Vaasa | collected... | reverse complement strand
AGCGTGGTCACCACGCCAGCCACCCATTCTAGCGTCTGCAACCAGCCATGTTGCCTGGGCCGGACGATATCGACAGATCGACGAACGTGGGCGTGTCGGGCGGGCGCGCCATGACCTGATTGGCTGTTCCGAGTATGCTTGCCGGGCAGACGCAACAGGCAGATCGGTTCTTCGGGCGGTTGAGCTGTGCAGGGCCGCAAGATGGCACAAGCAGATATGCTCGGAAGGATCGTGAGCCGACCCCGTGGACGCAGGCTGCGTCTTGCGGCTGGAGCGTTTGGGCGGGTTGTGATCGAATAGTCAACTGCACTGGGTCGGATGACGCGCGCGACGAATATTCTGTTGGTCGGGCCGCCGGGCGTGGGCAAGACGACGGTGGTCATGCGCCTGGCGACGCATCTGAAAGGCCGAGCGGTTGCCGGGTTCTACACGCAGGAGATAAGAGAAGCCGGCCAGCGCCGGGGCTTTCAAGCCGCCACGTTTGCGGGCGAGACAGTCGTCATGGCCCACGTGGATTTCCGTAGCAAGCATCGCGTCGGCCGCTACGGTGTGGACGTTGCGTCCTTCGAGCAACTCGTGTTGCCCGAGCTTGCCCGTGGGCACGAGATCATGTTGATCGACGAGATCGGCAAGATGGAGTGGTTCTCGTCGCGGTTTGTGGAAGCTGTTGGGCGGCTTCTCGACGGTGCCACGCTGGTGGTTGCGACGGTGGCCATCCGCGGCGGCGGATTCATCGCGCAGGTCAAGGCGAGGCCCGACGCCGAGATATGGCAGGTGACTCGGCAGGATCGAGACGAACTGCCGCAGCGGCTCGCGCGTCGTCTCGTCTCGACAGGCAGCGACTGAACCAGCCGCACAACGAGGCCAAGGGCGCGTGCTCCATGGCGTTCATCGGTGAGATCATCGAGGTAGAGACCGAGGGCGAGCCGAAGCGTCCCACGCGCTTTGCGTGGCGAGGCCGTTCGTATGGGATCGAGCGGATCCTCGCGAGCTGGCACGACGCCTCGATGCCCAACCAGCTTCGTCGACCGCGATGGACCATGCGTCGGCACCGCAACTACTACCACGTTCAAACCGATTGCGGCGAGCGGTTCGAGATCTACCTGGATCGCGGCGGGAAGCGGCCCGAGTGGGTGCTCCTGCAGTCTCTGCCACCAGCGCCCGATCACCTACCTGAGCCGCACTGACGTGTCTAGATCAGCTGATTGCTGGGCAGGTGGTGCCCACGGGCCTCAGCCGAAGGCGTTCTCCAGCGCGATGTCGGGGATACAGTCATAACTGTGACGGAACGGCCTGCCCTCGGCTTTCCTTGAGAATTCCACGCACTCGTGCCCACTGGGCCACCGGATTCACCCGGAACGATCCTCGGGCGGACGGTCAATCGAAAACCATCGTCACGGTGCCCTTCGAATCGCTGTAGCGGACCGCGGCGAGCGAGCCGTTGACGATCGTCATCTGAGGTGGACGATGGCCGATGTCAACGTCGTAGATGACGGGGAGTGTCAGGTCGTCAAGGGCGTCGTGCAGTGCGTCCACGTATGTGAATCGCTTCGTGTCCTTGCCACCCGACCGTCCGAGCAGCAGGCCGTTAATACCGTCGAACCATCCAGCCAGTTTCATGTGCCATAGCATGCGACACACGGACGCGGGGGACGATCCAGCATTTTCCAAGTACAACAGCACACCGTCTTTGGCGCATCGCTGCTTGAAATCATCCAGATCCCCATAGGGCGTGCCCACGAGCGAGCAGAGCGTTTCCAGGCAGCCGCCGATGATTCGTCCCTCCAACTCGATCGCCTTTACGGGCGACCCGTTCTGCATGCAGCACCACCGCGTCTCGTCGGTGAGATTGAAGGTCGCAGAGGGCTGGTCGAACCAGTTGGCGCCGTTTGACTGGAACTGCGCGGACGAGTGCAGGGTAATACCTCCGGGTGATTCGACCGACAGCACGTCCTGCCATTTCTGACTCAACGTGCCCGTCTGATTCGGCACCATCTCCATGAGAGTCGTGCCGTGGGCTGTGGCAATTCCGGTGCGAAGGGTTGTCGCAAACAGGAGTGTGCTGGTATCCGAGTAGCCCAGGATCCACTTGGGGCGGCCGCGCGCCAGGCGTTCGAAATCGACCAGCGGCAGCAAGTGCAGCAGGATTTCTCCGCCCCACGGCGGGAGTATGGCCTTCACCTCAGCCATGTCCCAGAGGCCCATCAGATCTTCAACCCGAGCTTGGCGAGAGCCGCTGACCTCCTTGTCACTGCTCCGCAGGCACTTACCTTCGATGACTCTGAATCCCAAGGCTTTGAGGTGTCCGACGCAGAGGTCAAGGCGTGGATGTAGCTTGTCCGCGACGCCGTCAGACGGCGCGGTGACCCCGATGAGGTCACCCGCCCTCAACGGCGCCGGATACGTTATGTTCTGCCAGTCAGGCATTGCCCTGCCAGCTCCTTTCTGCACGCGCCGCCGACGCGATCGTCCGTCGGTCCGGGGCCATGCCTGCAAAGGCCTGCTCCCGGACTACCTACTTCCCACCAGCTTGGCGAGCCCACTCTCCCTTAATCTACCTCGCTTTCTCGTCAACGCAACCGCGACACCGAGACCGACTTGCGGAAAGGACAGCAGCTAGAGGCCAAGGACGCGAGGGAAGTACTGCCCTCGACGCTCGGGCCGTACGCAAGACTTGGACCCACTCGCCCGCCTGGTCAAAGGCGACCGCCCGTGCCGCACGGACCAGCCGACGGCGATCAGAAATCGACCTGAAAACCCCCGGCGGCGGTCTTCATGACGTCCTCCAGGTCGCGGCGTTGATCGTCCGAGAGGACCTGCGGCGGCTGGTAACTGCTCAGATGGCGTTCGACCTCTGCGTGGCTGCGTTGGCGCAGGTCGGGATAGTCGGTGGCGGGGTCCTGCACCTGCGTCCTGTCGATGACGGGACCGGGAATGTGGTGCTCGTGCCTGAAGTACTTCAGCGTGTGCTCGGCCGTCAGGAGATTTTCCTGGCGAATCAACTCTTCGAACAGCGCGTCGGCGGGGAAGTCCTTGCGGACCTCCATACCCGCGACCAATCTACGCGCCATGGCGCAGATCTGGGCATCGAAGACGAGTTTCTCGAGCGACTGACAACTCTCGAAATAAAGCATGCCCGGCCCGGAGACGCTGTTGATCCCCGCCAGAGCGGCCAGGTAGGTTCCCGTGCCCGACTCGAAGCCGGCCTGGCCGTCGAGGAACTTGCTGTCGCTCATGCCAATGTAGGCCTGGGTGGGCAGTCCCAGATGCTTGCCGACCTCGACGTAGGCGCAGTCGATCATCTGCGCCTCGACGGAGCAGATCGTGGCAGCCATCGTTCGCATGTCGAAGACGCCGGGCGAGCCGCCGTAGACGATCGGCGCACCGGGACAGGACGCCTGCGAGATGACGATCCCGCTGAGGGTTTCCGCCGTATGCTGGATGACGCAGCCGACTAGCGAAATCGGCGCCACCAGGCCGCATAGCGGCATGGCGATGAATTCGACGGGTATGCCCAGTCGGGCGCACTTCATGGTGTTGTCGGCCGTCACGTCACTCCACTTCAGCGGCGAGGTAGGGCAGCAGGAGAACATCGCAAAGGGCTTTTCCCTCAACGCCTGGCGCGTACCGCGAATCACCAACTGCAAGTCGGCCATGACGTCGAAGCCGTCGATGCTGAACGCACCGGTGACAATAGGCTTGGTGGTGGTCTTCAGCAAGGCATAGAGGCGGATGCTGTCGCCGATGCGCTCGGGCACGTCGCTCGGCACGACGGCGGTGGATGCAGAGTCGATGTGATCCAGTTGCTCGACTAGTCGGCTGTATTGCAGCATGTCCGGGGTGGTGGCCGGCCTCATCCGATTAGTGTCGTAGTCCAGCATCTTGATGGCGGCCGAGCCCGGAGTGAAGTGCACGTTGTCGCCCGACAGGTCGCAATGGTTAGTTCCTTCAATGTCCCACAGCTTCACCTGCCTCGGCGCCGACCCAAGGGCCCAATCTATGACGTCACGGGGAAACCACACTCTGCGTCGATCGAGGTCAACCTTACACTTCAGGTCGGCCAGGATCCGCAGCAGCTCAACGTGATTGAGGGTGACGCCCTTCGTTTCAAGCAGCTTGCAGGCTTCCTGTACGATCTTCTCGATGAGGTCTTCACTCAAGAGCCTCAGTCTGGGTCTCATGGGCAACTGCCTCCAATTGGTGTCGTCACTCCCGTGACCACCCCACGGCCGTACTGCACATGGTATACTGTAGACGAACGCTCGTCGTGAATGTGAGTACTGGGGCGGAACCCGAGCCGGTGGCTGGCCCATTCCAGGGGTGGACATGGCACAAGGCGTCCTCTGGCGACCAAACGTCGCAGTTGGTATCCTGGGCGCCAGCGCGGGCCAAGTTTTCGGGCGGCTAGTTGGGGGCGGGCCGATCTAATCAGGACAGGAGAGAACCATGCACAGGCTGCTGCTGTGTCTCATGACAATGGCATGCTCGGTGGCACAGGGGTGTGGTGGGTGGGTCGTGTTCACTTCGGACCGCGACGGCGATAACGAGATTTACATGATGACCACAGGAGGGACGATCACCGCCAAGCTGACCGACAACAATGCCGGCGATTCCAGCCCCGCCGTCACCGCCGACGGGGCGCAGGTGGTGTTTGAGTCGGACCGCGACGGTAATCCCGAGATATACATCATGAACATCGATGGGACTGGCCAGACACGGCTTACGAACGACCCGGCACAGGACCTGAGCCCCAGGCCCAGCCCCGACGGCAAGTACGTGGTCTTCTGGTCCAACCGGGACACGCCACTCGGTGAGTTTGAGATCTACCTGTTGGAGATAGAAACCGGGGCAGTAACGCGCCTGACCGACAATGACGCAGACGACCGCGAGCCGGTCTTCAGCCCGGACGGGACGCAGATTGCGTTCACCTCGAACCGCGACGGTAACTACGAGATCTACGTGATGAATGTCGACGGCAGCGGCGCAACCCGGCTGACGAACAACCCGGCCACAGATCAACTGCCATCATATAGCCCCGACGGCTCGACAATCGCCTTCGCCTCATCACGCGATGGCGACCTCGAGATCTACGTCATGAAGAACGATGGCAGCGCCCAGACACGGCTAGTCAGGCGGCCGGAACAGCAGGACGCCAGGCCGGTCTACAGCCCAGACGGGACACAGATCGCGTTCATTTCCCTGATCGATCTGGCGAACTACGAGATCTTCCTCATGAACGCCGACGGCACGGGGGTCACGAACCTGACAGGACATCCGGCGTGGGATGATTTCCCGTGGTTCGCCGGGTCGCGGTAGAGCTAGCCTCCCCGTCTGCGCGCCTGGACAGCTGGCGAGTCGTGACGCCCGACCTACTCAGCCGATGCAAGCTCAATCACCAGCTTCGGTCGCAACGACACGTCGGCATACTCGCTGGAGCGGAAGCGGTTGGCTGCCGTGAGGTACTCCGGCTCACCCATCAGCAGCAGGCCCCGGTTGCTCGCCGGCTGGTCGATCCACTTGCGGACTACGTCGGTGACATCCCATACCATCCACTCGTCCACGCCGGCCGCACTCTTGACGCTTCGAGCGACGACGGCCGAGGCATAGGTGCTGCCGGGCGTCCAGCTCTGTGCAGCGCCGTTGCCGTTCCACGTCACGCCGTCTTCCGTCCAGGGCTCGCCCAACTCGTGAGCTTCGTACGTGATCGATCGTCCGTGTTCGTCGAAGTTGTGCAACTTGAGTTTGGCGCTGCCAATCGCCGTACCAGGCGCAATGGCGGACAGGTCGAAGCGGATCAACGTTCGCTGACGCTCCGAGCCGTCCCAGTAGCCGTAGTATGCCGACATCCACAGGTGCTCCACCTGGCCGAAGTTGACGTCGGGGTGGGCGTCGTCGATGTGCGTGTCGACACAACCGGTGTAGCCGTCGGTCCCGTTTTGTAGAACCATTGCCCCCTGTGGATCGGCCGCGTCAACCACCGCAGCAGGCGGTCGGGCCGCGACGGGTCTGGTCTCGGCCGTGCTGAGGTCGACCTCACGAACGAGTTGCTCAGCCTTGCGGACCATGCCCTCGACGATCAGGTTACAGGCCTCACGTCCCAAGGCCAGCGAGGCTTCCGTGCGAGGGTCCTCACCCATGACTCCGATCAGCGGCTCGGCCTGGCGACCCCGGTACACGCTAAGATCCACGCACCCCGGCCAGAGGTACCACATATACGACGTCTCCCACTTGCCGGCATGGTCGCCGCCGGCGTTCTGACCGCCCCCGGCATAGTGATACTCGCGGCCGACAAAGGCCTTGGTCTCCTTGAAGCGCTTGTTGAAATCTTCGACAACGTCGCTGACGCGCGCCTCCAGCGGGTAATGGCCGCTCACCAGACAGACAGCCTTGATGCCCATCGTGTTCAGTTCGACGAGCCTGCGATAGACCATCTGCCTGTACACCTCGATCTGCTGCTGATTGGTCGTGCCGTACGGACCGTCCGCCAGTCTTTCCAGGTTGCGCGTCAGTCGTTCGGCCAGGCGCCGTCCCTGCTCCCCGCCCGGGCTGACTTTACCAAACCGTCTGAGCTGCGGCTCGCCGGCCCAGATCGTCGGGAAGGCGAACCCGCCCAATCTTGCGGCAGCCAGTTCACAAAGCCGCTGGGCCTTCAGTCCGTCGGTCCCGAAGGCGAGATGCTCGCCGTGCCATTCCAGTGTGCCCAGTGCGACGAAGGCGACGGGAGCTTTGCCGAGCCGAGTGATGATCTCTTGTGGAAGCATCTCCGCAATGCAGGCTGGCTCCATCACTCCCGCGCCCTGCGTTCGGTCCGTTGCCGATTGTGGCTGTGCCGACGCCGGCAGCGAGACAACCAGCAGCGCAACAGTGGGTGACCACAGTCTTGGGTTCGCCATCGCTGTTCTCCTGATACGTCGTCCAGGTCGCCACTTTAGGAATGGCCGAACCGACGATCAACCGATCAGAGAGTTCGGTCTCTGGCACGAGCGGCACGATCAAGCCAAGTTGGTCCAGTTGGAGACCCCAAAGACAGCACAGACACAACTGTCTGCTGTTACAAGGCTTATGTCTTTGGCCGGCCCCGAGACGCGAGCCCGCCGTGTCAGTCCCACGGGGGATTCCGTGGCGGAAGCACTTTTTACCGCGACACATCTCCGTCCCGCGCGCAAAGTAGATTATGAAGCATCGATGCTGACGAGTGTTGGCTCACAGGCGGTCTGATGGACGACCAGACGCAACGCCAAGTAGTGGAAGGCCTCCGGCAAGGCAGCCGGTCGGCGTGGTTGGCTGTCTACGACGCGTACGCCGAGCGCGTCTGGCAAACCGTCGCCAGACTCATGGAGCCTGGGTCCGCCCATGTGGCCGACGTAGTTCAGGAGACCTTCCTGGCCGCCGCGCAGTCGGCACGCGGGTTCGACTCACGGCGAGGCTCGTTGTGGGGTTGGCTGTGGGGCATCGCTCGCAAACAGGTAGCGCTTCACCGTCGCCGAGAGGCCCAAGCAGCCCGGCTGCATCAGGCGGTGCATTGGTGGAACAGCTTGGACAACCATCGAGACGGATGGCTGACGGGCCAAACGGCGACGCCGCCGGAGGTGCTTGCCTCACGCGAATTGGCCACGCTGGTACGGGCGGCGCTGGCGGCGATGTCGGCCGAGGACCAGCTCGTCCTTTCTGCCAAGTACATGGACGGGGCGACCGCAGAACAGATAGCCAGCCAACTTGGCAGGTCGCTCCCCTCTGTGCGATCGAGACTCGCGCGGGCCCGGCTGGGTTTCCGCCGGGCGTTTGTCAGACTGGTGGATTCCTCCTGGCCAACGGAGAGATGAAACATGGGTCTGGAAGGTGACAATAAGAGCGACAAGCACTTCGGGGCGCTGGTCTCATCCGCTCAGTCCGAAACCAAAGCCCCTGACCGAGCGTTCCTAGCCGCGCTGCGCGAAAGGTCGGCTCAAGCGTTCCAGGACGCCGCTGCGCAGCCGCATGGATTGCGGAGGTACCTACGAATGGCCAGATCAGCACGATGGATAGTCCCTGTAGCTGTCGCAGCCGGCGTGGCGTTGGTGATCGGTCTCTGGCCGAGCAGCGGCAACGGCGGGCGGGCCTACGCTATGAGCGACGTGTCCGGCCTGTTGCGGCGCGCCCGGACGGTTCACCTTAAAGGCGTCTGCTACGAGTACGTTGACATGGCAGACTCAACGCAGTTCAAGCGCCAGGTGGTCGAGTCGTGGTTTGATGTGGAGGCCGGCCGAACATGGCAGCGGTCGACCCGGTTTGACGGCGACTCGGCAAACGCACCATGCGAGGATGTCGAGACGATCCGTGACGGCGAGTACACGATGCTCATTAACCATACAGCCAGATCCGTCCAGTTCGATCGTATCAACCCGTATCTTCGCCGGATTCAGACTCGACAGGGCTTGGAGGGGATGCTGAAGCAAATGCTGGGAGATCCGAAGCAGGTGGACACTTTTAGGCTGACGGGCCAGGATCAGGTCGACGGCATGGTGTTCGACGTCTGGGAACGCAAGGTCATCGTCGATCCCGACGTCCTAAACCTGAAGGTGCGATGGTGGCTGGCACCATCGTCGGGCGAGGTGGGACGGGTCGAGACGTGGCTGCAAGTCCTACCTGTCGGCGAAGACTGGCGCCTGCAATTGCGGATTGAGCTCCTGGAGCGCGACGCCACGCCGCCTGCCAGTCTGTTCACAAGCGAGCCGCCGGCGGATTACGCGGTGGCGAAAGCCAAAGAAGACACCAGCATCCCGGAGCTGGACGTGGAGGCCGGCGTACGAACCAACAATCTCGAGTTCGACGCTCGGATCGCGTTCGTGATGCCGGACGGGAGCGTCGTGCTTGCCTGGCAGGGGTTCGATCACAAGGCAACTGCGTCACAGGCAGAGCTGTTTGCCGGCCTGGCGATCGGCGGTCCGCTGCCCAAGCTGCCCGTTGAGGCCTACGCCCTGGGCCAAGCCGGCGGTGACGGAGGCGCCACCCACATCGGGAGGCACCTAGCCGTCACCCAGAAGGACGGCAAGTTCGTCGAATGGAGCCTCTACGTTGCCACCGATCCCGCAACATCGTCCAGAGCGGACATGCAGATGTACCGCGTTCTGATCAGGTACAACCCACTCGAACGAAAGGTATCGGGCCGGATGCTGCCCGGTCTGCACGCTCTGCTTGCGGTAGACTCGGCTGACGACTTCGACGAACTGGTGCTTGGGGCGATGGGCGAACTTTCGGATGGTGGCGCCGCACCGGCCCATGTGGACTACGAGCAGGTACTGGCGCTGGCCGAACGAATCCGCGCGTCACAAACGAGCCAGGCCCACGATCCGGCAGGGCACTGACCGCGGCGCGGCTGCCCGCTCACGCTGTGGGGACGTCAGCAGGTCAGGTGCAGGGCGGCCGCTACTTTCCGGCTACCTTTGCATCGTTCGTCGTACGCTTCGACGGCCTGCGGCGTCTTCCCGCAGACCACCTCGATCCCAGCCTCTCGCAGCCACGCGACGGTCGCGGGCGGAACCCTCATACATCCGTAGGCCCCCTGCCCGACGACAAGGACCTGCGGCGATGCCTCCAGCACCGCTGACAGGTCGACAGGTTTGAGCGCGTGACCTTCCTCGCGCCACCAGTCGGCTTGCACCTGTCCGGGCAGGATGATCACATCAGCCGTGTAGGTCCGTCCGTCTATGTCGATGCAGCCAAAGCTGTACGCGTTGATGTGGGGTTGGGTATTCATCGGACATTACCTGGTGATGGTGGAGATCGTCGCGGCCATGCCTTAACTGTTATCCTTCAAGTGGATATTTACTCGCAGTAACGCAACATCTCAGGCGCGGACTTCCGTGTTGCTTGCTGTCGAAGCGTTGCTTCCATACAGAAGCTGCAGGGCATCGGCCTAACAGGAGACCCCGGCCACCGAGGCCATTCGTGTCCATTCAGTCGCCGCCGATCACCCAAGGCTCTCGAACGCCTCGCCCATTACATGCAAGGCTGGTTCCAACTCGACCTCGCGTCGTAGAGTCAGCGCAATCTCGTCGTGTTCGTCCTTCCAGGGTGCTCGCCGGACTCGCCAGAAGTTGGCGCGGAACCGTCGGTCGAACGCCCGCTTCTCCTGCTCATCTTCCAGGGGCATGCCCAGCTGTTCGGCCAGGGCCCCTGTATCGAAGAGTCCCCGCCTGGCCAGGAAGAACAGTCGGCATACCGGATAAGCCTGCGGGTAGTGAATGTACGGGACCCATTTCGCCTCAGCCGCGCACCACTCGCGGCACCACTTCGGCCCGAGGACAAGTCCCCGGTGCCAGCCTGCCTGTAATCCATGCTCAACGGCAAATCGGAGGAGCCTTTCCAGCATCGGCAGCAGTCGGGCAGCCGCCCACTTCGCCCTCACGTGCTGTTCGTCTTCAGCATCACATGGGAAGGGGTACGCCGCATACTCGCGCCTTGTTGGCGCGCTGCTGGCTTTCGGTTTAGGCATGGACTTGCCTGGCGTCTTGCTCGCTGCCGACCTTGCAGCCGTCTTCATCGTGCGCAGCAGCTTCTCGCATCGCTTCAGCTGCGTTATCGCTGCCAGGGTCACCCACTTGCTCGGCTGACCCTCCTGCTCCGACTCCCACAGCGGCTTGCGCGCCCGCGCACGGTCCTTGTGCCGTGCCTCCAATACCCACCGGCCGTCCAGGCCTTGCTTGTCCAGCACGAACTGGACCGCATCGCGAGCAGCTGGGTCATTCGCCAGGCCCACCTGCGTCGCCACCTCCAGTAGCTGTAGCACATCCACCCGCCATCCGAGCGACATGGGGGACTGCAGCTTCAGCCACGCCGACCGCACCGGTTTCATGGCGTGATGGTTCATCCGGTATATGTGGTGGGCTCGCAGGAAGTCCGCCCCGCGGTGCAGGAAGTCCTTCACACCGGCTGTCCGCAACCGTGGCGGTATTGCCGACAGCGCCCACAGTGACCATCCCGCCGCCGAGAAGCAGGTGTGACTGCCTGCGCAGAGGGTGTTCGGCGGGCCGTATCGCAGATGGGTGCCTGGTCGGTTGCCATCGTAGAACCGTTGTTCCCGCACGATCGCCTGGATCATGGGCTTAATCCGCTTGTCCTTGCCGAAGCCCATGCGGATCAATCCGCCGACCGCCTGACCGATGTAGCACCCCCAGCCACCCTGGGACCGTATGCGCGACTGCTGGCCATCCAGCACGCTCTGGCAGAGCCGCTCGATGGTCGGCTCCTCGCGTGTCAGGCCGGCTGTCGCCAGGATTGCCATATCCACGGGCTCGACCCGCAGGACCTCTTCCAGCCGACGCAGCGTCTGCTGCACCGGCGCATAGGTGACGATTGCCTGCCGTGCTGCCCGCACCTGGGCATCGGTCTCGGGCAACCCCGCGATCTGCCGCAGCGTGCGGTACCGCACAGGCGGGTTGTCCTCGCCCACCAGCCAGTCCGTCGGATCCGCTTTCAGCCACTTTCGCCACTCCGCTTGCCCAGTGCGTCTCTTCATTTCTGCTCCCTCGTTTCTGCATTCACCAGGAGAGCGACAGCCGCCGCTACGGAACCGTCAGATAGCCGTTGAACGATGTCTTGTCTGCCTATCGTTGGTGATGCTCTATCAGTAGAGGCTGTCCAGGTCGAATGCCTGGATGTCCTGCGACTCCACAGCATCCTCGATCTGCTTGCGGATCTGGCTGCGCCCGGCGTCTCACCCGCCTCGCCTGCCGTGATCCACTTCAGACGATTCGCGACCCATTGCGCTTCATCCTGCATTCCCGTCCTCTGATAGAAGTCGCCAAGAGCTTTGTAGCGCTCTGCAGGATCAAAGCCGATGCTGTAGTGGAGCTTGCGGAGGCAGACGGGACACACGTGCAGGGGCCGCGAGTCGCTCTCCTGGAGGTGGTTCGAGCCGTTCATCACACACCTGAAGAAGACGCAGTGCTCCAGGCCGAACAGATGTCCCACTTCATGCACGAGCACTCTGCAACTGCGTCGCAGCAGGACTTTTTGATAGTCGCCGCCGCGTTGGCCGCCATAGAAGGCCGGATCGTAACGAGCGAAGCTGTAGACGCCGACTCCGTTCTGCGGCGAGGCCTGGCCGAAGACGAAATTCCACGAGGGATGCGGGTAAAGGTCCTCCATCGTCACGGCGCACAGGCAAAACCCATCGGCAGGCAGCCTGCCTGTGAGCATCCTCAGTACGTCTGCCGCCAGGATCTGCCGTTTGTGGGTATAGCGATTCGTGCGGGTCGTCAGCTCCCACTCGGTAAGCTTCACAGAAGCAAGGGTCTGCACCTCCAGACCGAAGTACGCCGCTGCATAGGCGGCCAGCTTGCCGATCGCCGGGCTGCGATCCTCGGGAAACTCGCCAAGGGGGAGCAGATAGATCTTGTTGCGGCTCTTGTCCGGGCGCCTTGGCCTCGCCTTCGCAAAGTCGCGGAACGACTGCCCCGCTTGCGAGTGTTCCGCCAACCAATCATGCGGTCCGGGAGCCGGCACGATCTGGAAATCGTCGTCGGGTTGAAAGGCTCTGCGGAGAACGGGTGGCAGGTCACCGGTGGCCCCGATGGCCCGCAGGCACTCAGCCGGTGTAGGAGGCACAAAGGCCGCCGAACTCGAACCGACGGTCAGAAACGTCCAGACACCAAGTATCAGCCACCCCCAATCCATATCAGGCTCCCTCAGACACCGAGCATCCGCGAGCAACACCGTCCAGCGGTACCTGCCACCACTGTATCGTGCAAGCGATAAGTGTACAGACATTTCCACGCAGACTGAGCGGGAATTCATGCCGCCTACCGGGTTTGGGCACAGCAAAAGAGGTGATAGACTTGTGTCGCCGTCGCGGTTACCAATTGCTGATTCGTTTAGCGAGGGCTGCCTATGAGAATCGCTCTGGCTCAGATGTACTGCCGGTGGGGCGACGTGGCGGGAAACCTGCGGCGAATGGCCGCCCACGTCCGCGACGCCGCCGCCAGGCACGCAGAACTGGTCGTCTTTCCCGAATGCTCGGCACACGGCATGTGGAAGGACCACATGGTGCGCCTCGCGGCCGAATCGCCCGACGGGCCGATTGCCCGGCGGATGGGGCGCTGCGCTCGCAGGCATCGCATCGCGGTGGGCTTCGGCTTGGCCGAGAAGACCGCGTCGAAGCCGTTCAATAGTTACGTTTTGATCGGTCCCGATGGCCGTACGCTCGGCGTCTACAGGAAAAACTTCGTGACCCCACTGGAACGCGATTTCTTCCGCCGCGACTCCCGCAGACCCGTCTTCAGGCTTGGCCGCCTGCGCGTCGGCATTGCCATCTGCGCCGACTGCTGTCACCGCGAGCTGCTGGCCGGCTACGCCCGGCGGGGCGTTGACCTGGTGTTGATGCCGCACGCGTGGGATGCCGATCCGATTCTCAAAGGCGGCAGGATCGCGTCCTTCCGCAGCACGGCGCACATGGTCGACGTCCACGCCCGGGGCCTGGTGATGCGCTATCGCACACATAAGGAAATGCTGGACGCATTTGTCGGCCGTCTTGCCCCCATCTGTCGCCGACAGGGCCTCTATGGCGCTTTCGTGAACCAGGTCGGTCAGCCGCATCCGCTGATTCCCTTCGTCGGGCCCTCGTTCGTGCTGGCCCCGTCCGGCGAAACCGTCGTGCGCTCGACGAGTAAGAAAGAGGCCCTCATCCTGGCCGACATCCCGGATCTGTCACGTTAACTCAGGCGGCAGATATGCCCCTGTCGACTGGCCGCCGTTGACACGAGACGTACAATACCAGGCTGACCGCTGGCGGTGTGGGCCGGAGCCCGGCGCGAGCGTTTTAGGATTGCCCATGCCCCGCATCCGTTGCGGGGCCGGACAAGGAGTTCGTGGATGAGTACCGATAGTGCCCTGTCGCGTCGTGATTTCTTGCAGTCTGCCGCAGCGATTGCCGCTGCGCTGTCAACGGGTCGGGGCACTCAGGCCCAGCAGACGCAGCCCGCCTCGGCCCTCATGCCCACACGCGAACTCGGCAAGACCGGCCTGAAGGTACCGATCCTCCAAATGGGCGGCAGCTTCAGGCAGAGTCCGGTGCTGATCAAGCGGGCCCTGGAGCTGGGAGTCAACTTCTTCGACACGTCGGCCTACTACATGCGAGGCCGGGCCGAAGGCATCGTTGGCGAAGCGCTCGGTTCGCTGGCCAAACGCGAAGACTTCATGATCGTCACCAAGGGGCGTGCCAAGGAAAGTCCCGCCGAGGTGCTCGACGAGTTGGTGCGGGCCTCGCTCGAGCGGCTGAAGATGGACTATGTCGACGTGTGGTTCATCCACGGACTGGACGATCCGTCACTACTAACACAACCTGAGTGGAAAGAGACGGCCGAGAAACTCAAGAAGTCGGGCAAAGCACGCTTTTTCGGCTTCTCCTGTCACGGCAAAAATGTGGTGGACCTGCTCACCACAGCCGCCAAGGTGGGCTACGTCGACGTGATCATGTTCAGGCACAACTTCCGCACGTATGGCGACGCGGAGCTAAGCCAGGCCATCGATGCAGCGTACAAGGCCAAAATCGGTCTGATCGCCATGAAGGCCCAGGGCGCGGTGGCCGACTACCCCGAGCGGCTGAACCCGTTTGAGAAGGCGGGCCTGAGCAAACACCAGGCGGCCCTGAGGTTCGTGTGGCAGGACGAGCGCATCGCCTCGATCTGCTCGGAGATGACGTCGCTGCGCATCCTCGAAGAGAATGCGGCCGCAACTTTTTGGGCGCTCACCAAGGCCGAGACGCGGTTGCTTCAGGACTGGGCCGACCGGACGGCTGCGATGTATTGCCCGGGCGGATCGGGCCTGTGCCGCCGCCAGTGCGAAGCGGCCTGTGCGTCACCTGTCGCCATCGCCGACACGCTGCGGTTCCTGACCTACCACGACAGCTACGGCTGGCCGGCCGACGCCCGCCGCTTATTCGCCGAACTGCCGGCCTCGCAGCGCCCCAGACCGACCGTGGACCTGACTGCCGCGCAGCAGGCATGTCCCTATGGTCTGCCCGTTGCCGCGTTGGTCCACACGGCCCTTAACCGGCTTGCCTGACAATCGGCAACAGGTGATCGGCTGCACCAGCCCGGGCGCTTCGGGTAGGGGTTTTCGCTCGGTTAGCCCACGCCTCTCTTGCTACACACGAACCAGAACACCACGCCCATCCCCGCTCCACCCAGATGGGCAAGAGCCGACACACTGGAGATGCCGTGAATCTGCATGTACGCCCCCAAAAGCTGGGATAGCACCCACAGTATCAACGCCGCGTAAGCTGGCATGTACATCCACCGGAAGTAATAGATGAAATACCTGAATAGGAATCCCAGTCTGGCACGTGGAAAAGCCAGGGCATAACACGCAAGCACCCCGGAGATGCCGCCGCTGGCGCCGATGCACGGAATCTCCGATCGCGGGTCCGCAGCAACGTGCAGCAGGTCGCCGGCTACCGTGGCCGCCAGGAGTAACAGCAAGAAGCGCCATCGGCCCAGATACTCCTCAACGTTGTCGCCGAAAATCAGCAGGAAGTACATGTTACTTACCAGATGGAAGATGCCGGCATGAAGGAAGAAGGACGTGATCAGCGTCAGGCCCCCGTAGCGCTCGATCTGGGCGGGTATCAGTCCGTAACGATGCACCACTTTTTCCAGATCAAAGAAGGCCAGCACGCTGACGAGGGTGATCAAGCCAATCAGGCTCCACGTCATCCATGGAAGCCGCTTGAGCGGTTCGACGTCGTATTCGATGGGCATGCCCAGCCAAGCGGCCAGCACCTTCCACCACTCCTCGGGAGGGTCGGTGCCCCAAACGGTCTCCCGGGCCTGCTTGGCCAACTGCTCCACCTTGAAAATCGCCAACTGTTCCCGGGACTTGGGTGAAAGCCCTTCGTACTCGCTGGGGGGTGCAGGCGACAAGGGCAGTTGCTCATACTCAGTCGCGTCGAACCAGACAAACTGGCACGCTCGGCACACGTCCAGTGTTACGTCGGGCGTCTGCGTCGAGACGACCACCTCCGTCATCGGCTTACTACAGCATGGACATGATCGGGCGGATATGCCCTGACCCTCTCGCGCGAGACGCCAGAGTTGATTGGCGGCGTCGCGCTGAACGGTGCGCCGCAGCACCGAGACATTCACCGCCCGGCCGTTGCACGTGCTGCATGCCCAGAAAAAAGCCTTGTCATGCCGCGCACGGACGAGGCGGACGTTGCACTGAGGACATGTGAACACAGCCGTACCCTCGTGTCGCAACTCAGGTAAGCACCATGTGGCCTCCCTGCCTGCCGCAGAACTTACGCCGATATCATACGTGTGAATACACCCCCCAACAAGGCAGTCAGGATCAACGCGCCGGTCGCACCGCTAATCGATCAGGACGAGGCCGAAATAATGCTGCGGATCCCGGCGCGTGCGAACCACGTCAATGGTAAATCCGTGCTTCCTGACCGTGGCGAATACGTCGATGCCGCACGCCTCCATGGCCGGCCGGGCCTTGTTGGGGTATCGACACCCTTCGTCAAACGTGCACACGTCACAAAGCCTGCACGGCCCGGACGCCAACCCGAACGCCTTGTAATGCCCGGCCAGAAATATCTGTCGCTCCAACGCGGCGGCGATCTGCCTGGCCTTGCCGCGTGGTGATTCGAACAGAACCGCGCGTTTGTACTGATCCAACATGGCCCGCGTGTCAGACGGTGTGGGCGTATGCGGCGGACAGCACAGAGACGAGCCGTAACCACCGCAGCCGTATTGGCATTTCCACCGTACCCAGTGGCCCGTCTCCACGGCCGCCGGCGAAACGACCTTGGCCCCAAGCGCTCCCGTCTCCAACGCCATCTGCACCGCTGCCTTGTCAGAGACAGCATTGGATTTCTTCTTGCTGGTCTGCGTCTTGCCCATCGTGTTGACTCCTGCGCGGCACGGTCGCCGCGGCACCACCGTTATGATATCATGGCCCACGTTCGGTGTCGCCGGTGCAGTCACAACCGGTCCGCCGCGTTCGTGCTCGGCAGTAAGGTCTCGATCGCGTGCAATGCCGTCGAAGACGCGACCGTCTCTCGTCAGGAACGGCAACGGGGTGGTCCGGGGCAGCAAAGGCGTACCGAGGCAAAGCCACAAGGAGGCAACACAGATGGGTCGAAGAACGTTCCTACTGGGCTGTGGTCTGACAATTCTTCTTTCCTGCCAGACAGCCACGCGTGCCCAGCCGGGGGATGAGCAATCGTCGGAACCGCCCAAGGGAGTCCGTGCTATGGTTCGGCAGATCAAAGTGATTGCCGACAAGGCGCCGGACTGCTCGTCGCTCAAATCGATCGTCGAGAGTGTGACCCGTGGCTGCAAGACCAACGACGAGCGGGCCATCGCCATTTACAACTTCGTGCGCATGACCCACTACCACCGCGATTACCCGCGCGAGGAAGGGGGGATCGCCGCGATCAAGCTGATCAACTCGTACGGCTGGAGTCTGTGCGGCGGGCTGCACACGGTCCAGGCGGCGCTGTGGCGAGAACTCGGCTGGCCGTGGCGGTACATCGGCTGGAGCAGCCCCGCGCACACCACCGTCGAAGCCCGGTATGACGGTCGCTGGCACTATCTCGACGTTTTCCTGAAGTTCTACGTGTGGAAGGCAGCCGCCGACGCGCCTGGCGGACATACGATCGCCAGTCAGGCCGACATCCGGGCCGAGCCCGCCCTGGTAACCGAAGGACTGATGTACGACGACACCAGAAAAGTCTGCTATCACACAGACTGCCCGCTGGTTTCGACGGACGGTACGACTAACTGGCAGGCGCCGGCATTTCTGGTCTGCGGCGACGACATCGAGGGGGTCCTCAAGGGCGTCAACAACAGCCGCGATGCGGGATCACCCACCGCGTGGAACGCCATCAAGTTCGATGAGGACGGCTACTCCACCGACGTCAATCTCGCACCCGGCTACTCCCTGACGCTCACCTGGGATGCGATCGAAGGCGCCCACTGGTGGAGCGGACGAACCGAAGCGCCCTACCACGGCTGCACCGACAAGGACTACCGCAACTGCCCCGCGCTCGGCCCGGTCCTCGAGCCCTACGCTCCCAGCGGCGGTCGAAGGCGAAGCTTCGCCAACGGCAAGCTGGTCTTCGCCCCGGAGCTGAAAAGCGACGCCGTCCTGACGGCCCTGGCATCAAAGCAGAACGTCAAGCTGCAAGACGGTAAGATCGTCCCCGCCGATTCGACCAAGCCGGCGTCAATCACCGTTGCCCTAAGCTCGCCTTACGTCATGACGCAAGCCCGCGGCCGGGCAGACGGGGCCGACAAGGTCGAGGTCTCGGTGGACGGCGGCAAGACGTTCAAACCGGTCGCTCTACGTGATTTCTCGCAGGCCGTCGCCGGCAAGTATGCATGCCTGGTCCGGCTCACCTTCGCTTCTGCGCTACAGTCGTTGGAGATCCAGGCCGTCGTTCAGTGCAATCGATGTGCGCTGCCCTACCTCTCGCCCGGCAGCAACACGATTACCGTGTCCGCCCTGGCCCCGCGCGAGTTGGGCGACAATCGCCTGGTCGTCACCTATGCGTACCGGCCGGGTTGGCGCGACTGCTCGTACGATCAGTTGTGCAAAGAGGGATCGACAATCGGCTCGGCCCAGAAGGCCCAGTGGGCGCCCACGCCTACTGTCGTGCAGAAGGTGTTTGCCGCCAAAGACTTGCCAGCCACGTTCCAAGTAGACGTGCCGACGCCCAAGGACAAGTACCCCGTCTATCCGCGGATGCTGTTTCTGCGTCGCGAAATCGTCGCACCGGGCGGTCAGCCGCTGCCCTTGCCGACCGACGCAACCAGCCCGAAGGTCGGGCCCGACGATGTGCTCAAAACGCTGCCCAATCCGTTCCTTATGGGCGCCCGGCAGTAGGGATAACTTGTTCGGCCAGTCTGCGCGGGCACGGTTGATTGCGGCTGAGGGCATGCCATATGGCCCGGCAGCCATGCCCTGCTAATACGTGGCCATCGACTCGTATCGGCAGCCTGGACAGACGTGGTTCTCCTCGTCGTATACGGTCGGATCGCCCTTAAACGCCTCCCAGTCCGCCATGAATCGCGACACTTGCTGCTGATACTGCTGTGCTAGATTCGGGTCGAAGAAGGTGAAGGGACAATACGACAGGTCGGTCTCGGTGTTATTGATCATGATTTCGAACCGACCGAGTTGTTCGCTCCATGTGCCCGGGTTACCGAGAACATCCCCGGCCTCGACGCTATCGCCCAGCGCCACCGTCGGGTTCAGCACGTGATCGTAGCCCACCTCAAACGCCGGGTCGCGATTTGATCGCACGGCAAACTCGTAATCCTCGGTGTCTTCCTGAAACACAAACCGCGTGACCGTTCCCTCGGCTATGGCGAAGACCACAGCCTCCGGCCGAATCCTGTATTCAAACGTGGGCAACTCCTTGGTGCCGCCCTCGCCACCAGAGACGATCGCCCCGAACTCCAGAAACACCTTCTGCTCCCGCTCGAGAAACACAAAGTCGCCGGCTGTGTTCGAGGCGGGATCCCACGCGCCGAACGTGACCCCCAGATTGCTTATCACGAAGTCATCGGTCCGCGCATCGGTCCCGTCATCCAGACAAGCCGTGAGAATGGCCCCCACTACAAGCACCATCCCGCCCAGAAGAGCGAAAGACCTGTTTCGCATCATGGCCCCTCGTCCACCGTTGCGCGGTCGCATAGCCAGACTTGGGCCCGTGCACACGCGATTGCACCTGGCCCGGCAAGTTCCATTGTAACGTCGTCCCGGTGGATTGCCTTGTGCCACCTGGCTGGTAGCTGCTGACGTAGGCGTCGCCGCGCGAGCCCGCCCATCGCTAAGCAGCACGCGCTGCCAGCCCTGGGGACACGCTATAAACTTCTTTTGTATAATGAGTTACATGCATGCGCAAGAGTGGTGTCGGGGATGGCGCTAAGGCGCAAAAAGTATATCGGGCTCCGCTATCCGCGCGGCTTGGCGTTTGCCTGGGCCACAGCCAACCTGTCGCGCCGCCGAAAACGAGGTCGATCAAGTCGCCTTGCCGCCGGCCTCGGATAGCAGCTTGTCGACGGCCTTATTGGGCTTGGCGATCTCGCTGGCCGACCGAACGGTCAGCGTCCGAATCGCCCCCAGGTCGACGTGCAACTGCATGCGCAGGCATTGCTCAGGCGTGTTCCCCGCCAGATGGGAATAGCCGAACGAGCGGCACCGCCGCCCGAACAAGAACTCGCATAGCGGGCACCGGCCGGTACGCTGGAGTCCCTCGATGTTCTGCGACCCGCTGCTCTTGAACAGATGTACCTGCGCGAACGCCTCGTCCTGCATCACAATCTCATTTCGCCCCTCGCCGCCGACCGCCGCCACGCCGTCGATCAACCCGATGTGGGCGATCAAACGCTTTATCCCCTCCGTGGATGTGACGTTCTCGACCACGCAGCGCCGCAGATTCCACGTGTTCATCGTCACGTCCAGAAACACGCAGTCCAGCGATAGCGCAGCTACCGCCGCCCGAACATTCTCCCCCAAAATCGAACGCCACATCGACAGACCGGCATGGACCTTGACCATGGTCTTCTTGTCGCGACTCCGCATTCGCGCCGCGTTCGATTCGGGCACCGGCCTTGCCGCTCCTTCGTACCACGACCATCCCTGCACGCGTTGGCTAACCGCGTCGCGATACTGAAAGTCACGTATGTAGTGGTAGGCCGGATGCGTCGGGTCCATGTCGATCGCGTTGAAATGCGGCATCACCCGGAAGCCCATCGCCTGCGCCTTGCGAATGAATAACTCGGCTTCGGCACTGGCCGTGTATCGAGGGTACCCCTCGTCATAGCCATCGGTTCGCCAGTTCGGCACGTGCAGCAGCACGCACTTGGGCTCGACCCTCGCCGCCAACGCGTCCAGAATCGCCGTCTCGCACGGACACCAACTCAGCGCCAGCCGCAACTGGTCCACCCAGTCGGGTCGACTCACCCCGTCCAGCCCATACGCCTCCGCAAGCCAGTCGCGGTAGACAGACGCGGGCACCTGCCAGTCGCCTTCGTACACGTTGATGCGCCACGGCAGCCCCCCAGCCGCCAGATTGTCATCGAGCGGACCGTAGGCTTCCGTCTCAAAGCCCAGGCGGTGCGGGTCGTCCGACGTACCGACCTGCATGTTCTTGAAGCGGTATCGATCGTCTCGGCAATGGATCCACACGCCGCCCTCGGCGCCCTGAAGGATCGCCAGACCCGCCTCCCACGATTGCGGCCAATTCCAGAACGTGTTGTGCACGAGCGGATCGTGCAGCGACACCCGAACGCCCTGCCAGAACGGGGCGATCAACTCCATGCCGTCGTCGATCCCCGCGACAGTCCAGCGACACGCCCGCAGCCCCGGCCGGGATGCATACCCGGCCGGCTCGACGATCAGATCACCCGTCTGGCGATCCTCGCTTACGGTGATCACCCCGTCGCCATACCACGATTCGACGCGAACCTCCGCCTGGTGATCGTTGTGCCGCAAACAGGTGATACGGTCGCCGTCCGCACAGCCCAGATCGACCACCTCGCCGGTTGTGTACACCAGTTGCAGCGGCGGCGACTGCCCCGCCCGTGCTGCGATGAGCTGCCGACCGTCCGACTTGCGGACGAGGGACGTGATCAGCCCACCGTCCATGACGGCCTTGAGTGTACGCGTGTCAATCTCGATCTGGCGGCCGGTAACGGTCAGCATCGTAGGTCTCCCTGATAGATGCCCTCAGTATAACGTCGGAGCCAAAGCACGTGGCACCGCTCTGCCATCGCGCGACCACTTTGGGGATGACAGTCTGCCGGCTCAGGCGATGCAATCCGGTTTCGAGGCCCGAACGTACAGCAGCAACGCCGCATGGTCGCGGAATCGTTGCAGCCATGGCCGATCCCTACACACCTCCGCCGAAGGACGAGGCTCAGCCACCTCCGTAAGCACGAACCCCGCGCCCATGAACGTGTTGACATATTCTGAGAGAGTCCGAGGGAAGCGCGGGACCGCAAAGGGCGGCGCGTCGTCCGGTACGGCCCCCTTCGAGAACGTCCAACGCTCGATTCGCGGCTCGTTGTCGAAGTAGTTCGAGACGGTCATCTTCACGCACGTACCGCCCTCGTCGCGGATCCAGCCGTATCCGTGCGTGGCGAAGCAAGGGTGCAGGATGCTGAACACCAGTTCGCCACCGGGCCGCAACACTCGCAACAGCTCGCGGGCCGCGCCGCCGAGGTCGGGCCCATCCATGATGGCCATTGTGGAAACCACCAGATCGAAACTGGCCTCGTCGAACATCGACATGCAGGAGAATGAGCCCACCTCATACCGAATGCCGAGTGGCTCGCTCTGCTCCTGACCCACCGCCAGCTCGATCATCTTCGGCGAGATATCGATGCCGGTAACCCGGGCGCCTCGCCGCGCCAGCATCCGGGTGTTGTGGCCCTCCCCACACCCGGCGTCGAGCACGGTCCTGCCACGCACCTCACCTATGAATGCCAGCATCGCAGGGCTGTTGAACAACTCCCTGTACGCGTCACACCCCTGTCGGACCAGCTCGGTCCACGTGGGAGCGTTCCGGTCCCAGCAAGTTATTACCTGCTCCTGCCAACCAGCCAGATCATGGGCCGCTTTGGGTTGGTCCTGCGCTTCCGCGTCACTCATGGCGCCTCCCCGGCAAAACCCAATCCGTGCTTGCAGATGCACCGCCGACGGCGCGGGCTGCCCCTGGAGTCTCCCGCATATGCTATCAGAACCAGGCGGCTGCCGGAAACGGCAACCCAGCCACGCAAGCGGGATCGCCGCCCGCCGTTTACCGACTACCAGGCCAGCAAGCCGTCTGCTTTATCCGCCTCATCGCCCGTGGATCAGCAAAGTAATACGTATCGCGAGGGCGCCAGACGTCGTACCATGATTACGGGCAGAGGCGTGGCATGCGCTACAGGGCTTGCGCGATGCAGCAATCGCACCCATCACCGACACCGTCGGTCGCCACCGTCGTCAAGACCCTTCGCGACGGCTACTGGGACCGCACGGAACTGATCCGGCTTGAAGACGGCTCTTTGCGCGTTCGCAAAATCTCCAAGGGCACCGCCGCCCCCGGCCCGTGGGGCGTAAGCACGCTGCGTCGCGAGATCGAATACCTCAAGGCCTTGCAGGGCAAGGCGGCCGACCTTTTCCCCGCCCTGTTGGCTGCGTGGGACGACACAGCGCAACTCGGCTATGAAATGGCCTGCGTCGAAAACAGTATCGACGTCGCCGTGCTCGCCCAATCAGCCGCCATGACGCAGCAGCAGGCCGACATGTTCCAGGACTCCCTCGGACAAGCAGTGTTCAAGCATCTGCACCAACCGATCGCGCCACACGAGTCGCTCGCCTCGCACGTACAGCAGACGATCACCGAAGCGCTCACCCGGCTCAGGCTGCACAATGAATTCGCCCCGCTGATCGACGCCGACGTCGTCCACATCAACGACACGCGCCTGCCCGGTCTGCAATCAGCCATGCAGCGGCTGCTCCGGCGGCCTACCACACTGGAAACGCTCGACGCAGCCCCGTGCGTCCGACTGCACGGCGACCTGTTCCTCGAGAATGTCCTGGTGCCACGACAGGACGACGCAACCGCTACGCCAACTCGTTTCAAGCTGATCGATCCGGTCTCCGTCGCCGGCGTTTACCACGGCCATCCCCTGTTCGATCTGGTCAAGTACGAGTCGTACGCCACTGGCGAGCTGCTGGCGATGCGCGCCGAAAAAGTGTACGTCGACGGCTTCGCCGACCCGTCGGCCGGCGGCTACGCGTACCGCGTCTGTACGGACAACCCCGTCGTCAAGCCGTTCCACGCGATCGACTGGCACAGCCGGTTCCGCGCCGCCTACGTCAGGCGATACGGCCAAGTCGACCACCGCGCATATTGCCTGCTCGAAGCCTACTTCGCCCTGGTCATGGCCCTGTGCACTTCGGGCCTTCACCAGCAGGCCCGCGTCCTCAAGGCCACGCTCGCCCTCAACGAAGCCGTCCCAACTGATTGCCCCCAGGAATAGCCGAGGTGAAGCGATTCTGCCTGGATCATCGCTCAGGGGCGTTGCACGCGCCGGCTCGCGACCCGCGCATTAGAGGTTGCACAGGATCACCACCCCCACCGCCAGGCACAGACCCGCCACTTGCCTGGCCGTCACGCGCTCGCCCCAGAGTAGCCACGACACGACCACCGAGCAGCCGATCATCAGGCTGCTGCTGGTGGGATACAAAATGACAGCACGCATCGAGCCCAAAGCCAGCAGAATAAAGAGGGTTGCCAGCACATTGCTCACCCCAAGGACAGACCCCAGCGCCACCGAGTTTCTGTCGTACTCCAGCCGACGAGCCCACACATACCCGACCGAAACGACCGCCGCCGCCGCAAACAGCGCCGACTGATACAACACCGACTGATACAGCGGATGCGCCGCCTGCGGGATATAAACGCTGACCGACTTGTGAATCGTGCCGACCGTCCCCGGCAGCAGAAACGCCAACAGCAGTACGACATCGCCCTTCAGCGATAGCGGGCGACGTGCCTTGGCGTGGGGCCGCATCAGCACCACCGCCGGCGGCAACATCGCAACCGCCACCCATCGTGCGACGGTCATCGGCTCGGCCCACGCATACCACGACACCAGCACCGGTATCACAACGCCCATCCCCGCCAGTGCCGACGTGATGCCCACCCCCACCTGCCGATACGCCACCAGCATCACCAGAAGATTCAAAAAGTACAGCACGCCCGTGGTCGTCCCCAGCGCGGCACCCAGCCACCGACCCGACGCCGGCACCTCCCCCCACAGGCCAACCAGCAGCCCCGCCGCCAGCAGAGCAGCGGCCACATAGTTCACCGCCGACACCGCGAACACGCCGCTGCCCCGTATCAGCGCATAACGCAGCAGTTGCGTGAAAACGATTAGGAACAACACGTAAAGAAGGCAGTACTGCATGAGGCCTCACGAATCGAGTCGCACCCGACGCCCTTCCATCGCCCGCAAGGCCGCAGAGTATCCTCCTGCACGATCGGAAACGCAATCACAGCCGTGTGCCCCGCCGCAGCGGGCTCTTGAGCGACGTAGGGCGGGTTTTACCCGCCTTTCTTTATCAGCTTTAGGTCGGGCAGTGTGCCACTGCTCTTGAGCAGTGTTATAGTGTCGTAAATACGACGGCTCGCACGGTCCTGCGCAGCAGGGCCGTGATCTGCGCGATACGCGAAGCTGTAGCGCGTGCAACTCGCCTCTGCACGCGGGCCGGCCGATCCGCTACCTTCGACGCCGCAGTAGCGCGACAGCACCACACAACACCAGCGCCGCCGACGCCGGCTCGGGCAGATGCGGCTCGTCCAGGCTCGTGCCATACTGCCACCTCACGCCCGAGATCCGCAGGGAAGGGTCGAAACCATCGGGCAGCCCGCTCAGCGTGAAGATCACCTCGTTCTGGATCAAGGCGTTCTTGCCTGTAACCGGGGCGTTGCCCGTCGTCGGGTCGTCACCCACCGACGTCAAGCCATACTCCAAGCCGGCCACCGACCGCGGGCCTTCAAGATTGACGCCCCCAAACCGATCGGCCGGCCCGAACAGGCCAAAGCCTCCCGCCCCAATGCCGTAGCCGAAAGGTCAACCGCTGCCTGACAGATCGTCCGCATACGCCCACTCGCCCCCGACCCATCCACCAGGCTCGGACACACCGAACAGCACGCTCGACCCGGGCCCCAGCACGGCGCTGACGGGTGTCAGCATCAGCGGATCGACCGCGTTCACCTCGAAGAAGACAGCCGTCAACACGTCTGTCGGCACGAGGACATCCGACGTCGGCGTGTTCGCCAGCGTCACCAAAAGCCGATCGCCCACATTGTCGAACGTGACAGCCGCGCCGATCCGGACCAGCGGTACGACACGCTGAACCATCTGCAGAAGTACAGTGCGCACCACAACTGGGAGATCGCGTTGTCCAACGGCGACTACGACGTGTTCGTGGCGGCGGGCGATCCGAGCTACATTGACCAGACCAACAACTTCGACATCGAAGGTTGGATCGTGAACGATCCGGACGGGGAGGATAACTTTGATGAGTACAGCCTGACGGTGACGGTGAGCGACGGCCGGTTGACGTTCCAGCCGGCGGCAGGAGCGTCGAATTCGAAGATCTGCTTCATCGAGATCACGTCGGCGCCGTAGCTGGGAAACATCGCAGGACCCGTGAGGCCAGAGCTGTCGGGGCGAGTCGCTCCCGACAGCTCTGGTTTCTTCTGCCGCGGGTGCGCCACGGCGTCCGGAGACGGGTTGGACTATACGCCGGGAGCCGGTATGTTGGCGTTCGATCCCAACGACGGGAGTAAGACCATCGACATCACGATCGTCGACGACGGCAACGGCGAGTCGGACGAGACCATTGAGGTTAGGCAATCCGACCAACGCGACGCTCGGCGTCAACACGGTTCACACGTACACAATTCTGGATAACGACGGCGTCTCGCCGCCCGGTCAGGCGGGCAATCCGAGTCCTGCCGATGGCGCGATGAAGGTGAGCCGCAACGTGGACCTTTCGTGGACGGCCGGTGCCGGCGCCACCAGCCATGACGTGTACTTCGGCACGAACCCGGACTCCGGTGCGTCGGCGTTCCAGGGCAACCAGACGGAGACGACGTTTGGCCCTGGCTATCTGCCCAAGAACACGTGGCACTACTGGCGGATCGACGAGGTTAATTCCTACAGGACGACCACCGGGGTGGTGTGGCGCTTCAAGAGCAACAACAAGTAAGGACGCGCGAGCGAGTCTCGATCGTCGCTAATTGATTATACATGCGCCAGCCCAAGCCGTTTGTCGAGCGGCTTGGGCTGGCTCTTGTTGGCCAGGGGTGGAAGTGCCGGGGCGCGAGTTGCCTGGCGCCCTCCGGCTTTGTCGTGCGCACGAAGCCGGGCCTCCTCATCAGGCACACCCGCCGCCGCCCTCATTTTCACCGTTCGAGCGGCTGAGCACCCCGCAAGTGCTTGGGGGGACCGGAGGTGTTGTGGCTCTATCCGCAGCCATGTGGTGCCCGTTCTCACTATCGGCGCCCGCGGCGGCCGTTTGGCCATGTAACGGCCGGGCCGCGACGGGTAGAATGCAGGTGGAGGTGTGCAAGGAAGGGAAACCCGTCGGGACGCATGATGATCATAAGCAGCGTGCAACGCTTTTCGGTTCATGATGGTCCGGGAATTCGGACCACGGTATTCTTCAAGGGCTGCAACTTGCGCTGTGGGTGGTGCCACAACCCTGAAGCGCTCGTGCCCGATCGGCAGATGCAGTTCTTCGCGGATCGGTGCATCGGCTGCGGAGCGTGCCTGGCCGTCTGCTCGCGACAGGCTGGTCGGCTCACCGCCGGCAAGCGGCAGTTTGACCGGGCATCGTGCATGGCCTGCGGATCGTGTGCGAACGTCTGCTATCCGAGGGCGATGTTGCCGGCAGGCAGAGAGATGACCGTCGACCAGGTCATGAAGGAGATCGCAGCCGACAAGGAGTTCTATGAAAGCTCGGGCGGCGGGGCCACGCTGTCGGGAGGCGAGCCGTTGGTTCAGTTGGAGTCGGCGTTGGCGATCCTCACAGCGTGTAAGGCTGAGGGGATTCATACGGCTATCGAGACAAACCTGGCCTGGCCGTGGTCGCGCGTGGCGGCGACCGTGCCTCTGACCGATCTTTTCATGGTGGACGTCAAGATGATGGATGCGTCAGCCCACGAGCGCTGGACCGGCGCATCAAACGAGCAGATCCTGGCCAACGCGCGGCGGCTTTCGGCCGAGGGGGTACCGATGATCGTCCGCACGCCGGTGGTTACGGGCGTCAACGCAACGACCGATGAGATCGGCCGCATCGCCGATTTCGTCGCCTCGCTTGGCAATGTGCTGTACTACGAGTTGGTGCCGTATCACCCTCTCGGAACCGGCAAGTATGCGGCGCTGGGGATGGACCGTCCGGCTAAGGAACTCGACAGACCGGGCAATGGTGCGATGGGCCATCTGATTGCCGAAGCCCGCATGCGAGGGATCGAGGTTCGTTGCGCAGGCGTGCGCATGGACGGAGGGGAAGAAGGATGAGTGATGTTCACGTTGCACCGTTGACCTACCAGGACAGGTTGCGGCATCTGGTCGAGCGGAAACTGAAACAGACGCGCGAGAAGATCGCTCGTTTCGGATCCATGGATGAGGACGATCTGGGGCTTGTAGCCCCGCCCGAGGATTTCCAGTGGGAGCCGATCGCGAACCATCCGAACGGGTCGTTCTACGGGGCCCGCGGCTGGGCCGAGAACTTCGCCTCGCTGATGCAGGCGCACCCCACGTATGTCGATCCGATGGATGCCCTGGCGGGCCGATGGATGGTCTTCATGTCGCGTCGTCGGCCGGTCCATTGGCCGCCCGAGTTTGCCTATCCGCACTTGGTCGGCGACCAGCAGACCTATGGGATTACCTGTGGAATCGGGGGCGACTCGCATTTCGGGCCCGATTACACGATCGGACTCGAACGCGGCTGGGGAGGGCTTCTCGAGAAGGTCCGTCACGGGCGACGAAACCACGGGCCCGACAAGGCGGAGTTCTACCAGGCAGAGGAAGATGTGATCCTTGCCGTGCAGACTTGGATCCGCCGCACCATTGAGCACATTCACAAGGCGCTGCTGGAGGAGAGCGCCCCCGAACTGAAAGCCAACCTGACGGAGATGGCCGAGGTCAACGAGTGGATCGTCGAGCACCCGCCGCGGACGCTTCGCGAGGCGTGTCAGTGGATTGCCTGGTTCAATATGGGCTCGCGGGTCTACAATCGCGACGGCGCGGGCGGCCGGTTGGACGAGTTGCTCAGACCGTACTACGAGCGCGACATCGCGTCGGGGCGGATCGACGACGAGGATGCCCTGTTCCTTATCGCCTGCCTGTTGCTCAACGAGACGCACTACTACCAGGTCGGCGGGCCGGGGCCCGACGGAAAGGACCTGACCAGTAAGGTCTCGTTCCTGATCCTTGAGGCTGCACATCGGTTGGGGATCGCAAACAACCTCACCGTTCGAGTCCATGACAACATGGACGAGGAGTTGTTTCTGACGGCCGTGGGCCATCTGCTCCGCGACCGCAAGGGCTGGCCGAGGTTTGCCGGCGACAAGGGGTTGGTGGAGGGATTCATGCGGAACGGCTATCCGGCTGAGCTGGCTCGGCAGCGCATCGCCGTCGGCTGCCACTGGATGGCCATTCCCGGCCGCGAGTACACGCTGAACGACATTGTAAAGATCAACGTGGCCAAGGTGTTCGAAGTCGCCTTTTACGACATGATCGAGGACCCCACGGTCGAGCCTGGCGTGGCCGAGTTGTGGCGGCGTTTCGAGGAACATCTCCAACGTGCCGTGCTCTGTACGGCCAAAGGCATCGATTTCCACCTGGCGCATCAAAAGGACAACGAGCCGGAACTGATGCTCAATCTTCTCTGTCACGGTCCGATTGAGAAAGGCGTCGACATCACGGACGGCGGGGTGGAATTCTATAACATGTGCGTCGACGGATCGGGGTTGGCGACGGTGGCCGATTCGTTCGCCGCCCTGGAGCAGCGAATTCAGCGCGAGCGGGTGCTGACGTGGGCCGAGGTCGCCGCGCACTTGCGCAACAACTATGTCGACCGTGAGGGACTGCGCGTGCGGGCGATGCTGAGGGGCTCGGCGCGGTATGGTCAGGGCGGATCGCTCGGCGACGAGTGGGCCGTCCGGGTGAGTAAGCTGTTTGCAGAGCTGGTGAAGGAAAAACGCACGCCGGGCGGGCGCATCATGATCCCCGGATGGTTCTCATGGTCGGCGACGATAAAGCTGGGTAAAGAAGTAGGCGCCACGCCGGACGGGCGCGGCCGCGGCGAACCGATCTCGCACGGGGCCAACCCGAACAATGGTTTCCGCGCCGACGGGGCGGCCACCGCGATGGCCAAGGCCATCGCATCCGTCCAGACCGGCTACGGCAATACCTGTCCCATGCAGTTGGAGTTCTCGGGCGGCTTGGAGGACGAGGAGGGGATCGCCAAGATGGCTGCCCTGATCAAGACGCATTTTGATCTGGGCGGCACGCTGTTCAACGTGAACGTCATCGACAGGGACAAGCTCCTGGCTGCACACAAGGACCCTTGGGCATACCCGGACTTGATCGTGCGGGTGACCGGGTTCACGGCCTACTTTGCGGCCCTGTCGCCTGAGTTCCGGCAACTCGTGGTGGATCGGATCGTCGGCGAATGACCGGTCGGCGCTGTGAGCGCCTCGAATCGCGCCTAGTCACCGAGACGAAAGTCGAGATAGGACGGCGGCGGGATCTCACGCCGAACGCGCTTTTCGAGCTGCTCGTCCACGGGTATCCCCTCGATAGCGGCGAGCCGTTTGGCTTGGTACCTATACCAAAGATGCGCCGGACCGTCCTCGCCCTCACGGGCGTCGGTTACCACCAGATCATCCTCCAGAATCGATCCGGCGCGCTCGATATCGTCCAGGGACAGCGCCGCTTGCGCCTCGAGCAACCGCACCCGCCCGATGCATCGCGTTTTCTGGATGTGGGTCACGGGCCAGTCCTCAATGATCTCAACGCGCCCAAGCCTGACGCATGGGACCCTTGACTATCTGCACCGAGAACCCACACGATCACATCTGACGCTACGTCAGCAGTTGCTCATGTGCCCGGCATGCGGTTTTTTTCTCGAGATTCGCTTGACAGGTGTCGTAGAGTCCGATATACTGTGGGTATAAAAAGGGGAGTACGTTTTTGATAGTATGAGGTGTCTGTCGTTTGTGCGAGCGGCACGAGCGACGGATACCGCGCGTCACGACTCTGATCGGACGTTGCGTCTACTGTACACACGGAGCGTGCGCGCAGCCTGCCGCGGGTCGTGAGCATGGTCAGGTGGCAAACCTGAGCGAACAGCGCGAGCGGCGGCTGCGGTGCGTGGCTGCAACGCTTGCGAAGAAGGTTTGAGCGGTCGGTGGGAGGGGTCATTGGGGTCCTGACGACCACAGCAGTGAGGGTGTATCCATATGAAATCGCTAGTGGTTTGCGCCGTTGTCGCGGCTATCGCATGGACCACGGCCGGACTGGTTGCCGGTCGGAAGTCGGCAACGGACGCCGGGCCGGGCACACAGGCGCTTTGGGCAGGCGGCGCGTCTGGCCACGCTCAGGCGCAGAGCGACGATCCTGGTCTGGCGGTCGTGGTGGGCGAGCCCCCGCAACCGTTGACACTGAGCGTGCCGGCTCTGTCGGCCTGCAAGCTGACCTATGACGCCGGACGGATCTCGGTCTGGGACTCGGTGAGCAAGGACAATCTGCTGGCACCGGATACCGAGTTTGCCGGCCCGTCGGCCGGAGGCGATCACGACCTGGACTGCGACGTCGATGTGGACGACTACATCGCCCTTCAGACCTGCTTCACTGGGGCTGGTGGTGGACCCGTCGCTGGCCCGTGCCAGGCGTTCGACTTGGACGCTGACGAGGACGTCGATCTGGACGATTATGGGCTGTTCCATGCCAGCGTCAGCGGCGGAGGAATCTGCAGCACGACCTTGTTGACGGTCTATGTGGAGGGTCTTTCGGTCAGCACGGGGCTGGGCGATGTGACCGTCACGCTGCTGGCCGATCCGGACGGGGACGAGGTGTTCACCGTCGAGGCCACGCACCCGGTTACCGTGGTCTCAATCGACGTGCAGCCGACGTCTGGAGGGCTTGGCACTCCGCTAACGATCACCATGCAGCCGGCCATCGCCCCGCTGGCGTTCGATGCGACCACGACGGCCCAATGGGAGGGCGTCTACCAGCCACTCGTCGGTCCTCCAACCGATCCGTTCCAGATAGCTTACGACGCCGATCAGTTTCGAGAATCGTCCGCGGGCCAGGCCAGCATCATCGTGGGGAGCGGAACCATCAGCGACGCCCCCAGCGTCGAAAGTCTGTCCAGCACAGGCACAATGCCAGGGACTGTCTCCCTGATGCTGGAGGGGCACACACTGCAACGTTCCTATGCATTCGCCCCAGAAACAGACGCGGCGGTGTGGGAGAACGTTTTCTACCCCGAGGGCCCGGGGCAACCTACGCCGCCGGTTCTCGATGGTGAGCCCGACGAGCTCAATGCGTGGTTGCTGTCATTGCTGCCGGATCCGGTACCGACCGAACAAATGCTCCTCCAAGCCAACGCTTTCCATGTGGCTGCCGTTCTCCGCCTGGAGGAGAACCCCATCACGGCGAGCGACGCCCCGGAAACAGTCTTGGTCGACCTGGTATCGCGCGACTCGAACGGACTCGAGATCGACCGCGTACAAGATCTTCCTCTCAATAGAGTGACGGGCGACGACGGCGACCCGGACCACATCGTCTATCACAATGACCTCACGACGCCGATTGTGCTCGTGGACGTCGCTTTGAACAAGCCCAGCTATCCAAGCGTAGTGCTTCTGACAGTTTCGGTAGACGGAGAAGCCGCGATCGTGCCCGCGACGGACTGACGGAGACCTCACATGACGGCGTTAGGCAGATGGGCGCTTCCTGCTCTCTTGGCGGTTCCCCTCTTGGCAGGTTGCGGGGATAAACCAGTTCGGCCACAAACGGGTACTATTCCGCTGAAGGCGTGGTGCGTGTTGGGCCCCGGTGAGTCACCAGGAAATCGATCTAACCGCGGGTGTCGTCTGATGACGCACGAGATACAGCAATACATTCGCCATCTTCAGAACAGCTCATACATATTGGGGGCGAATATCAGGTTTGCATGGCAGATATACGAACTGGACGAGGCGCAGGACCCAGCTCTGCTGCCGTACGTCTCGAGAACACGAGATTATCGAGTATGGCATCAGACAGTTGTCTTCAACTACTGGACTGAAGGGCATATCAATATCTACTTCGTTGGCAATGTGGAGTACTACCCTCCTGCTCAACCAGATGCGATCACCGTGGACCCGTCGCAGGCGTGGCGTCTGGATCCGGATGATCGCCCGTGGATCCTAATTAATGATACGGGATACGGGAGTGAGAACGGTATCACCTATGATCCACTCACCTGCACAATTCCGGCCAATGTCCTTGTTCATGAGATGGTGCACTATCTTGCCCGATTCGAGAGCCAGTGTTTCGGCGTAGAACCAAATAGGCGCTGCTACGATAGCGGCGAACACATTGCGAACGTCTTGGACTATAATATCTTGCGCTACGGTTACGCGTGCGACATTCCGTATCCTCCGTATCTTCCCGGTAGGTGGAAGCAACCCGAGACAGAGCGCGGTAGGATCTGGGCACGCGTCTATGCGGGACAATGGCCATATCCTTGAGGAGTGTCTGATGTATCGCTCTACAGCAATAGCCGTAGTAGTCGCTTGCGTGTGGACCATCTCTGCTGGGCCGGTTCGAGCCGACATCGAAGATGCATTGATCAGGTTGGAGAACTGGGAGCGAGAACGACCGCACGCCGATCTCGAGAGTTGCGTTAAGGAGCTGCGCGCCGGCGGACGCGTCGGTGACAAGGCGCTGCGGGAGCGCCTGAAGCGCGTCGTGCTTGATGAAGACATCCCATGGGCCGCACGGCGGGCAGCCTTGGTCCTAGCCTGCGAGAAGGCCGATGACGAAGCAGCACGCGAGATTCTCGATTTGATCAAGACCTGGGTTCTGCAGAAAACCGGGGCAACCTCAGCGCCTCATTACCCAGTGAGCGGGCAGGAGTCGTACACGCGACGCGATCTCATCAGAACCTGTCTGACTCAGGGCGTGAACCACCTGGAGGGAGCGCTCATTGATCAGGAACCACTCTTGGACCTTTTTGCACTGATCGGATCTCCTAGTCGCGCACGCGCGATGGGCTTAGGGCTTGGGGCGCTGGCCTACAATGCGTTGGCTGGTAATCCTGCACCTATCGAGCAGCGGCGAGAGCGGGCCCTGAGTATCATTCAAGAGATGCGGAATCAGGGTGACCCCCCGGGCCCCCTCCTGAGGCTGCTCGACGAGTCATCATTTCCTCGACTGCGGCCTTTGGTGCGGGCATCGGACGATCCGGACACATTTCACTTCGGCGCAGCCGCAGCCCTGGCGCACCTCGGTGACCGCGAGATCCTTCCTGACTTGCAGGCCCGGAGAGCCAGATTCAGAGAGAAACACGTCAACTTCGAGGGGGCTTTGGTCCGGTTCATGTGGCGCATCAACATTCAGCATCCGGCTGCCGAGTTGCTGCATTACATCTCGGGCCCTCCCGAGGTCGGCGTCGAGCGGCGCATGTGGGCCGTCAGGCGGGCTGCGGAACTGGGAATACCCAAAGAGGAACTCAGACAGGCGATTCTCAAACACGCCGAACAGGTCAAGCCGCAAGGCAAGTTCAAGATCCGCCACGGGCTGATAAGCCTTAAGGAGCAAGGACTGAGGCTTGGGATTCTTACTGAACAGGACCTGCCGGACATTAAGGTACCAGCGCTGCACCCGACACCGTGACGGCGCTGGGGCATGGTTGTGTGTCAATCGTCGTGTCGCCCGTGGGGCCAGAGGTGGCGAACAGCAAGCGCTCGCGGGTTGCCTGAATGGAGAGCGACAATGGGTCACGCGATGTGTCGTACGATGGGACCTCTGCTGGCGTGCTCTGCATGCGTCCACGCCGCGACGTTCACGGTGGAGCTTGCAGCTACCTCGTCCACTACGGTGACGCCAGGCGGAAGCGTCGGTTACGAGATTACTGGTGAGTTGACCGACGGACAGTTCGGGATGGCGGCGTTCGCAGTGGATTTGCAGACCAATACGGGCGTGGGGCAGCCCCAGGCGACTGACAGCGATCCGGAGATGGGGGCGTTCGCACGGGACGTGGGTTTCGCCAATCCGGCTGGATACATGGGTACGCAGGCCGACGACGACCTGATCCAGGTCGGCGGGGCTCAGAACACCATCGGCAACGACGGGGTGGTGCCCAACCCGCCGTACCCCTCCGGCAGTGTGGTGACCAACGTGGCCGTGGGCAGCAGCGTGGTGCTGGCGACAGGTACCGTCACAGCCCCCGCAGGGCCCGGCACGTATACCGTGAACCTGGCTGACCCAATCGCGGCTGTGCTAACCAGCGACACGCCGCCCGTCTACACCGTGGAGCGGGCCACGTGTGTGCTCGGGGCCAACTGGAGCTTTCAGATAACCGTCTCGGACGGCCCGGTGACGAACCAGAACACCGGTGCCAAGTACCAAACGATTCAGGCAGCCATCGACGAGGCTGCCGACGGCCACGAGATCGTCGCCGCCGAGGGCACCTACAACGAGAACGTCAATTTCGGCAACAAGAACATCATCCTCAAGAGCACCAAGCCCGACGACCCGGCCGTTGTGGCGGGTACCATCATTGACGGTGGTGCGAGCGGACCTGTGGTCACGTTCGGCGGGTCGGAGACTTCCGCGGCCGTGCTGACCGGGTTTACACTCACGAATGGCTGGGATGTCACCGCGGGCGGTGGGGTGGCCGGCAACGGTACTGGTGCGACGATCTCGAAGTGCGTGATCACTGCCAACTGGAGCGAGTACGGCGGGGGTATCTCGTACTGTAACGGCTATATCAGTGATTGCGTGATCTCAGACAACGAGAGTAGCTCGGGGTCGGGCGGCGGGTTCTATGGGTGCGACGGGACGATTCGCGCTTGCCGGATTGTGGGCAACTCTGCCTCCACCGTTGGGGGAGGCTTGCACAACTGCGCGGCAAACGTGAAAGACTGCATCATAAGCGCGAATACGGCGGAACAGGGCGGTGGTGGCGCTTATTGGTATAACACGGGCGTAGCGGCGACGCTGACCAACTGTACATTTGTTCATAATTCGTGCGAGTATTCTGGTGGGGGCGCTGTGCATGCGTTTGGCGCAACCGTTTTCCTTAAGAACTGCATCCTTTGGGCGAACCAGACCGGCGATCCGACAGGCCACGAGATCGCAGTCCATGGCGTCGATGGCGTGGTGGATGTCTCGTATTGTGATGTGGAGGGCGGGCAGAGCGAGGTTCAAGTTGGGCAAGACGCGACGTTGGTGTGGGGCTTAGGGAACATGGACGACGATCCGCAGTTCGTTGACGCGGACGGTCCAGACGAGGATCCCGACACATGGCAGGATAACGATTACCACATCCTGCCCCGCTCGCCTTGCATCGACCGAGCCGATTCCGGCCTCGTGAGCACCACGGACATCGATGGTGATTTCCGCGAACACGATAGCCCGTTCATACATACCGGTTTGACAGTCGACATGGGCGCTGACGAGGTTATCGACAGCGAGCCCGGCTTCGATGGTACACTGCCCAAGACGCAAAACAACGTCATCTTTCTGTACTTCGGCGAACCGATCGCCCTGCCACCAGGTAATGCGCTGGTCATCGTCGAATTGGCCGACCCAAACGTCGACCTGAGCGGTAGCTTCGCCTACGCACTGGGCGACCCAAATGATCCGAATTGCTCGACGCTCAGGGCCACCGAGGCTGGGGAGCAACTGTCAAACCAAACATGGTACAACGTGACGCGATCCGTTGACTTCCAGGTCGACGACTTCTCACTGGACGTGTGTACGTTGCGAGGCGACGCTGATGGCAGCGGCCGCGTCACTACCACCGACTACTTGGCTGTGAAAGCAGCGATAGGTCGCCGCGGCTATAACCGCGCCGATCTGGACGGGAGTGGGCGCGTCACCACGGGAGATTACCTTGTGGTCAAGGCCTATCTGGGCCGCCGAGCGCCGGCGAAGCCGTGAGTTGGGCTTGACTGATATCTGGGACCCTTGACGCGCCCCTGTCGCCTGAGTTCCGGCAACTCGTGGTGGATCGGATCGTCGGCGAATGACCGGTCGGCGCTGTGAGCGCCTCGAATCGCGCCTAGTGCTCTATGACATTTGATTTTAGGATATAGCATTTTCTTGCCGATATCTCCATCAGGTCAAGGATGATTTGACGGAGAATGGCCATGAGCAAGAAATATGTCGTACGATTGACGGCGACGGAA
>Ga0307375_10000797_pt1 | contig 36992 bp, 32 predicted proteins | sample TR1MG_FD_202531 | JGI IMG/M metagenome (GOLD analysis project Ga0307375, IMG submission 202531) | Soil microbial communities from Risofladan, Vaasa, Finland - TR-1 | ecosystem: Environmental > Terrestrial > Soil > Coastal area > Acid sulfate soil | place: Finland: Risofladan, Vaasa | collected... | reverse complement strand
CTCCCCGCGGTACCCGCCTACATGGCCGGCTGCCGCGTCGGCTATCGTGCGCCCGTAGCTCAGCTGGATAGAGTACCGCCCTCCGAAGGCGGTGGTCGTGGGTTCGAATCCCGCCGGGCGCACCATTTCCAAGTCCGATATCGTCCAAGATAGTCCAAGAACCCCGGTTATAGCCGCGGTTTTAGCCATCTTGTGTCCATGACTGTCCAAAGGAATCTATTGAAATCCAGCCCATTTGGGGGCATACATGGGGGCACCAGAACACTCGTTAAGTTGAGATGCCCCCATGCCTTTGAGTGATGCAGCAATACGGAGAACCAAGCCCTTGGGCAAGCCTCAACGCCTGTTTGATGGCGGAGGTTTGTACCTGGAAGTCGCCCCATCCGGGGGAAAGCTCTGGCGCTGGAAATATCGCTACGCTGGCAAGGAAAAGCGGCTGGCGCTCGGCACCTATCCCGAGGTCAGTCTGGCAGAAGCGCGAATCAAACACGTTGATGCACGCAAAGTGCTGAGTTCTGGCATTGACCCGGGTGAACAGCGCAAAGTCGAGAAGCTCACGCGGATGGGGCGTTCGGAGAATAGCTTCGGCGCAATCGCGCTGGAGATGCTGGCGATGAGAGCCAAGAAAAACGCCAAATCCACCGCGGTGCGTAACAGTCGGATCGTTGAGAAGGATCTGAATCCTTACATTGGCGACAGACCAGTTGCGGAAGTTTCGGCGGTGGAACTCTTGGCCGTGCTACGCAAGATGGAGAAGCGCGGTGCCGTGGAAACCGCTCACCGTGCGCGTGGCATTGCTGGGATGGTTTTCCGCTATGCCATCGCCACCGGCAGGGCTGAGCGCAATCCTGCCGCGGATCTGATCGGCGCACTGGAGTCGCCACAGACAGAACACTTCGCCAGCCTCACCGAACCCGCGCAAGTCGCCCCACTACTGCGAGCCTTGTGGGGATATGACGGTAGTGCCGTTGTTTGCTCTGCATTGAAGCTGGCTCCCGTGCTATTTGCTCGTCCAGGTGAACTGCGGGCGGCACGCTGGGAGGACATCGACTTGGATACAAGGGAGTGGCGCTATACCGCGACCAAGACCGGAACCCCGCATATCGTTCCTTTGGCTGACCAAGCGGTCGAAGTGTTACGCGAGTTGCAGCCACTGACGGGCCGCGGCGGGTACGTTTTTCCGAGCCTGCAAGGTAAGGGTCGTCCGATGAGCGAGAATACCATCAACGCAGCTATGCGACGGATGGGCTTCGATTCCAAGACCATGACTGGACATGGCTTCCGGGCCATGGCGCGCACCATTCTGGATGAAGTTCTCGGCTTCAGGCCTGATTACATCGAGCATCAATTGGCACATGCGGTGCGCGACCCGAATGGTCGTGCTTACAATCGCACCGCTCACTTGGCGGAGCGTCGAAAGATGATGCAAGCATGGGCCGACTATTTGGATGTACTCAGAACTGGCCAGATCGTGCCTTCGGTGGCGCGTACGTCACGCCTGAACATCCCGGCAACTCCTGACGTAGCGCCAGCAAAAAAAGCCCGAACGACGATATTGGGGGGCTCTAATAGCACCAGATAAATGGCACCATTGAGTGCCTCTTGTGTCTGACTAACGGGATGGTGTCGGCACACTTGGCAGGCGTTGACCGTTGGCGCCGGTTGAAAACTGACCACCAAAGAGGGGTTCTGCCGGTTCAAATTTGACCAGGGTGTTCAACCTAACCTGCTGAGTTTTCGACCAGCAGGAAACCGAGGTGATCACCATGAGCATGTACGCCAAAGTCCGCCGGATGCACCTGCGCGAGAAGGTGTCGATCAACGAGATAGCCCGCCGCACGAGCCTGTCGCGCAACACGATCAGGAAGTGGCTGAAGGAGCCTGAGCGTAGCGAGCTCAAGTACACACGGCCGCCCGGATCGACGAAGCTCGATCCGTATGTCGACGAGGTCCGTCAGGCGCTGGAAATCGACGCCCACCGGCCCAAACGGAACCGACGCACCCTGCTGCGATCGTTTACCGAGATCAAGACCAAGGGCTATGTCGGCGGCTACTCGCAGCTGACGGAGCGCATCCGCCGGTGGCGTGCCGATACGCCCTCGGTGACGGCGCGTTCGGCGTATGTGTCGTTGACGTTTGAGTGGGGCGAGGCGTATCAGTTCGACTGGGGCGAGGAAGGCATCGTGATCGGCGGGGTCTACCGCCGGATACGGCTGGCGCACATGAAGCTCTGTGCGAGTCGGGCGTTCTGGCTGGCGGCGTATCCGGGCGAAGGCCACGAGATGCTGTTCGATGCCCACACGCGCTGCCTGACCGGCCTGGGTGGCGTGGCCCAGCGCGGCATCTACGACAACATGAAGACAGCCGTGGACAAGGTCGGCAAGGGCAAGGAGCGCATCGTCAACGCCCGCTTTGCGGCGATGTGTTCGCACTATCTGATCGACGCGCAGTTCTGCAACGTCGCCGCCGGCTGGAAGAAGGGACGGGTCGAGAAGGACGTGCAGGACAACCGCCGTGGCCTGTGGCAAGAGGCGCTGGCCGAGAGCTTTGCCTCGTTCGCCGAGCTCAACATCTGGTTGGCCGTACGCGGCCCGCAGGCATGGGCCGCAGCATCGCACCCGGAGTATCCGGGCATGAGCATCGCCGAGGCCCATGAGCACGAGCAGCCGCATCTGATGCCGATGCCCAGCCCTTCGATGGTTATGTCGAGATCGTCGCGCGGGTACTTGGTCACGGTCAAACGCAACCCTTATTCCGTACCCTGTCACCTGGCCGGTCATCGGTCAGCGTCCGGCTGTATCCCGAACGGATCGTGGCTTATACCTACCAGCAGGCGGTGGCCGAGCACCGACGTGCGTTGGATCGCGATCAGACGGTTTACGACTGGCTTCACTACGTCCTGTTGATCGAGCGCAAACCCGGCGCGTTGCGCAACGGCACGCCGTTCGGCGGTTTACCGGACGCGCCGCGCACCCACCACCTGACCAAGTTCGGTCGTGAAGTGCCGCAGGCACCTTGCAGCGTGTACTTCGAGGAACCGCAATGGCGAGCGCTGATGATCTTTACCAGCGCAGACGCCACGGCTCCCGGGGAACCGCCGACGCTGCACGAGGCCATGCACCGCGTCGCCGCACTGGGGGGTTTCCTCGGGCGCCACCGCGACGGTGAGCCCGGTACTCAAACCTTGTGGCGCGGCCTGCAACGCCTGGATGACATCACTGCGATGTACATCCAGATGAAGGATGCGACACATCCCCCGTGTCCAGCCGGATCGATTCTGGGTAAAGATCAGGGCAGAGCCGGAGGCTTTACGATGGCTGCGCCCTAAAGGGGGCCTTTTCGCCATCGAGAATCAAGAGCTTTCCACTCAACCCTCAACGCACGATTTCGCCATTGCAAGTCGGAATGCGCCGTCGGTTCCATATCTACGCTCGAACTACCTTAAGGTCGACGGCTACTTCTGTAAACGTCAACCTTCTACTGCCTCCCTGGCAGAGCCGGGGGAACTCTCTTGTTGGTTTAGTGAATGCGTAAGCGGCGACCTCGATGGACTGGTTTGCGGATGCGATGGCGCTCAGTACCTGCGCCTCGGCGTGGCCAGAGCAAAACGCGATTTCGATACCGCTGCTCGGACGCGCCGGCGCGGGGCAGCAGCGCGACCGGGCAGCGCTGCTGAAAGCCGACCGTTACAGCCGCTGAGTGCAACGAGCAAGGCGGTGATGAAAACCAAGTGCGACTAGCCACGCCGATTCCTCGGCGCCAACGAAAGCGCCGCTGCCTTACGTAACACTCCGCCGCCGGTGTAGCGATCGGCGGCCACGCGGGCCGCCGCGTCCATCCTCCGTTTTCGCCTGATCGCAGGAACTGCGGTCAACTGCGGTTCCACGTCGACGTGCGATGCGGACAAATCAGTACGCTCCTATTTCCTTTGGCGCTGTTCGCATTGGGTACGGATTGTCTCAAGCAGCGATGGCCAACGTCAGCAGTGACGAGGCATGGGCACCGGTTCGGCTGTTCCGATCCAGTGCCCTGTACCAACCAAGGTAGTTGGGTAGATACGATGTCGCCACGCCGCGGAAGCGCTCCAACCAGCCCCTGAATCGACTGTGGTAGGCGTTGACGTTTTGGATGTGCCAAGCACCACGGCGGCGCTCGCCCCGCAACGTGTTCAGAGCATGATGTTCCATACCCAGCTGTCGGGCAGCGGCGGCCAACATGGCACTGCCATCGGTGCATAGGACGGCGTCGCCTGTAACCGCGTTGGGCAGCACAGCCAGAAGCCCGGCCTTGTTGGCCGAGGGCAGGCCAAAGTCCGCCGTTTGTCCTGCACGGTTTCGCACCACCAGCACGGGAACCTGTTCGTCAGACAGGCCGCGCTTGGACGCATGTCCGCCGCGACGGCGTGCTGGACGTGTGGTGGCTTCGCGCAGGCGCCGGGGCTGGCCCTTGTAGGAGCGCAGGAAATACGTTTCGTCCGCCTCCACCACCCCGGTCTGGTGTCGATCCATTACCTCACGTGGCACGGTGAGGAAGCGGTGCCGCCAGCGAAAGGCAGTGGTGCGATGAATACCCAGACGCGCCGCGGCCTTGCGCACGCTCACCCCCTCGTCCAGCACCTTGGCCTGATCCAACCATTTCTCGCGATGGCGCAGGCGTGCGAGTGGCGTACCGGTCAGACCGTTGAAGGTGATGCCACAGCCGCGGCATTTGAACCGCTGCAGGCCATCGGCTTGGCCGTTGCGAACCAGACGGGTGCCGCGGCAGCCCGGGCAATGGGTGGGCGCGGCACGCTCTTGAAATAGCGTGGTCACCGCGTCGTGACCGGCCAAGTACTGCAACTGCGCTTTGACGTGCTTACGCTGGTGGGGTGTCAAACTCACCAGGCGTTCCAGCCAGCGCTTCAGTTCACGAGTACGCATAGGAGGCTCCTCGGCCCGAATCTTTCAGGCTGTGGAGCCACGGTGCCTCTATCGAGGCTCACCGGCTGCGACGGTCACTACTCAGTGCGAACAGCGCCTTTCCTTTTGCAATGGCAGCGTTTCCTTTTGAAATGACATCGTCACGTGGTGTTCCCGTCTGGTTACCCAATCGTTTGATTGTAAAAGCGAATAACTATTTGGCACCGAAGTTGCTTTGAACGCTTGCCGACTCTAAGTAGGCGTAACTCGCGCATCGTTCTACTGCAACGCAGCATATATTGCACCGCACAAACAGGGGAGTCAAGCATGACGCATCGTGTAAAAATCATTATCCCGATTCCGATGGGCGCCGAGGGTGTCGCTGCGCGAGCCTCACAATTGCCGCCGCGCTTGGTGCTGCCCGGTTTTGATCCGGAATTCGTGTCGGTGGCGAAAGGTGCTGCCCTTGGGGATAGCGCCTATGACGCTCTGCTGATGGACTTCTCAGTTGTCGAGGCGGGGCTGCGAGCCCAAGAGGAAGGCTACGCAGCAGTTTGCATTGACACCGTCAGCGACTCAGGGCTAGACGCGTTGCGCTCCCGCTTGGATATACCGGTGATTGCGCCTGGTGCTGCCGCGTTTCACATCGCCTGCATGCTTGGAAAGAAATTCACTGTCTTGACGATGTGGGATGAATGGTTTGCGCTCTATGAAAAAACCTTGACCGCCTACCATCTTTGGCCCCGAGTTGCGTCCCTTCGGTCAATAAATACCCGCCCAGACCTTGAAGAGTTGCTTGCCGGCAAAGAAGAGGTGGTTTTTCAAAAGCTAGAGCAAGCCGCGCTGCGCGCGATCGAGAAGGATGGCGCGGATGTCATTGTGCTTGGTTCCACCACAATGCATCAATCACACACTTATCTTGCCGAACATCTGCCAGTGCCGGTAATTAACCCCGGACAAGTCGCTTGGAAGTTATGCGAAATGTTCTTGACCCTTGGCCTTCGCCACAGTCGCAAGGCCTATCCCGCGCCACAGGCGCCAAATGATGCCGTGTATCACGGCTTTGCCCACTAACACGTCGGAGAAATCGAATGTCCAAGCTCACTCGCCAACAACTCGTCGATCTTGCTGTCGATAAATATTTTGGAAACGTAGATAAAAAGAACATGGATGCGGTGCTTGCATGTATGAACGAAGATATCGTAGTAACGATACAAACCGATCATCTCGATCACAAGGGCATCAAAGGTGTTCGCAAGATGTTCGAGACTCTCTTTTCCACCTATAAGAAAACACGTCATTACGACTTTGAAGTCACCGCCGACGCCGAAAATCAGACTGTAGCGACGCGCTTCAACGTGACGCTTGAGAAGCCGGACGGTACGTTTGATCCCCCGATGAAAAACTGCAACTTCTTCTATGTCGAAAATGGAAAATTTAGCCGTTACCTCGTATTTATGGATGGTACCAGCGTCTTACCGTAAGGTGTACGCGTTCATACGCGGCGTTATACCTAATTGGAATCTGGGGCGGGGCATGATCGGCGCCGAAGCTGTGACGCAGAAAGCGTGTATCCACATGTATCCGTGACAGCCACAGGAACCCGCCTCCAGTTTAGAGATACCTGAATTAGTCCAATCTGGTGGCCTGGAAGAGCGACAATGTTCGCTCCAAAAAGGTCACGTAACTAGAACTTGTTCAGACATTACCTAGAGCAGGTTCCCAGTTAATCTACCGTCCTGGCCAAAAGGCAAGTTGAATCGCTATGGGAACAGCATTAGCCAACATCCGCGTTCTCGACCTGACCCACATGCTGTCAGGTCCGTACGGCGGGATGATCCTGACCGATCTCGGAGCTGAGTCAATCAAAGTCGAGCCTCTCGATGGCGAGGGCACGCGCGCCCTGCTGGCGAATAATCCAAAATTCTCACGTCACGGCATGGGTGCCTATTTCATCACATTGAACCGTGGCAAAAAAAGCATCTGCATTGATTTGAAGAAAAAAGAGGGATTAGAGGTCTTTTATGACCTGGTGCGCACGGCGGACGTGGTGATCGACAATTTTAGCGCCGGAGTGACAGCCAAACTCTGCATCGATCATGCACGACTTTCCGAAATCAACGAGCGAATCATAACTTGCTCCATTTCAGGGTTCGGTCAAAGTGGGCCAAATTACAATCGCCCAGCATTCGATCAAGTCGTGCAAGGTATTGGCGGCGGCATGTCCATTACGGGTGAAAGCAATGACAGGCCCATGCGTTCGGGTATTCCGATCGGAGATTTGGCCGGTGGGATGTTTGCGGTGATGGGGATATTGGCTGCTTTGCAGGCGCGCCATAGCCATGGGCGGGGCCAGCATGTGGATATCAGTATGTTGGACTGTCAGATAAGTTTGCTGAATTACATGGCGACGATGTACCTGATGAGTGGGGAGAATCCCGCACCACTTGGGAACAGCCATTTTGTACACGTGCCTTACAACGCCTATTCGACCAGTGACGGGTTTGTCATCGTTGCCGTAATCTTTGACAGTTTCTGGAAGAACCTGGTGGAACTTCTTGATGTTGAATCGTTTCGTGTCGAAAAGTATCAAACCCAACCCGGTAGATTGGTCGATAAGGCAATTATTGACGAGAAGTTGTGTGAAATATTCCGTGAGCAAAGCACCGCGTATTGGGTAGAGAAGCTCAGCGCTGCACGTGTCCCTTGTGCACCGGTCAACCGGTTTAGCGAAGCCTTGTCTGATCCACAGGTGCTCTATCGCAACATGGTCGTCAGCATTCCGCAACCGGAAGGTGGCTTCGTCGCGGCACCGGGTAATCCGATCAAGCTCTCGGCCGATGGGACGGAAGAGTTTGGCGCGCCGCCGTTGCTCGGGGAGCACACGGACGCGGTGCTGGCTGATCTTCTTGGGTACGAGCCGGAAAAGATCGTCGCGTTACGCAACGACCGGGTAGTGGCCTGAGATGAGCACCGTAGACGTCGTCATCAACGAAGTTGGGCCGCGTGATGGCTTGCAGAGTCAATCGCGGATACTCAGTGTTGCCCAGCGTCTGGAGATGATTCAGGTACTGGTCGATGCCGGGCTGCGCAACGTCGAGGCTGGCAGCTTTGTTTCTCCAAAAGCGGTGCCGCAGATGGCGGGTACGGCGGAGCTCTTCTCACGTTTGCCGCACCCCGATTACGTGCGTTACTCCGCGCTCGTTCCGAATGTACGTGGCTATGAGTTGGCCAGTGCGGCCGGTGCACATACGTTATCGGTGGTGTTGTCGGCGACTGAAACGATGAACCAGCGCAATATCCATCTCAGTCTTGAACAAACAACAACGGTCTGCACGGAACTCATGCGGCGCGCCAAGGAAGATGGTCTGGGGGGCTGGGCTTACGTCGCTGTGGCTTACACGTGTCCGTTCGAGGGTCCGACGCCCATGCTCGTGGTGGAGCGACTTGCCGCGAAGATGATCGAGGCCGGCGCGACGAAGCTGATCATTGCGGACACCATCGGCGCGGCCAATCCGGTTCAGGTCCGTTCGTTGATGCATCGCCTTGTGGGCAGTTTTGGTGCACAACGAATCGCGTGCCATTTCCACGATACGCGCGGAATGGCGCTGGCCAATGTACTCGCAGCGTTGGACGAGGGTGTGCGCGCCTTCGACAGCTCGATCGGCGGCCTCGGGGGCTGCCCCTTTTCTCCTGGTGCCAGTGGCAACGTTGCGACGGAAGACGTCGTGTTGATGCTCGAATCGATGGGGTTGCGTACTGGTATTGACCCTCTGGCGTTGGTAGGCGCAGTCAAGTGTTGTAGCGCCCTTTTGGGCAGCTCATTGGGAGGGCATTGTTACCGCTGGCTGGAGCGTGAGGCGGACCGGACAGCGGGCGGCGAAAGGTGATGCAGCGTTTCTGGGCTGCGCCAGTGCGCTTATGGACACGGGCAGCAGGTAGCCAAAGAACGAGTGGTTGGCTCCGGTACACACCGATCCCGGTGCATCGCCGGATTTTGAGGAATGCAGACTACATGAGCGATAGAACAAGAAAATTCGGTAATCGTGCGGGGCACGGTAGATTCTCGTCTACCGGCGTTCTTGCAGCGGTGGCGCCATGGATTGTAATTGCGTCACTTATATATATCGCATTGTTTACGCACCCCGGCACCGTTGGGGAGGTTGTCGTCGCGCCACCGATCTCCCGAATCGACAATTTCTACGGTGTTGCTACGGCGAGCGACGGCTACGTGTGGCTGGCCGGCAATGTCGGAAAAATCGTCAGGAGTACCGATGACGGAAAACACTGGATCATCCAGCCCACTCCTACGCGTGCAAATCTGCAGGCGATCGCGGCGTGGAATTCGTCCGATGTTGTCGCGGTAGGTGATCAGGGCACTGTAATGCTTACCCGGGACGGCGGCGACACCTGGGCCGATGTCCCATCTGTCCCGAAGAATAAGGAGTTCAACAAGCTTTTGAGCGTGCGGATCTTGCCTGACGGAGCTGCATGGGCGGTTGGTGAAGAGGGAGCGGTCCTTCAGTCCACGGATCACGGCACCAGCTGGAAACGGATGCGTGCGCCGCAGGACGTGACACTCCACGATATCGCGGGCGTTGGATCGCAGATTTGGGCGGTCGGCGAGTTCGGTAAGATCGTGACCTCCCAAGACGACGGCGCGACTTGGAGTGAAGAATCCACAGGTGTGGACAGTACCCTGAATGCGGTCCATTTCCGGGACGCGTTACACGGTGTTGCGGTGGGTCTGGAAGGCACCATCCTGTCGACCTCCGACGGCGGTACAACCTGGACCAAAGCCTCGCTGCAGTCGATAGACGAACACCTGTTCGCGGTGTCGTGGAATGGACAACGGTGGTTGGTGGCTGGGGCCAATGGGGTCATCGCCACAGCGGGCGCTGATGCGGGTCGCTGGGAGCGAGCAAGGCTGCCGCAAGCCAACACTCACTGGCACACGAGCGTAGTCCCGGTGGGCGCCGACTGGTTGCTGGTTGGATCGTCAGTCAGCCTCTATAGCAGCGTGACAAACAAGTGGGAACGAGTCACATCGTCTACCCGGAGGCCGTCGCGTGAATAACACACCCAAGCATAATGTTGCCGAGCGCTTTGCCTCGTTTTGCATACGCTGGCGTTGGGCGGTAGTGACTGTGCTGGCGTTTTGCACGCTGCTATTCGCCTATTCTGCCGCGCAAATTCAGGTAAAGACCGTTTTCACGGATATGCTCCCCTTGGGCAATCCCTGGGTAAAAATAAACGAACAGTACAAGACAACCTTTGGTGGGGCCAACATGGTCACCATCATGATTGATGCCGAGGGCGGCACGATTTTTCAACGTGACATTCTTGATACGGTCCAGAAGGTAACGCAGGATCTCCGGAAAGTTGGCGGCATTGATTCAGCAAGCATCACGTCGCTGGCAGCACGCCAGATACAGACTGTCGAGGCTACGAGCAGCAGTGTCGACACGATTTCATTAATGTGGCCCAACGTTCCGCAGACACAGGCTCAAGTCGACCTTCTCAAGAAACGGGTCCTCGCAACGCCTTTGGTCTATGGGAGGTATGTATCCAAGGACTTGAGCTCGGCCCTGGTCACCGCCGACTTTATCGACCGGTTGGTTGATTACAAGGCAATCGCTCCGCAGATCAACCAGATCCTTGAACAAGATGCCAATCCGCACGTGAAGATGTATGTGGTCGGGCAGCCGATGCTGGTCGGTTGGGTACGCCACTATCTTCCGCAGACCTTGATGTTGGCATTGATCACGATTGCACTGCTCGCCGGCCTGCTGTTCCTTCTTACACGCAGCTACCGCGGGACGGGCTTCCCTCTAATCGCGGGTGGCGTGGGTGCAATATGGGCTCTCGGGATCGCTCATCTGCTGGGGTTTAATTTCGACCCGCTCGTCATCGTTGTGGCATTACTCATCACCGCGCGGGCGATCTCCCATTCTGTCCAGCTTGTTACGCGTTTCGACGATCTGACTGCGAAGTATCCAGATATGTCGGCCGTCGAGGCAGCGCGACGCAGTCTCAGAGAGCTCCTGAGGCCCGGCAGCGTGGGTGTTCTCGCGGATGCCGGCGCGATGCTCGTTGTATTGCTCACTCCCATCCCGTTGCTGCAGAAAGTGGCGATCATCGGCGCCGTATGGGTTGGGACGATCTTCATCTCCGCGGTGGTCCTTACCCCGGTTCTGCTGTCGTGGTTAAAGTCCACGAATTGCCATGCCCATGGTCTTGACCTTGGACCGCTCATGTACCGGGTGCTGGAGGGCTGCGTACGGCTCAGTACTGGGAAGCTCCGCTACGTGGTGGTAGCCGGTGCCGGTGCCTTATTCATCGCATCCGGGGTGTTGGCGCTGCATGTGTCTGTCGGCGATGTGCATCCCGGCTCTCCGGTACTTCGGCAGGGATCCACCTATAACCAAGCGTCCGCAAAGATAAATGCCCGGTTCCCAGGCGCCAATCGCATGTTCGTCGTTGTCCACGGAGACAAGCCTGGCGTAATCAAGGATCCCGACGTCCTGAACACGATGGCGCTGTTTCAACGAACCATGGCGATCCAACCGGAGATCGGGGGCACGGAATCCATCGTTGACGTCATTGAGTCAACGAACCAGTTCCTGCATGGCAACGATCCGCGCTATTTCACTGTCGGAAACAGTAGTACTCAAAACGCACAATTTCTATATCTGTTTTTCAGCAACTCCACCCGTAGTGCAATCGAACGCTATGCGGATACCGACTACCAGAACGCTGCGATTAATCTGTCATTTCACGACCATACCGGCGACACGATCCGAACTGCCATCCACACGATTCAGGGCTTTATGGCTGACCATCCCATGCAGCACGCGACTTTCCAGCTTGCGGGAGGATTGATAGGAGTGATGGCGGCCGTCAATGACGTACTGTTGCGCGGCCAGATGGAAGCAATTGCCCTGGGCCTGTTGGTTGTCGTGCTATGTGCGATGGTTCTCTATCGATCCACAGTTGCTGGCATGTTCTTCATGGTGCCCGTGCTGCTCTCAAACACGGTGACGTTTGCGTTCATGTCGCTGATGGACATTGGGCTAAACATCAATACGGTACCGGTCGTAGCACTTGGCATTGGGCTAGGAGTTGATTATTCGTTTTATATAGCAGACGGGATACGTGAGGAAGTTATCTTGCATGGGGACAAGAAGCTCGCGCTCCGAGATTCTCTACACAGCGCGGGGCGAGGTGTCCTTGTTACAGGTCTGACACTGGTGGCAACTGTAGTGGTGTGGATGTTCTCCGCGCTGAAGTTCCAGTCGGAGATGGGAGAGTTGATTGCGGTATGGCTGACGGTGTCAGCGACAAGTGCGGTGGTGGTCATGCCTGCACTCGCCTATATTTTCAAACCGAGATTCATATTTGGTGTTAACGACGACCTGCAAGAGAGTACGAGAGACGCGTTGGGTACACGGGGGCCAGCCGTGCATGCTGGTATGTAACCAAAGATGTTCGTGAGGAGATCACCGATGAAGAAGTTACACAAATGTCAATTAGCGTTCGCAGTTGGAATGCTGATCTCGTGTGGGGTGAGTGCACAGCAGTTGTCCACTAGCGGTGATTGGGGAAGTATCACGCTGTCCGGGTGGGTACGGGGGTACCTAGGGGTAAATCTGCAAAACGCTGCTCCGAATACTGGACACAACAATAAGTGGGATCCGTCGATGGAGCGCGGAAGTACCCAGCTCAACCTTGACGGTAACATTCATGATGTTGGGTTTCATATAACGGGCCGGCTAACTGGTGAAATAAATACGCCGTATCTGCAGAGGCTGAACAAGAGCGGCGCGTGGCTGGGTGGCAATCTCGCCCATGACGGGTACAACCAAACAGATTTGCGGGAAATGTACCTAAACTTTCCATTGAAAGTGTTCGGTATCAACGCGGGCCCGAACAGCGCGTTAAGGATTGGTAAGCAACAGGTTGCTTTCGGCAATACAGATTTCTTCCAAGTCTTGGATCAAGTCAACGGCTTTGACTTTACGTGGCGCTCATTCCTTGTGCCGGAAAATGAAGACCTTAGAAAGCCGTTGGTTATGGCCAATCTGATGATTGACGTACCGAAGCTCCATGGCCAGGCGCAGTTCCTGCTGATTCCTGGATCGCTAAACGCACGAGACGATTTTGGAAATAACTACGATATATTTGGAGGTCGCTGGTCGAATCAGCCCTTTCATACAGTCGACTTCATCCACGCGGGAGGCGGCCACCCAGCATTAGTCCCCTACAATTATCGCTCACGTGGAGCGAATACCGATGATAATGGATATGCGTTTCGATGGAGCGGTTTGCTGGGGGACAAAAACTACTCGTTCGTGTATCTCCACCAGCATAACGGTGATCCGGTGTTCAATTCGGCGACGAATCCATACAAGCAGTCGCCTGTAGGACTCCTCGGAGACACAATCTATCCGTTTATCGACATAGTGGGCGTTACGGGGAATACCTACGCGAAATGGGCGGATGCAGTATTCAGTACCGAGATTGCCTACACTTTTAACAAGCCGTACAACGTGGGCACAAACCCTGGTTTGTGTGCCGGTGGCATTGCCGGACTCTGCGGAATCAAAACGATGGGAACGGTGCAAACCGTACTGCGTATGGACAAGAGCCTCAATGGACTCCAGCGGCTTCTTGGAACCCATGCGCCACCGTTCTTTTCTGTCCAGTTGTTTGATACTTGGATTCCCGCACTTAGACCGCAGGACGATCTTGTCAATCTCGCTGGATATACCGCTCGCAAGCGCCAGAATTCCACGATCCTCACGGGAATTCTTGCATTGAGCTATGACCACGACATCATCAAGCCCGGCATTGCGGGTGGAGTGGACCTTACCAACGGTGGTGGATTTGTAGTTCCGAACATCGAGTTCGCACCCGGCAATCACTGGCGGGTGCGCCTCGAAGCGGACTTGTTCTTCGCCGCAAACAGCAACCTGCTTGGTGGAGACTCCTCGGAAACATACTTGTTTGGCTACTTCAAGAACAATGATCAACTGTTCGCACGATTCACGTACCAGTTCTGACACTGAAGGAGGATTGATAATGAACATACGTCAAGGCTTGCTGGCGACATTGATCGTCGCGTGCGCATCCCTCGCCGCTGCAACGGCAGCGGAGATTCCGGACGGCACGGTAATCAGCGCCGCAAATATCGACCAATATAGTAAGGATACCTTTGAGGGGCACACCCTGAAGGACCTGCTGACCGAGCGCATGGAGTGGATGATTCGTAAGGAAGGATTCAAACCAAAGCTGATCAAGAGCAGCGAGGTAAAGCTCGATCCAGCCTGGTTCGAAGCGACGAAGAAATATTCTGGTCAAGTGAAGTTCGACCCGAAGACGCGTATCGCATCCGGATACGTCGCCGGCGTACCGTTCCCTGGCGTGAAGCCGTCAGATCCGGAATTTGCTATCAAGCAAATCTGGAACTATTACTACGGAGCTCCGCACGGGGATTATCAGAATTATCCGCGCTTTGCCTACGTCATGATTGACGGTGGACATGGACTGGCCAGCAATATGGAATGGACTTTTCAGCGCTACTTCTTGAAGGGCTTGCTTCATGGAGAAGGCGGGAGCCACACTCGCGGCAAAGGCAAAGATTTGAGCGAAGCGCTGCTATTCGCCAGGTCGCCGCGGGATATCCGTGGCCTGGGAACGTTCACCGTCTTTCATGACGATGGAACTTTCCCATCGGTGTGGGCCTATGTTCCAGCGGTGCGGCGGATACGGCAGTTGACTGGGGGAGCATGGGACAGTCCTATTGGTGGAACAGACCAGCTCAATAGTGATCTGGAGATCTCGAACTGGTACCCGACGTGGTTTCCTAAGTACACCTACATCGGAGAGCGGTGGATCCTTGCATCTGTTCATGCTAATTGGGCTTGGGATCCCAAGAAGGGGAATTCTGTGGATGCATATCCGGGAATTGACCTCAAGAATAAGCCAAACTTTGAGCCGGTCAATGTCTTTGAGCCGCGGAAAGTGTGGGTAATCGACGCGACCCCGCCGGTATCACACCCATATGGTCGAATTCGCCTGTATATGGAAGAGGCCTATCCGCGCTTCAATATGGCTGAGGTGTACGACAAGAAAGGCAACTTCTGGAAGGAGGAAATCTATACGACAAGGTCAGTAAGCGGACCAGACGGGGCGATTGGCGTCGCCTCGACTAGCGGATTCACCATGGATTTTCAGCAGATGCACACGACCGTGTTCATGCTGGATCCGAAGGTCCAGATCAATACCCCCGGGGTGCGACCGGAGGATTTGAGCATCAGCGTGCTACAGCAGGCCTCTCAATAAGCCGGGGGCTGCATGGAAGTGGTAAGCGTTGAAGGGGCATCATGAAAGCGTTTTGGGTTGGTGCGCTGCGTTGGTCGTCGTGGGGATAGCGACGGCGCCGCCAACCTGAGCTCCGATCGTGGCTCGGAGTTTGGACAGGCAATTGCGGCTCAGCTAGGTGCCTTTGGTTTAGACCGCATTAAATGGGAGTGCGAGATGACAACAGCAGTTGATACCATGGATACCACGTCGCAGTACCGCCATGACCTTTTGGTGGAAATGAATGACGATGAACAATCGCGCCAGGAATTTGTGCGGTCATTGAAATTGTTTTTGGCACATAAGGTGTCTTTGGGCAACAAGAAGGTCTACGAGGAAAGGGTCCGGCCGCAACTGCAGAAGCAGGGTAGGTCGGAGTCCATCCCGGAGATCAACCGGCTGATGAAAAAGCAGGAGTACTACCAGTTTTGGAGTAGCCTGCAACGCTGCAGTCAGGAAATGATGTGGAATTCCATACAGATACCCGTTGAGCGCCAGCTGGACCAACTGATTGGCAAGGCCAAGAAGGCCGCGGAAAATCCCCGAGGTAGCCTGGCCCTGGATCCCGATCTGGCCATTCCAAAGTGGCAGACTAGGGTGGATATCCACTGCATGCCGGGTGGCTACCATACTGAACTGTGTGAAGATGATGTAGCAGCCGGTGCCGTTTATGACCGCGCAGTTTACATCTATGCCATGGGACGCATGGGTCCGTACAACGATGATATTGGCGCCTCTGCCGCCAAATGGCTCAAGGAACGTTTCCCTGACTTCAAACCCAAGCGCATCCTCGATGAGGGCTGCACCGTTGGTCACTCGACCTTGGCTTGGGCTGAATACTATCCCGGCGTCGAAATCCATGCGATCGATGTCGGTGCACCCGTCCTGCGCTACGCCCATGCCCGCGCCGAGGCGCTAGGTGTCAAGGTGCACTTTCACCAGATGAATGCTGCGGAGCTCAAGTTCGCTGACGGTTATTTCGACGTGGTGTCGGGCAGTATTTTGATGCATGAAACCGGGACCAAGGTAGCACCACTCGTACTTAGCGAAGCTCACCGTGTGCTGGCATCCGGTGGCGTGATGTTGCAGGCCGAGACACCGCCCTACAAGGACCTAAAACCCTACGACGCCTTCATGCTCGACTGGGATACCCGCAATAACAACGAACCGTTCTGGCACGCCAGCCACGACATTGACGCAGTCAAGGCATGCGTAAAGGCTGGCTTCAGCGAAAAGAAAGTCTTTGAAGTTTTAGCACCCAGCGCTTTCGAATCGAAAATGAGCCAACGTTATACTCACGTATTCCAGTCCGGTGACTTTGGTGGTGGTGGCCAATGGTATGTTTACGGAGCATGGAAATGAGCGATGTAAAGCAACCGATCAAGCTACCGAAAAAGGCCAGGGGTAGTCGTCCTTACTTCTTCGATGACCCGGCGATAGATAAAGTTCTTGCCATGCTCATGGGGTTGATCGGCGAAGTCTCAGTGATGGCGGATCGCGTCGATACCCTGGAGCGTCTGTTGGCAGAGAAAGGCACACTTAAGTTGGCCCAGATCGAAGGCTACAGACCGAATTCTGCCGTTAGCGATGCGCGGGACAGTCGGCGTGACATGATGCTGGCGAACGTCATGCGCATCATCCTGCAGAATGAGGAAGATCCCGACAATGGTGAGCCGAATGATCCTGAGTACATGTCTGTGGTCAAAGAGGCAGAGCAGACATAGAACTTGTCTAGAGACAAGCGGTACTGTCTTCCCAAACACTTATGAAGTTTGGAAATGCAGTGGATGAAGACGAAGTTGTGTGAGGTTACTGATGCTTTTTGGGATCGTGCCAAAAGCCTGCTGTCCTTACAACAGCATGCAGAAGACTGGTATTACACCCCTGCACGGCAGGCCATGGGTGCGCGTTCGAGGATGTGCGACTGGTATTTGTAAGGCACGGTCTGTTACCAAAGGTCATCTGCCGGTGGAAAGTGCTCCACGCAGGATGCTTGAGAAGCGCAAGCGCCGCTCGCCGGTGCCTTGCGGTGTCATGCGCCTATTCCGCGCAGCCAGCCGCCACATGTCGGGGCTGGGTGTCATTGTAGCCATCTGCTCGATTGGCGGTGGGGTCTACGGCTGGGAGGCGCATGCCCACTACGCTGCTGCCTATGCCTGCGTGCTGGGCTTGTTGTGCTCGTTAGGGGTTGCGCTGGGACGACGGGCGATTCGCTGCAATGCGGTGGTACCGGGGCTGATCGATCCCGCCCGAGCGCTGGATGCGGCCAACTCCCCAGGTCCTGACGGGCTGCGACAGTCTGTGAACCCGGTAACGCTACAGCGTGGTAGGTCGCGCCGATGAAGAGGTTGAGCTGGTGGATTTCCTCTGCAGCGAACGGACTGCGTACATCACGGACCAGTCGATCGCTATCGACGGCGGCCTTACCTTACGCCTGCCGCGCTGAGGAGAACAGTTATGCAATTACAGGATAAGCGTGCAGTGATCACCGGTGCCGCCAGCGGCTTGGGTGAGGCAATTGCACTGGGCTTCGCCGCTCAGGGTGCGCGACTGTGGTTGATAGATCGCGATGCCGAAGGCCTGGACCGGGTGGCGTTGGCGTGCACGCAGACGGGAGTTGGAGTGGGCACCAGCGTGGCAGACCTGGCCACCGCTGGGCAGCCGGAGCAGGCGATTGAGCAGGCGTTGGCGGGGCTCGGCGGTATCGACATTCTGGTCAACAGCGCTGGCATTGCCGGCCAAGGGTCCTGTCTGGAGCTCACAATTGAGCAGTGGGATCAGATGCTGGCGATTGATCTGCGCAGTGTTTTTCTGTGCTGTCGTCAGGCACTGCCGGCCATGATTGCGCAGCGCTGGGGGCGGATTATCAACATTGCGTCGCAACTGGGGATAAAGGGCGCCGCCGAGCTCAGCCACTATGCCGCCGCCAAGGCAGGGGTCATCGGCTTCAGCAAATCCCTGGCGCTCGAAGTGGCACAGCACAACGTATTGGTCAATGTCATCGCTCCGGGCCCAGTGGAAACGCCGATGCTTGGCAGTATCAGCGCTGAGTGGAAAGCCGCCAAGGCCGCAGAGCTTCCGCTCGGTCGCTTTGGTCGACCGGAGGAAGTGGTGCCCACCGCCGTCCTGCTGGCTTCTGAGCCAGGTGGCAATCTATATCTAGGCCAGACGTTGGGTCCCAATTCGGGCGATGTCATGCCTTGAAACAGTGGCAACCTGCAGTGCGACCCCAAACCATAAGATGGTGAGGATACGAATACGTCAAGATCGGAAATACCAGGTCGGATCCGCTCCCCCACTTATTCAACACCTTGAGCGTACAGGGCAGAGACATATGAGAATGCAGAATACTTTTGGACAGCTGATGGGTATTACGGATGAAAACAATGTCTATTGCTCGTGGCGAAATGCGAGTGTCTTCACTCTGGGCGACAATGCACGTCCGAATACTCCCGCGGTCGAGCCTGATGATGTGAATTTGGAACAGTTGGTGAATGTGGGTCGGTGAGCACTAACAAGCGGTAACTTGGAATGCCAATCTTTCTCGATGAAATCGAAACACGTGTGTCAACGGAGCAGTTATGAGCTTTAGACTTGGTGTGGATGTAGGTGGGACGTTCACCGATTTGTTATTGGTAGACGAGGACAATGGCGATAATTTCACTGCCAAGGTTTCGTCGACGCCGCATGATTCATCGATTGCGGTGCTGGATGGTATCGAGAAAATATGCAAGGCGTCTGGCGTCGATCCCACCCTTATCCGCTCGGTGATGCATGGCACAACGGTGGCGACGAATGCCATTCTTACGCGGCGCGGCGCTCGCGTGGGTCTGGTCACCACACGGGGTTACAAGCAGGTACTGCACATCGCTCGGTCGTTCGTGCCGGGTGGGCTGGGTGGCTGGGTTACGTTCAACAAGGGTGAGCTGCTCGCACCGCTTGAGTTGACCGTTGAAGCTGACGAGCGGGTCGATGCTCGGGGGCTGGTTGTGCGGGAACTGGATGAGGCTGGGATACGCGTCGGGCTGGAACGACTGCGTGAAGCGGGCGTCGAGGCGTTGACTGTCAGTCTCATCAACGCCTACGCAAATGGTGAGAACGAGCAGCGCATTGGTCGTATTGCGGCCGAGGTCATGCCCGGGGTGCCGGTGTCGTTGTCGTCCGAGGTGGTGCCGGAGATGCAGGAGTACGAGCGCACCGAGACTACGGTGGTGAACAGCTACGTGCGTCCACAAATGGCGAGCTATGTGCAGCACCTGCAGGATGAATTGAAAGTACGGATACGGCCGGATGTGAGGCTATCCATTTTACGCTCGGATGGAGGGTTGGCTACCTGTCAGTCCGCCACGCAAGCGCCGGTCAACATGTTGCTGTCAGGCCCTGCCGGGGGTGTCGCGGGCGCCATCTGGTTTTGCTCGCGCGCCGGCTACTCGCGGGTGTTGACCTGCGATGTAGGTGGCACTTCGACGGATGTTGCCTTGATCGACGAGAATCATGCCCGGTTGCGTCGGGAAACTCGCGTCGGCGACATTGTAGTGCGAGCGCCCTCCGTCGATGTACGCAGCATTGGTGCCGGTGGTGGCTCGATTGCTTCTGTGCCGGAGCTGACTCGAGCGCTGCGCGTTGGTCCTGAAAGCGCCGGTGCAGTGCCGGGTCCGGCGGCTTACAACCTGGGCGGCACCGAAGCGACGGTGACAGATGCCAATATTGTGCTCGGCTATCTGCCGGAAATGCAGCGATTGGGAGGTGATTTTGTCATCCGCCGCGACCTTGCTGAGGCTGCTGTGCAGAAAGTCGCTGATGCGATGCGTATCTCGCTGTACGAGGCAGCCGAGGGCATAACGCGTATTGCCAACGAGCATATGTACGGTGCGCTGCGGCTAATCAGCATTGAGCAAGGCTATGATCCGCGCGATTTTGCCTTGTGTGTCTTTGGTGGTGCGGGGCCGCTGCACGGCAACGCACTGGGTATCTTGATGAATTCATGGCCGGTCATCGTGCCTCCAGGTCCTGGTGTGTTGTGCGCGTACGGCGATGCCACCACACGCGTCAAGGACGAGGCTTCCCGTTCGGTGATCCGACGCCTGAGTGAGATGAGTGTGGAAGAAGTGATCGAGATTCTCGATGGCCTCAGCGAGAATGTGCGGAGTTCCCTGGCGGACCAGGATATTCCCGCTCACCAGCAACAACTGAATTGGCAGGCCGACGTGCGCTACCAAGGACAGGCGCTGCTGCTAACACTGGAGATCGATCCGGCTCGGTTGCGGGAACAAGGTCTTGACAGCCTGACCGCAGCTTTCGATGCCGAGCACGAGCGCCAGTTTACTTTCGCGCTCAGCGAAGCTCACGAACTGGTCAATCTGCGGGCTATCGCGCGCGCATCGCAGCAGAAGATTGCCGACAAGCAATTGGAACAAGATAGCGGTGACTCGCAGGCAGCTGTCGTCGGTCAGCAGGTCATCTATTACGCGGGTGCGGAGCACACTGCGACCGTTTATACCCGCGCGCAGCTGTGCCTTGACCGGCGCATCAACGGTCCCGCCATTGTGCTGGAGGTCGATTCCACGACCGTGCTTTTCCCCGGTTACTACGCCCGCGTTGACAGCATCGGCAATTTGTTGATCCGTCCCCAAGGTGATCAGGAGAAAGCATCATGAGCGCACGTATCATCCAGACCAACTCCGAACCCCTGCGGCGCGTTGACGTCGATGCCATTGCCGTGGATATCGTCGAGAACGCCCTCGCCAACGCGCGCAGCGAGATGGATGCCGTGCTGTTTCGCACGGCCATGAGCCCCGGTATCCGCGAGCAAGGCGACGCTTTTCCTATTATCGCTGGCGCCGACGGAAGAATGCTGGTAGGCCAGTTCGGTTCGTTCATTGTTGGTTTTTTGGACGCGTATGACGGCACCGTTGAGGACGGCGACGTATTTCTTACCAACGATCCGTACATGTGCAACGGCGCAGTGAGCCACATGCCCGACTGGCTGGTGTTGTTGCCGATCTTCAAGGATGGCCGGCTGATCAATTACGCGGCAATGTTCGGCCACATGACCGATGTAGGCGGCAAGGTGCCGGGCAGTCTGCCGACCGATGCACGCACGATATGGGAGGAGGGTGTGCGCATTCCTCCGGTCAAGTTGTATCGCGCCGGCAAGCTCAACAGCGACATGCTCGACGTCATCCTGCATAACGTGCGCGTGCCACGCTGGAACCACTCCGATCTCAATGCGTTGGTGGCCGCTTGCCGCAGTGCCGGCCGGCGGTGTGTGGAGCTGGCCGGTCGGTTTGGTGACGATGGGTTCTACAGCGCACAGCAGATGATGCTTGATCGCACCCACCGGGCGATGAAGGAAATCATTCAACGCGTGGTGTCGGAAAAGCACCAGACCTTCGAAGACTATATTTGTGACGATGGTGCAGGCCACGGGCCGTACACGCTGCGGTGCGCGCTTTGGCGTGAGGGCGAGAAGGCCATTTTCGATTTCGAAGGTACCGATCCGCAGGCGCCGTCTTCGGTCAACTTCTATCTCAACGAGGAGATGTTCAAGATCTTCTTCGGCGCCATGACGATCAGCCTCTTTGACCCGGCAATCCTGCTGAACGATGGCTTTTATGACCTCGTTGAAGTGCGCGTTCCGAAGGGCTCGATCCTCCGGCCCATCTTCCCTGCGGCGGTGTCGTGTCGGACGCATCTGCTCGGTCGCATCTTCGACATCATGGGTGGCCTGCTTGGCCAGGGCTCGCCGCAGGCGATGAACGCCGCGGGCTTCTCAGATTCTCCACACCTTATGTATTCCGGATACGACGCCGAAGGCAAGTGGTTCCAGTTGTTCCAGATAGGATTTGGGGGCATTCCAGGCCGGCCGGCCGGTGATGGTCCGGATGGACATTCGCTATGGCCGGGTTTCACCAATGTGCCGAATGAGTTTGTCGAGGCCTATTTCCCGCTGCGCATCGAAACCTACGAAACGATTGTCGATTCCGGAGGTGCGGGGCTGCATCGCGGCGGCAATGGCTTGCGTGTCGTGTACTGCTTGTTGGCCGATGGTGAGGTTTCAATTCACGATGACCGCTGGCTGACCTATCCATGGGGCGTCAACGGTGGCGAGCCTGGCCAGCGCAGCCGCAAGGAGCTGGTGCGTACGGATGGTAGCCGACAAGTTTTGCCGTCCAAATGTGACCGCGTGCAAGTCAAGGTTGGCGATCTGCTCTATTACGACACCTGGGGGGCAGGTGGCTGGGGTGATCCACTCCAGCGGGAGCCGGGCAGGGTGCTTACTGACGTACTCAGGGGGCTCGTCAGCGTGAATGGAGCGCGCCGTTACGGCGTTGTCATCGACGCGGGGGTTGTTGACAGGTCGGCTACTTTGACGCTGCGCGCAAAGATGGCTGCGACGCGGCCGCCGATAGAACTGTTCAATCGCGGCGGCACACTTGCCGAACTGAAAGAACGTTGTTTGGCTGAAACTGGTCTGCCAGCGCCAGTCGACCCGGTTTGGACCTGATCTGAGGATAGGGAGCATGGAGCTTGAGTCAAAGCTACTAAAGCCGGCCCGCCGTTACGCGTTGATCTTGGTCGATCTCACTATCGGCTTCACCGATCCCGCGCGCAGCGGGCTGGCAACTGAATGCACTGAGGTCATTGCTGCCAACCAGCAGCTGTTAATACGTTTTCGGACAATGGGTGCGCCGGTGTTTTACACAAAGGTCGCGTATGACGACCCCGCGCAGGCGAGCGTGTTCCGTGAGAAATTGCCGGCGTTGAATGACCTTGTCGCTGGATCGGCGTTGGTGGAGATTGATCCGCGTGTACAGCCGGAACCGGGTGACGTGATTATCCTCAAATATGGCGCCAGCGGATTTTTCGGCACTGATCTCAATGAACAGTTGCGGGCTACGGGCGTAGATGGCGTGGTGGTGACCGGGTTGACCACCAGTGGTTGCGTGCGCGCTACGGCACTGGATGCACTTCAGAACAATTTTCGCGTGGTGATTCCGCACCAAGCAGTGGGTGATCGCGATATGGCAGCGCATGCGTCGAATCTCCGTGATCTCCAACTCAAGTACGCGGATGTGGTGGATCTTGATGATTGCTTGGCGTTGTTTAGTGTTTAACTCAGCATGAGGTAAGCCCCCGGCTTTGCCGGGGGACTCACCAAGGTTTGACCTATACGGCGGTCATCGCGAACCTGAAATCTCGACCAAGAGATGAGGTTCACGATGAAAGAGTATCAAAGCCTGAGCCATGCGCGATGGGACTGTAAGTATCACGTGGTGTTCATACCGAAGCGACGCAAGAAACGGATGTACGGAGCATTGAGGAGGCAGTTGGTGGAAGTATTTCATGAGCTGGCTAGCCACAAGGAATCGAAGATCGTGGAAGGGTACGTGATGCCAGATCACATCCACATGTGCATCAGCGTCCCACCGAAGTACGCGGTATCGAACGTGGTGGGATACATGAAGGGGAAAAGCGCGATCACGATTGCCCGGCGATTCGGTGGTCGAACGAAGAACTTCACCGGCGAGTCGTTTTGGGCAAGAGGATATTTCGTGTCGACGGTAGGCTTGGAGGAAGCGATGGTTCGCGCGTACATCAAGAATCAGGAGCAAGAAGATGAGCATTACGATCAGATGAAATTGGGCATGTAGCCAGCCGCCTTCAGGCGGCTCAAGCTTCTATCGGCCCCTTTGAGGGGCTCACCGAAATAAGCCACCGGCTCTGCCGGTGGTGATTTAACTGATGAGCGCTACTGAGGGCGGCTCCCGTCGCCCGACTATCGAAAAACAAAGATCGTCTCTGGGTGCGCTCCGCAGCGACGACAGGAGGAAGTGACATGAAATACCCCATGTTATTCTCGCCGCTGAAGATCGGCAACATGGAAGTGCGTAATCGCATCATGCAAACCGCGCATGCGAAAGTCTTCGGCTACCGCGATGGTTTAACGAATGCCCGCGAGATCTTCTACCAACGCGAGCGTGCCCGTGGAGGAATTGGATTAATCATTACGGGAAACCGCCTCGTGCACCCGACATCCAATACCGGGTCGCGAGGATTCAACTGGGGCTACCGCAGGGAAATCATCGAGCGTGAACGCAAGCTTACGCAGACAGTTCATAAGTACGGTGCACGTATCATTGCGCAGCAGAACCACTTCGGCATCAACGGATCCAGCAGCGCCAGCGACGATTATCGGGTTCTGTGGTCATCGTCCGCGGTACAGTCACCCGCCTTTGGCGAAACAGCCAAAGCCATGGAAATTGAAGACATGGAGGAGATCGCGGAGTACTGGGCGCTGTCCTGCGCGTATTCACGTGAAGCGGGCTTTGATGGTGTGGAGGTCCACCTGGCGCACAGCTATCTTCTCCATCAGTTCCATTCGCCAATGTTCAACAAGCGCACGGACGAGTATGGCGGTAGTTTCGAGAATCGCATGCGCTATCCACTGGAAGTCATCCGGCGCGTTCGCGAACGTGTCGGGAAAGACTTTGTGGTCGGTATCCGGATCCCGCTGGTCGAGATGGCGCCGGGCGGCTTCGACGTCGACTACGCCGTGAAGATCGCGCAGACCGTTGCACAAACTGGTCTCATCGACTATGTCAACACGACAGCCGGCACCTATCACGCCATCGGCTACGCCATGCCGACCAACGACATCGCCGAAGGCTGGCTCCTGGATCGGGTAATACAGGTCAAGCGCGCAGTGAATATACCTGTCTTTGCGGTTGCCGGAATCAAGGATCCAGCGATGGGGGAGCGTGCCCTCACGGAAGGCAGAGCCGATATGATCGCTATGACGCGCGAGCAAATTACCGACCCCTACTTCGCCAACAAGGTGCGCGACGGCAAGGAGCAGGACGTCTACCACTGCATCCGCTGCAATCAGGGTTGTATAGGGCGATTGTATGAAGGGCGCCCGATAACGTGCATCCTGAATCCGGCTACCGGACGCGAGGAACTCTTCGGCGGCGATACCCTGAAGCCCGCGACCAACGCAAAGAAGTGGATTGTGGTTGGTGGCGGGCCGGCCGGCATGAAAGCCGCGGAAACGCTTGCTAAACGCGGACATTCGGTGACGCTGCTGGAACGGAACTCGACTCTTGGTGGTCAGGTCAACCTGATTCTCAAGACGCCCGGGCGTGACAGCTTCGCCTGGATCGCCAAGGACCTCGAGCATCACATGCGGGAATATTCCGTCGATATACGCTTGAATACCCGCGCCACACTCGAACTGATCACAGAACTCACGCCCGACGGCGTCATCGTCGCGACCGGTTCGGAAGCTCTGACCACCGGATATAGCAGTGTCGCACCGATGGTGGATGAAATCCCTGGCATTCGGCAAGACAACGTGCTCACGGTCCCTGCTGTACTGCGTGATCCGGCTCGTGTTGGCGGCCGCGTGCTGATTATCGATGACGATGGCGGCCGGTACATGCTCGGTACGGCAGCTATGCTGGTTGAACGCGGCGTCAAGGTGCACATCGTAACCCGTCACAATGGTTTGGCCCCCAACATGACACAGACATTGGATCTGCCATTCCTTCTGCCTTCGCTGTTGAAGAAAGGGCTTACATACACGGTAAACCAGTGGGTTCGCCGTATCGATGGTGGTGACATTGTGTGTTATGACCTGTTCAGTGGACAGGAGGCAACAATCACTGGGATGGACTCGGTTGTTCTTGCTGCCGGCCACCGCGCGAGTGACGCACTTTACTTCGAGTTGAAACAGCGCTTGACCAACGTACACCGCATTGGTGACTGCGTGGCACCACGCAAGATCGGGCATGCGATCTACGAGGGGATGCTGGCTGGCCGCGAGCTGTTCGACACGAGCGTCAAATACATAGAAACAGGATCCCTCGAACATTGGACAAACGAGGAATTCGCGACATGACGTAGCGGTGGGATCTTTCGGTCGAAGCGTACAGAAGCGGAAACGACGAAACCTGCCGAGAACGCATCACGGTTAATCCGTACATTGTCGCTTTCAAGCCTCGGTGCCGCATTGTTACGATGTTGCCGTGCGTTAAAGTCCAGTAATCCCTGGCGTGAGAAAATCAGACAGGTCATGCTACCTACCTAAACCAATCTTAGAGTTCCCCGGCTCTGCCGGGGTAGGCAGTATAAGTTTGACGATTACAGAAGTGGCCGTCGGCGTTAAGGTAGTTCAAGCGAAGAGATTGAGTCGACGGCACATTCTGGCTTGGAATGGTGAAATCGTTTCACGGAGAGTTGAGTGGTGAGCGCTTGATCTTCGATGACGAAACGGCCCCTTCGAGGCGCCAGCCATCGTAAAGCCTCCGGCTCTGCCGGAGGATGTTTACTATACGTAGCGGAGTAATTAGTGCTGGCAATTCAAGTCACTAAGCCCGGACTCGACAATCTGCAACTGGTGGAGCGACCGATACCCGAGCCACGTCGCGGGGAGGTCGTCATGCGCGTGCGTGCAGCAGCACTCAACTACCGTGACTTGGAGGTCATTGAGGGCACCTACGCCATCGCTTACGACGTACCCCTCATACCGTTGTCAGATGCGGTAGGTGAGATCGTCGCGGTCAGTGATGAGGTACGGCGCGTCAAGATTGGCGATCGTGTCGCAAGCACATTCTGGCAAGGTTGGATCGATGGTGCATTTGAAACGGCTGATACAACCAGCTCATTGGGCGGTCCGCTCGATGGAGTGCTCGCCGAATATATACGACTCAGCAGTGAAGGTGTGGTACGCGTACCGCACCATCTCAGCGACGAACAAGCAGCAACGCTGCCTTGTGCGGCGGTCACAGCGTGGCACGCCCTAGTCACGGACGGTCACTTAGCAGCCGGTGACAGCGTACTCGTCGAGGGAAGCGGAAGCGTGTCTCTGTTCGCGTTGCAGTTTGCGCTGCTGGCGGGTGCACGTGTCATCGCAACTTCAAGTTCTAAAAGCAAACTTGAGCGTCTCCTTACACTGGGCGCACACGCTACCATCAATTACGCAGAGACCCCGATGTGGGGACAAGAAGTACGACGGTTGACCTCCAACCGCGGCGTCGATCACGTCATCGATGTTGGTGGCCCGGAGTCGTTCCAACAAGCGTTGCAAGCCGTACGACCTGGCGGTCAGATCAGTATAATTGGATACTTGGGCGGTAAGACAGGAAGTATCAACCCACTGGAAATCTTCCAGCAACAAGCAACGGTACGCGGCACCGTCCGTGTTGGTCCTCGCAAGTCGTTCGAAGACATGAATCGTGCGATTACGACAAGCAAGTTGCACCCTGTCGTCGACAAGGTGTTCGTGTGGACTGAAATTCGTGACGCATTGAATTACATGCGTATGCAGCAGAATTTCGGAAAAATAGTCCTTGCCTTTTGAGCCTTCAGCGCCGAGAACGGGGCTACCATTTCACCAGTGTGTCAACATGGACATAAAGCCCCGTTACCGCATTCCCAGGCTGCGTAGCCGCGCATATCAAGTTAGTTGTCGCGTCAATCACGTGGCCAAGGGGTACCTATTTGCCGTCGCGCGCGCAGCGCCAGCCGCGTCACGTTCTGCGAGCAGGCATTCACTTATCGAGACGGGTTCGTTTGTTAAAACGAGTGAGCCCATGTTTGCCTATACCGAGCGGGTGTAGACTTCACAAGTGAGGTTCTTTACAGGTAACGCGCAATGACCTCTCTAACGCTTTATGACAAACTATGGAATAGTCACCGCGTAGCCGACATGACGGATGGCTCCAGCCTCCTGTACATCGATCTGCATTTGCTGCACGAGGTTACTTCTCCGCAAGCGTTTTCCAATTTGCGCCGCGCTGGCCGCCTGCCGTGGCGCAGTCGGTCGGGCATCGCAACGCCGGATCACAACGTGCCGACAGCCGGTCGCGATTTGGGCTTGGCGGGATTCATCGATCCACTTGCGCGGCGACAGGTCGCGGCACTCGAAAAGAACTGCGCTGACTTCAGCGTGCCCATCTTTCCGCTTGATGATCTGCGCCAGGGCATCGTGCATGTTATTGGTCCGGAACAGGGTCTGACGCTACCGGGCATGACTGTGGCGTGTGGTGATTCGCATACCACCACAAACGGAGCACTAGCCACTCTTGCGCTTAGTGTGGGCAGTAGCGAGGTCGAGCACGTGTTGGCGACGCAGACGCTGCGTACCCGAAAGCTCAAGAACATGGCCGTCGAGATTGACGGGCTGTTTTCGCCTGGCGTGGGCGCCAAAGACCTGGCTCTGCATCTTATTGGTCGAATTGGTACGGCTGGCGGTATCGGCCATGCAATCGAATTTCGCGGAACCACCGTTGACGCCATGTCGATGGAGGCGCGCATGACCCTGTGTAACATGAGTATCGAGGCTGGGGCGCGCATCGGCGTGATCGGCTATGACGCTTTGACCGAGGCTTATGTGCATGGACGACCGTTTTCGCCGACCGGCAAGATGTGGGAGCTGGCCAAGGCGTACTGGGCGAGTTTGCACACTGACAGCGATGCACGGTACGACCAGCGGGTCGCCATCGCCGCGGGGGATGTGCCACCGTGTGTTACCTGGGGCACGTCACCAGAGATGGTCACGTCGATCGAAGGACGCGTCCCGTTGTTGGATAGTGCCGTCAATGAAACCCAGCGCAATAGTTGGCGCCGTGCGCTAGCGTACATGGGGCTGGAAGCGGGACAGCTCATCGCTGGTACGCCGCTGGACAAGATCTTCATCGGGTCCTGCACCAATGCGCGGATTGAGGATCTGCGGGTGGCCGCTGGTGTGGTGCGGGGACGCCACGTGCATCCGCGGATAAAGCAGGCGCTCGTCGTACCCGGCTCGGGGCTGGTCAAGTTGCAAGCCGAACGCGAGGGCCTTGACGAGGTGTTTCTTGCTGCCGGTTTTGAATGGCGTGAACCGGGTTGCTCGATGTGCCTCGGCATGAATCCTGATCGGCTGCAGCCGGGAGAACGCTGTGCATCGACCTCCAATCGCAATTTTGAAGGGCGCCAGGGGCGTAGAGGCCGTACCCATTTGATGTCACCAGCCATGGCGGCTGCGGCGGCGATTGCCGGTGCACTCGTCGATGCGCGGGAGGTTTGAGATGCAGCCATTGGCCCACCATGAAGGCATTGTCGTTCCGATGGATCGAGGCAACATCGATACCGATGCGTTGTTGCCAAAGCAGTATCTGAAAAGCCTCGAATCCCGCGGTTTTGGCGCGTTTCTGCTCGACGATGAACGTTATCTGGACCCTGGTGAGCTGGACACACCGCCAGCAAGTCGACGCGAGAATCCGCAATGTGTGCTGAATATGCCAGTTTATCGCCGGGCTTCGGTAGTTTTGGCGCAGGCTAATTTCGGTTGTGGTTCCAGTCGTGAGCATGCGGTGTGGGCACTGCGCGATTTCGGCATACGAGTATTGATCGCACCAAGTTTCGGCGACATCTTTTTCACTAATTGCTTCAACAATGGTCTGTTGCCGATCCGCTTGGAACAATCGGTGATTGATCACTTCTTCGCGCAGTGCCGCCAGTCTTCCGGCGTGACGGCAAGCGTTGATGTAGCACGCCGGGAATTGACGCTGGGTGACACGCATCTGGTGTTCGACCTTGATGTTGGGCGGCAACGCAACTTGCTGCAAGGGTTGGATAACATCGGGGAGACCTTGGCGCTGGCCCCTACGATTCGCGCCTACGAGTCCGCGCGGCAACTCAGCGAGCCATGGGTTTTTCGATGATGACGTGACGACGCTCGTCACGGGCAGTCTCAACACCATGAGGCGCCTGCATCAAATTTCGCATGTTGGGTACGGAGGTGGTTTGTGGGTTTCGTCACGAACGGTCAGAACCAGCCGCGTATATGCGTTCTTGGCAACTCCAAGTTCACTCAGTTGATCCAAAGCCTGGTGCCTGAATTCAAGGGCATTGCGCAGATTACAATCATCGACCGCATCTTCGGTGACGCGGTACGTGCCGCACGCGAGCTGATAGAGCAAGAACAAGTCGATGTCTTCGTCAGTGCCGGGGCGAACGCGTTCTATTTGAAAGACGCGCTGTCGGCACCGGTAGTGGGACTACGGGTGAGTTCGGCGGATTTGCTTCATGCCGTGCTGACTGCGCGGAACATTTCGCGTCGCATCCTGCTGCTGACGTACGAGCGTCAGGAGACGAACCTTGACGTGTTGGAAGTGTTCGACGACATCGAAGTTCTGCACTGCACTTACACGACCGCCGAGGAGATCAAGGAAGTTTTCCATCGACATCGCAGCGAAGGTTACGGCGTGGTGATCGGTTCAAGTTATACGTGTGACCTTGCCGACCAGTGGAACATACCCTCGGTGCTGATCTACTCACGTAATTCCTGCCGCAACTTGTTGCGCAAGGCAATTCGACGGGCCGAGCAACATGCCGACCAGTTGCAACAGGATTCGCTGTTGCAGTTCGCTCTGGACGGGAATCCGTGCCCGACTGTTTTCACCACTCAGGCAGGCGCGGTGGTGGCGTGGAACAGGACGGCTCTGGCGCAGATTCCCGGTTTCGGCGATCGACACCGCCTGGAAGGGATCCTCGACAAACGCGTGCGCGATGCGTCGCATCTTGACGCTGAGCAGCTGGTGCTTGGCAAGTGCCCTTGTACGCTCAGCAAGGAGACATTCGATCTCGCTGACGGAACGCCGACCTATGCCTATCGCTTCCACTTCAGTCAACCCAGCGAGTCCCCGAGCGATGGTCGACGGTTGGTGTTTCGTTCTCGATGCATGGCCGATGTGCAGGAACTTCTCGTCGTTTACGGCGCTACCGCTGGCGTCGTGTTGCTGCATGGTGAGACCGGCACGGGAAAGGAACTGGCGGCGCGTGCGATTCATGCTGCCAGCGAACACGCCAGCGGCCCGTTTGTTACCGTGAATTGTTCGGCAATTCCAACAGATTTGTTCGAATCGGAACTGTTCGGCTACAAGGATGGCGCGTTTACTGGCGCCAAGAGTGGTGGCCGTTCAGGGCTGCTCGAAGCGGCCAATGGCGGTTCGTTCTTCCTGGATGAAATCAACTCTTTGTCCTTGGCACACCAAGCCAAGTTGCTGCGCGTGTTGCAGGAAAAAGAGTTGATGCCGATCGGCGCACGTAAGGCTGTCGCCCTGGACATCAAGTTCATCGCCGCCTGCAATGTGGATCTGGCAAATGAAACGCGTGCGGGCCGCTTTCGTGAAGATCTTTACTACCGCGTCAGTACGTTTACCATCCGTATGCCGCCGCTGCGTGAACGCCCAGAAGACATCGCCACATTGACGGCTTACATCGCGCGCCGCGCGGCTGAGCAGTACAGCGCCAGCATTGACGTAGATGCGCTAGTGAACGGGGTCACGCCGATTTTCCGCAGCTATCACTGGCCGGGAAATGTGCGGCAACTGGAGAACATCGTCGAGCGGCTCGTGGTGTCGGATCGGCTGTACCACGGCAGCAAAGCTATCGTGGATTTCCTGCCACGTCTGGCGCCGGAAATCTACGCTGACAGTGAGAACGAGTCTACAGCTCAAGGTCGCCTTAAAGCCGTCGAACTTGAAGAAATTATCCGGGTCTTGAAAATGTTTGATGGCAACCGGTCTGAGTCGGCTGACTATCTTGGCATAAGTCCGACGACATTGTGGCGTCGTCTGAAGCACAATCGCACTAACTAAAATATGCCGGATTTAACCAGTTTTGGTGAATAGACCGATCAAGATTCACAGATTTATGTTTTTGTCTGTTGGGCCGGCTACGAAGATTTTCTGTTCTCTGCCGAAGAGCGACTGACAGTTTGACCCTTGCTACGGGCCATCCGGAAAGCTCGGCTCAGGAGACTTCAGACACGAGGATTTTGGCGCACTGATGTGCGACTACGATGGCTTGCTGGGTTAGCACGATGGGCTAGGAATATCAGGGCCAGTTGGCCAGTACGTTCCACGCCGACCTTTCCTCGGCTTAAGTGGCTGGTTGCACTGCGATGCATGGCCGTAATTTGCGGATAGGGCTGCGTGAACTGTCTTCAGAATATTTGGGAGGTGAGACGTCGTGACCAGTGAGACAAGTCAAACTAAAGCTCCAGTGATCGTCGACCGCGTTCATCATATCGCGTTCGTGGTTGCTGATCTGGACCGGGCTGTGGATCGATTCGAAGCGCTGCTTGGCCTCAAGGTCGCCGAACGCGGACTCGTTGCGAGTCGGGGTGCGGAAGTAGCTATTTTTAAGTTGGCGAACATCAATCTAGAGGTGGCAGCGCCAGCGACCGCTGATAGTGAGTTGCACCGCTATCTGAACGAACATGGGGAGGGTTTCTATCACGTCGGCTTTGGAGTCGAAGATGTCGAACGTACCTATTCTCAACTTGTGGACAGCGGCATTAGCATGGTGAGCAGGCCGTACTCTGCCTACAAGGATTGGCGCATTTCGTACTTCAGTGAACCATTGCTCGGTAAGGTACGGATGCACATCATTGACCGGACTGCCGAGTGACTGACTTAGAACTTATCCGTAAATAATGTCCTGATTCCCCACATTACGCATCCAAGGTTGCGAGTCGGTAAGTCAGCGGAGGGGTGCGCACGGCAGCGACGAAGAGTCGAGGCACCAGCGCGGCCAGATCGAAGCGCCGATTGAAGCGGTGGCAGAATTCGGACAGGTAGCGCTGCAGGTACTTCGCACGCAGCGCATGGTAGGTACCATGCATCGCACTCTTGAGGTTGCCCAACACGGTGTTGACCCACCAGAAGATGGGATGTCCTTCGGTGGGTGGGCCGCCGCCGGTGACGATAGGAACATGCGTGCAGTCGGCCTCGACGACGCCCGGGAAACAGTTCAGCCCATCGGACACCACCGCGCTACCGGGGACCAAATAGCGCTTCGCCCATGCCGCCAACACTTTCTTGCGGAACCCGGCCACCTTGTCCATCCGCATGGCGATGGGGTGGCCCTCGCCATCGCATTGCACCGCCGCCACAAACGGCGTCTTGCCCGCCCGAGTTCGACAGTTAATCGCGTAAGCCTTTGATCGTATTGAGGGGTGGCTCAAAAACGTGGACTACAACAGGGCTTTTTGGCGTGGCGGCGTCGGTTTTTTCAGGTCGAGGGCGGCGAAGACCCGCTCTTGCAGGTCGGATACACGGGAGATACCGGCGACGGATCGGCCGGCGGGTTGGAGGTGGATGTGGTGTTGCTGCAACTTGCGCAGCTCATCGAGCGCGCGTTCGGGTGACAGCTCGCTTCGGCTCGCCTTGAGGCGCTGACGCATCACCCGATACAGGATCAGCGCCATGAAGCACAGGCTTGCGTGGGCACGGATACGCGTGGGCAGACGATGGAACACCGGGCCGATTTCGATCTCGGACTTCAGGATGCGAAAGCCGCGCTCGATGTCGGCAAGGGACTTGTAGCGCGCCACGACGTCGACCGGCTTGAGGTCCTTCACGTTGGTGACGAGCAACAGCTTGCCATCCATCAATTCGGCCAACGCCAGCGCCTCGGGGTCGATGTGCCAAGCAAACAGATCGCCCTTCAAATCCACCTTGACGATGTGCGCGAGACGGGCTTCCTTGACGGCGTGATAGAAGCGCGCCTTGGTACCGCTGTCGGACAGCTTGCGGCCGCGGGCGCGGGCGCCTTGGTCCTGCGCGTCAAGCTTGCCGCTCCATGCAGCCGCTTGGGTTTCCAACGTCGCCAAACGCTCGTGCCGCAGCGTGTTGGTTTCGCGGGCACGCTCGGGATCGTGGGCGACGATCAGGCGCCGGCTCTGCCAGGCAATCTCGCCGGTGATTTCCTTCTTCGCCTTGGCGCAGTGCTCTCGTTGGAAGTCGCCGAGCACCTCGGCAAACTCGCCGTAACGCCGCCCAGGAACCGCCAGCACAAACTCCAACGGCGCGCCGCTTTTGAGCCGCACCGCCGACAAGGCGTCGAGGTTGTCCAGCGACAGCAAACCCCGATCGGCGACGAGTACCACGCGCTTGATGGAGGGAAACTTGGCGAGCACGGTTTCCAGGGTCGGCAGCAACGTTGGCGTCTCGGCCGTGTTGCCGGCAAAAACTTCATGGTGGATCGGCAAACCCTCGGCCGTCTGCACCACGCCCAGCATCACCTGCCGCGCAATCAAGCCTTCCTTGGCCATGCCGTACTGACGCAGTTCGTCCTTCAGAACTGTCGCGCCCTCGGTGCGGATCGTGGTCATGTCGTAGAACACCACCGACAAATCCTGATCGATCAGGGGACGCAGCAATCCGGCCACCACCGCATCGACCTCGCCCTGGTGGTCCTCCAGCGCATCCATGGCACGCAGCAGGTGTTGATGCGTGATGGCGGCGGTGTCCATTCCCGGCATCGCCACCGTCTCCAACCAGCGCAACACGCCGAGCTTGGACTCCGGATCACACAGGCGGTTGAACACCATCACCCGCAGCAAAGCCTCGACGTCGATCGCGTGCCGCGTTTTGCCAAACACCCGGCGCAACCCACCGAAGCCCAACGACTTCCACAGCTCATTGAGCGTCCACACATCGCCCAGCGCCCGCGCCGACTCGAACTCGATCGCCGGCACCGGCCCATTCAACACATCCGCGCGCCCGGTCGCCTTGAGCAATCCGGAGATCACCGAGTCGAGCTGACCGTCAAGTTGATCAAGCCGTCCCAGCGTCACCAGCGTGCGATGCCGCGCCTTGCCGGCCTCATCGCGAAACGCCTCAACCAGCTGCAGATAGCGGCGCGGTCCGGAGCGAGTGATCTTGAGAAACATGCCACGACTTTACACGCCGCACATCCCATGTCAAATAGATTTAATATTTAACAAACGTGCCACTACATGACATTTGGAAAATATACCCCGTAAACCCGCATTCCACCGTGATTCCAGCATCGAAATGAGCGAGATTCAAGGGCAAACTGTCGAACTCGGGTGCCCGGGCTGCGCCACGGCCGGTGCCGCCGCCGTGGCGCTCGCCGCCCCAGTACGCATCGTCCATCTGCACAATGCCACCAAGCGCGAAATCGCCATCACGCTCGACCATCGCCTGCATCAGCTTTTGCTTGAACAGCCACGCCGTGTTGTACGACACGCCCAATTGCCGGCGCAGCGCAAGTACCGAAATGCCGTTCTTGTGCTGGGTCACCAGATTATGAGGTGCAACAACGACTTACGATTTTCGTTTCTTGAGAGCCTCGAACCTCAGCCGTCGCAATCAATCACCCTGCCGGTCTGATCAGTTTTGCACCGGATCAGGCCGGATGATCACGGTTTTCTACGCTTCAGTTTTACTCTTTTGGCGCCTTGAGGCGCGTTGTTGGCCCTCAAGGGGCCATCATGCGGGTACCCGGGTGCGCGATAGGTACAGGTTGGCCAACCCGAGGGCCACGAAGCTGCGATTGGCGTTCTTGTCCAAACCTCGGTAGCGCAGTTTGTTGAAGCCCCACAGTCGCTTCACTACCGCGAACACGTGTTCGACCCGAGCTCGAATCCGCGACTTGTTGCGGTTGCGCGAACGCTCTGCCTCATCGACTTCGCCACGCTTGCGTATGCGCTGATTGGTGAAGTCTTTCGCTTGTGGCGCGTGCTCTCGGAGCAGCGCCTTTTGACCGGCGTAGGCGCTGTCCCCATAGACCCGTCGCTCCTCACCGTGGAGCGAAAGCGATCATTGATGCCTAAAAACTGTGTGCGCTACTGGGTCACCGAGGCGCTCGACACACACAAAGCCACGGCGACCGCCGAGCGCGAGGCGCAAGCGGCACACGTTCGGGCGGTAGAAGATCGAGCGCACGCCGAAATCGATCGGGCGCGGGAAGAAACCAAAACCCTCCAAGCGGTGCTGCGGCAGAAGGAACGGGAAGCCTCGACGGTGGCCTCGCGGCTGGAAACGGCTGAGGCGGCGGCGCGCGCGGCCGAGCGTTTGGCCATCGAAAGCGGAGCTCGCGCAACGACCTTGGAGCAGCAACTGGCCCGGCTGGACGGCCTTCCCGGCGCACTGCTCGCGGCTCAACAAACCATGCAAACGGCCTTGCAGCACGAAGCGGAACTTCAAACGAAACTGAATCATCGGGCCACAGGCACAAAGATCCGATCGGCACCCCGGAAACGAAAGCCCCACAAGGCGTCAGAGGCGCCCAAGTAAGGCACGCGTTCAACCAGCGGCAGACAAGGTGGCCGCGGCGCAATCGGACGCTGTGCGCGTCTCACACCGTGATGGGACAATGCGCTTCTCCTCAGCTGTTGAGGTCGAGGAGCCAGCTTGCGCGTGGGGCGACATATGGCAATATATGAAGCGCATCATATATATGCGATTGACTCAAGAGACCCATATCCCATGACGGCAATGACGGATCTTCCTTATTTTCCGCGCACCGAATTGACAGAGTCATTCATCAGGATGGCTGAATCGGGACTCGTAACCGGCTTCTCGATGTTCGCGCCACGGCGCCAAGGGAAGACATGGTTTGTGACTCGTGAGCTGCTGCCAGCATTTGAAGCACGGGGATGGAATGTTCGTTATGTGGATCTCTGGCGTGGCCGACTCCACCCAGAAGAGAGTCTTGTCGAATTTCTTGAGGAAGGCGGCCCGAGCAATTCGCTCCACGCCTTCACGAAGTCCATCCGGAAGGTCAAGTTCAAGGCATTGGTTGCTGGATCCGGCGGCGAAGTTGAGGTGGCCAAAGACGAAACTACACCGCGTGCGCTGGAGCGTCGCCTTGAACAGGCTCTGGCTGCCCTGGTGAAAAACAGACGTCGGTGCCTGCTTGTTATCGACGAGTTCC